>ERZ773011.31-NODE-31-length-43418-cov-7.54339_pt1 | contig 43418 bp, 36 predicted proteins | sample MGYA00580662_ERZ773011 | MGnify/ENA primary metagenome ERZ773011 (study PRJEB29015, sample SAMEA2738118) | human oral metagenome | biome: human oral; feature: human-associated habitat; material: saliva | place: China | collected 2169 ... | reverse complement strand
CGTAAGCAACGCTGCGGGCGGGCCGCCGCCCGCCGGCATGCCAAGCAGCCCGGCCCCACAGTAAGGTGCGACGGTGCCCGGAGTACCCGTGGAACCACACACCACCGTCGGCAATCAGCCAGAATACCCAGCCAGCAGCGTCGCCAGGTGGACGCCCCCGCGGCCTGTGAGCTGGGCTGCCTGGGTGCGGCACGAGAAGCCGTCCGCCAGATACACCGCGTCCGGCTGAGCATCAAGCGTGGGCAGCAGCGAATGCGATGCGACCGCGACTGACAAGTCGTAGTGGCCCGCCTCCATGCCGAAGTTACCGGCTAGGCCGCAGCAGCCTTCGAGTCGGGTCACGCGCGCCCCCAGCGACTCGAGCAGCGCCTGGTCGGTGTCCCACCCCATGACGGAGTAGTGGTGGCAGTGCGGCTGCGCGACGATCTCGACGCCCTCCAGGCTCGGCAGGCGACGCGCGGACGCTGGCACGGCCGACAGAACCTCGGCGAGCGTTCGCGTCGCGCCCGACACGAGCGCCGAGCGCGGATCCTCGGGCAACAGGTCGAGCAGGTCGTCGCGCAGTACCGCCGTGCACGAAGGCTCAACGCCGACAATTGGGATTCCTGACGCCGCGAAGGGAGAGAGCACACTGAGCAACGACGTCAAGTGTTTCTTCGCGCTCGTCAGCTGACCCGTCGTAATCCACGTGAGTCCGCAGCACGCGTCCGGAGCGACGATGGGCACAAACCCGTTCGCCTCGAGCACGTCGACGACCGCGCGCGCCCCCGTGTCGTCCAGGGTCTGGCTAAACGAGTCCGCCCACACGAGCGCGTACGGCCGCCCGCCCGGGTCGCGTGGGCCGTTCAGGATCGGGGAGTCCGCTATCGACGAGGCCGTGGTGCCGCCGCGCTCACGGGTGAAGTGGGGCGAGGCCGTGGCCCCTTCGCGCTCACGAGCAGAGTCAGACGAGGCCGGGGCTGCATCGCGCTCGCGGGCCTCAGAAATGGGATCCGATGAAGCAGACGCAGGAACGTTACCTGCCAGCAGGTTGCGGCGGCGAGCCCACGCGGTGAAGGTGCCGGACTGGAGGGCGGGCATGCCTCGGCGGGGATCGAGGCCGATGATGCGGAAGGCAAGCGACCGCAGGGGAGCGACCGACATGACGACGTTCGCGATGCGTGCCAGGCCGGGCACGCGCGCGGTGACGCGGGTGAGGCGCGGCAGCCAGCCGAGCGTGTAGTGGCTGAGGGGGCGCATGCGTCCCCGGTAGGTGCGGAAGAGTGCTTCGGAGCGGTAGCGTGCCATGTCGACGCCGGCGGGGCAGTCGGCGGAGCAGGCCTTGCAGGCCAGGCACAGATCGAGGGCTTCGAGGACTTCGGGGGAGTCAATGGCCTTTACGAGCTGCGAGTTCGCGGCTTCCTGGAGGATGCGGGCGCGCCCTCGTGTCACGTCTTTCTCATCGCGTGTGGCCAGGTAGGAGGGGCACATGAAGGTCCCGGAGACTCCGGCGCGGCACTTGCCCACGCCGGTGCAGCGGTGGACGGCGGCTGTGAAGTCGCCGCCGTCGTGGGTGAACGCGAAGCCGCCGTCGGCGGGCATGGGGTGCGCGGCGACGCGCCGCAGGTTGGCGTCGAGCGGGTCGACGCCGGGCTGTAGCTCGAGCGGGCCATCGGCAGGGGCGAGGCCGGTGCCGCCAGCAGTGCCAGACACGTCAGGCGACGGCGAGGAGTCGATGGCGGCCCGATCGTCGGTCCGGAGCGCGCCAGCAGCAGGAAAGAGGTTGGAACGACTGGCGTGCGCGTCGTCATGATCGGTCAGGGCGGTGGCAGGCGCGCCGTTTGCCGCCAGCCCGTCAGGCCCCCCGCTGTGCGCCGCAAGAACCCGCGTCCGGGCGCGCGAGGCGGCCTCGGCCTCGTCCATGGGGGCGGCGAGCACCCCGGGGTTGAGGAGGTTGTCGGGGTCGAAGACGTGCTTGACGCGCGCGAACAGGTCGAGCATCTCGGGGGAGTACATGAAGCGCAGGAGTTCGCCGCGGGCGCGTCCGTCGCCGTGCTCGCCGGAGACGGAGCCGCCGTGGGCGGCGCAGATGCGGGCCGCGGACTGGAGGAACGCGCGCGAGTGAGCGACGCCTTCCGGGGTCTCGAGCGGCATGGCGAGGCGCACGTGCACGCAGCCGTCGCCGAAGTGCCCGTACAGGAGGCCGTCGATGTCGAACTCCTCCATGAGGGTGGTGAAGTCGCGCAGGTAGGCACCGAGGTTCTCGGGTGGGACGGCCGCGTCCTCGAAGCCGGGCCATGCCTGCTGGTCGCCGCCGCCCGCGCCGTCCGGCGGGGTGCGTCCGCCCAGGCCCGCACCGTCGGCGCGGATCCTCCACAGGGCCGAGGCCTGATCCCCTGGTGGGTAGACGACCGTGTCGATGGCAGCCGAGTCGGTGCACAGGGCGCGGGCGCGCTCCAGGGAGGCGGTGACGTCTTCGCCGGGGGCGCCGACTTCGACGAGGAGCCAGCCTTCGCCCTCGGGCAGGGCGGGCACGGCACCGGGGCCTTTGTGGGCGCGTACGACGTCGACGAGGCGGCGGTCCATGCCTTCCACGGCGAGTGGGGAGTGGGCCAGCAGCGCGGGCACGTCGTCGGCGGCCTCGATCATGGACCGGTAGCCGAGGGCGGCGAGCACGGGTGCGTCGGGTAGGGGTACGAGGCGCACGGTGACGGAGAGAATCAGGACGAGGGTACCCTCGGTGCCGGTGAGCATGGCGGCGAGGTTGCGCCCGCCTTCGGGGGTGAGGTGTTCGAGGGAGTAGCCGGAGACTTGGCGCTTGAAGCGGCCGAGCTGCGTGCGGATGGGGGCCAGGTTGGCGTCAATGAGGGAGGCCAATCCTGGCACGTCGTGCAGCGCCGAGTCGTGTGAGGTCGTGGCCGTGAAGCGGCGTCCCTGCCCATCGATGCACTCGAGGGAGACGATGTTGTCGGAGGTGCGCCCCCAGGCGGTTGCGTGCGGGCCGCACGCGTTGTTGGCGACCATACCGGCGATTGTCGCGCGGTTCTGGGAGGAGGGGTCGGGGCCGAAGCGCAGGCCGTACTTGGCCGCCGCAGCCTGCAGGGTCGAGCCGACGCAGCCGGGCTCGACGGTGGCGGTGCGAGCCTCGGGGTCGATGGAGATGACGCGGTTCATGTACCGCGAGAAATCGAGGACGAGGCCGGGGCCGATTGCGTTGGACGCGCACGAGGTGCCGCCGCCTCGGGCAGTGAGGGGGACGCCGTGGGCGCGCGCCAGGTGGAAGGCGGCGACCGCCTGCTCGGGCGTGCGCGGGAAGGCGACGGCCAGGGGCGGGATGCGCGTGAGGCCGGCGTCGGAGGAGTAGCGTGCTCGCGTGCCGACAGAGGAGTCGACGTCGATGAGTGTACGCAGGTCCGTCAGGAAGCTCTCGCTCATGATCCCAGTGTGTCACGCGTGCGCCGCGCGGGGTGGAATGTCCCGCTGTGCGGATGGTCGCGTCGGAATTGGCGAGGTCGTGGAGCGAGAGTGGTCACGCGCGGAGCGCGTGTGGAGTGCGTAGGAGGGGCCGATGGTGCTGCCGCGAGACGCCCGTTGTTCACAACGTGGACTCAGGCGGGTTCCGGGTCGTCGATAATGAGTTTTGGGAAGGGTGTCACAGGGACGGGCATGCGTTCGATCGGCGGCATATGTGGACTGACCGGTTGAGAAGTATTCGGGTAGCGTGGAGGCAGTGTCTTATTACTAACACAATATGGAGATAGTTCATCGCGCGTCTCCTCGGACGCTGGAACTCGGGGTTCTGGCGCCGAGTATTCAATGAGGCGCAGGAATTTTCTGCCCATTGCTACCCGCCTTGCCTGTCGTGTACTGCCTGCTGCGCGATGGTTTAACCAGATGGAAGATGGTGCCGAATCTGGTTTGCGCGCATCAAACCTAATTCTACACGAGATGAATCATGCCCAGTCATGCATCACAAACAGTTATTCGACACATGTCAGACAAAAAGGAGGTCGAATGGTCGAAAACCGCTCCCTATGGCCCAAAGGAGAGGAAATGTAGTGGTGCTTTTGTGGGGCTATTTTATAAATTCTGTCCGCGAGGTAAGTGTTAAAAGAGTGTCTTATAGATAAAGAGCAAGAGGATGGTGGGCTGTCGACATAAGACTAACATTTACACGGTATCTATCGCAATGTCCCTGTGTCTTCTGCGTTTCTTTTGGAACGTATGAAACAATGGCGACGAGCGCTCCATACACGTGAAGGATAGATCGATGGCCCTGTTTGAGTTCGAGGATGGACACCTCGTGCCTGCTCAATTCGGGTACCCGGTTTCGTATGATCTGGGTCCCGAACTGGTCGACGCTATCTGCCAGCAGGTCCTGCAGATTGTGTCGCGTCCGCTGTTCCCGGTGACATGGCGTGACATGACGGGACAAGATGATGAGGAGACGCCGCGCCTGACGGCGCTCGACGTGACGGGGCAGATAGTCTCCGTTGAGATCCTCAAGCTCCTGGATTCCGAGACCCTGATTACGTCGCTGTCACGTCTGGCCGTCGTCGCTTCCCTGTCCTGGTCTGACCTGGCGGGTGAGTATCCGACGGGATCCGAGGGTTTCCGCGCTGGCTGGGCGCAGTTCCGCGATTCGATGCCCCCAGCTGTCGGCCCGGGTCCCCGTCTGATCATGGTCGCGGGTGAGATCGACCCGTCGGTGCGCCCCGCCCTGTCGATCCTGGCTACCTCCGGTGTCGAGGTGCATCTCATGAACCTGCGCCAGATGTCCAACGGTCGTCTCTTCCTGGACGTCAACGCTGTCGGCCCGCGCCTGTATGGGCATGCCCCGCAGCTTCTTGGAAGTGTGGCTGCCGCATCCGCGATTGCCGCGGGACCCGCCCCGGCCGTGCCCGAGGCGCCTGTCGACTCCGAGGAACTCGAGGCTGCCGCTGAGGAGAATCTGGACGATGCAGCCCAGGCGATCCCAGAGCCGCCCGTTCCTCCAGTCACCGATGCCGATGCTGAGGCGGATGGGGACGGCGACGCTGGGGATGCGACCGAGTCCGAGACTCCGACGACTCGCCCCACCCCGAAGGTTGCTCCCCACCTACGCGACGCCTTCCACTACTCGGTCGATGAAGAACCTCCGGCCCCCTGGAAGTCCAAGGAATCCCCCGAGGAGCAGAGTGACGAGGCTGGGGCTGGCTCCGATGAACTGGTCGAGGAATTCGTCGGGGAAGAGACCGAGATCGACGACCGCGTCGATGAGGCCGCCGACGCGGCTGATGCGCACGCCACGGAAGCCTTCGACGACGCCGAGGAACGCATCGAGTCCGAGGGTGAAATCGACGGTGGCGACGAGCGCGAGCAGGTCGAGACTCTCGACGCGGAAAGCGACGACGAGGAAGAGCGTCACGACGACGCTGAACCCCACGACGAGGAACGCGACCGCGGCGAGTCCGCCGCAGGTGACGCTGATCATGACGACTCCGCCGCAGGCGACGCTGCTGACGAGGCCGCTGCGGACGACAATGTCGACGCCGAATACGGTCACCCGGAGGAGCACGCGGTGCACGTGGGTGACGAGCTGGATGGCAACAAGCAGGGCGAGACCGGCGAACAACGATGGGAGCGCCCGGCACACCTCGGTAGTCGCGCCTCGCGACGCGCCCACGTCGAGTCCGCCGAGGACCTCAACGACGGCGGAGCAACCGACGCGGCCATGGCCTCGTCCGTCGACCATGAGGAAGAATCCCCCGAGGTCATCGCGGCCCGCGAAGGGGGCGTTCCCGTCCTCGGACGCGACGAGGCTGGTCTGCGCACGCTCGCGCAGATCCTCGGCGAGGATACTCCCCTCGTGGCGCGCGGCGAACTCGGCCTTCCTGGCGACCTGGTGCTCGCGGCCAGCGGTGCGATTTCATGCGCCGGCCTGACTTATCCGTCCCTCGAGACGATGCTGACCGCGCGCGGCATGGGCCACATCGACGTGTGGTCCTTCGTCCGTATCGGCGACCGCCTGGGGCCGACGCTGGCCGAGGCCCTCGACGAGGTTAACCGCGAGATCGTCCGCGAATACGCGAACGTGCCGCGCGGGCGTCGCGTCGCCAAGCACTGACGCACCGACTGTCGGGGGAGGCTCGGGATCAGATGATCCCGAGCCTCCCCCTCGTTGTGTGCAGTAACACCGCTTCTGTGCCCCCCGCGCCGACCCGCCGCTCAGCCACGGCCTCGTGACCCGGCCACGGCCTCGTTGCGCGTGGGCGACGGGTGCGCGAGCGCTAGTCGACGAACGCCTCGAGCCAGCCGCGCATCGTGGCGTACACGGCCTCGCGCACGGGCGCGTCCGACAAGACGAGGTCATGCTTGCCAGGGAAACGCGCGATCGTCACCAGGTCGGACAGGCCGAGGCTGCGCTGCGCGATCACGACCGGATCCAGCACGGTATCGGAGGCGAAGGCACGCTCGCACCACGCCTCGTCGAAATATGCAGACGTGGACACCATCGACAGGACCGGGCATTCCAGGTGCACGTCCTTCTCGACTGTCTCGTGCCCCGCCATGATCGCTTCCAGCCACGAGGCGGGCACCGGGTAGGACTCGGGGCGCTTCCACTCGTGAGCGATGGGCCACCCGACAACCGACGGATCCTCAGGCGAGAGCCCCTCAGGGATCGGCAGGCCCGAGGAGGCACGCCCCGCGAGCGAACGCCCGTAGTGGCCCGCGCCTCCCGTGGGGACCTCCCACATGGGGCTGCGTGCCGCGATGCGCCCGATGACGGGGGCCATCGCCCCGCGCCAGGACGCCATCGACTGCATCTCCAGCCACGCCGAGTTCAGGATCAGACCGGCCAACACGCCCGGGTGGCGGTGCGCCCACAGGGTCGCAACCAGACCACCCGTCGAGTGCCCCATGAGGATGAGCGGCTCGACGTCGCGCTCGGAACGGATCAGCTCGATGGCCTCGCCGATCTCCTCGTCGTACACCGACAGGTCGTCCGCGTATCCGATGGTCTGGTGGGGACGCAGGGAGCGCCCGTACTTGCGCATGTCGAGCGCGTAAAACGCGGCACCCGCCTCCCGCAGACGATCCGCCATCTCCGTCTGGAAGAAGTAATCGTTGCGCCCGTGCAGGTACAGGACCGTCACGTGGGTGCTCTCGGGCGGGGTCGCGCGCACGAGGGTCGCGACGCAGGGCCCCTCAGCGTCGTCGAGCAGCTCAATCGTGCGCGACTCGTAGCCCTCACCCAGGATATCGGCACGCCACTGAAGCCCGGGAGGGCCAGCCTCGCCCCAGGGGGCCATCACGTCGCGCTCGGGGATCCCCTCGGCCGCCAAAGCGTCGGCGTCCACCCCGGACAGGTTGGGCAGGCCGCTCGTGTCCGGTATCTGCTCGCCATCGGGCGTGGGATTGCTGGTAACGCTCATGGGGTCAGCATAACGTGCGAGGCCACCCCGGCCTCGTCGATGAGGAGGCGGAAAAAGGGTGGCCTCGCGGAGAAAGAGCGCCGATCAGGCGAAGGAGGACGCGCGCGAGGGGATGCGCTCGTTGAGGAACTCGTTGAGGAGGGATGTGAGCTGGTCGTGCTCGATGAGGAATCCGTCGTGGCCGTGATCCGAGTGAATTTCGCGGTAGAACGCGCCGGGAATGCCCGACGCCATCTGCCAGACCTGCTCCGGGAAGAACAGACGATCCGAATCCACCGCGACGACAAGCGTGCGGGCGGTGACAGCCTTGAGGGCCTGTGCGACGCCGCCACGGTCGCGACCCACGTCGTGAGAGAGCATCGTACGACACAGCGTGACGTATGAGCCGGCGTCGAAGCGACGCACGATCTTCTCGCCGTGATAGTCCAGGTAGGATTCGATCGCCAGGCGGCCGCCGTGCAGGGGGTCTTCGTCGTTCTGAGGGATGCGGCCGAAGCGCTCGTCCAGCTCGGAGGGGGAGCGGTAGGTCGTGTGCGCGATCTGGCGGGCGAGCGCAAGACCCGCGGTGGGGCCGGGACCCGCGTAGTAGTCTCCGCCACGCCACGCCGGATCCAGCTCGATCGCGCGGATCTGCGTGTGCGTCCACGCCGCCTGATCGGCCGTCGTCTGCGCGCCTGAGGCTACGACCACGAGGCGGCGCACGCGCTGCGGGTAGGTGACCGCCCACTCGATGGCGCGGTGCCCTCCCAGGGATGTGCCGATCACGATGTCCCATGTATTGATGCCGAGCAGGTCGGACAGGAGGGCCTCGGCGTGGACCTGATCACGAGTAGAGATCACGGGGAATCGCGAACCCCAGGGCGCGCCGTCCGGTGCCAGCGAAGCCGGGCCGGTCGAGCCCTGACAACCACCCAGAACATTCGCGGCCACCACGAAGTAGCGTTCGGTGTCGATGATGCGTCCCGGACCCACGATCTGATCCCACCAGCCGGGGGTCGGCTGACCGGGTGCCGCGTCGCCGTACACGTGGGCGTCGCCGGTGAGCGCATGCAGGATCAAGACGGCGTTTGAGCCGGTGTCATTCAGGGTGCCCCATGTCTCGTAGGCCAGGGTCACGCTGGGCAAGATCGAGCCATTTTCGAGGCGCTGGGCACCCAGGTTGGCGAACTGGCGGAACGCGACCGGGTCGCCTTCACGCCACGCGCCGGAGGTGGGAGCGGGGGGCAGATTATGGCGGCTCATGGGGCCTTCTTTCGCGGGGGCGGCGGGTAGGGGAGAGCAGCGGCGGCCTCGGAGCCTCAGGAGTGTGTGTATCCCCGAGGTCGCCGGCGGGTCTGTTAGGCTGTGGCCGCGCGGGCCGCGTCGAAGCCGAGCTGCAGGTCGGCCAGGATGTCCTTGATGTTCTCCAGGCCGATCGACAGGCGCACCGTGCCGGGCGCGACGCCGGCCTTGGCCAGCTCCTCCTCGGTCAGCTGCGAGTGCGTCGTCGAGGCCGGGTGGATGACGAGGGACTTCGCGTCGCCGATGTTGGCAACCACCGGCAGGAGCTTCACGCCGTCCGCGAAAGCCCGGCCGGCCTCGTACCCGCCCTTGATGACGAAGGAGAGCAGGCCGCCCGTGCCCAGCGGCGCGTACTTCTTGCCCAGCTCGTAGTAGGGGGAGGACTCCAGGCCCGCGTAGTTGACGGACTCGACGTCCGGGTGTGCCTCCAGGAAGTGGGCGACCGCCAGCGCGTTGGAGACGTGGCGCTCGACGCGCAGTGACAGGGTCTCGATGCCCTGCGAAATAAGGAACGCGTTGAAGGGGGAGGTGACGGCGCCCAGGTCGCGGTTGATGAGCGTCTGGATGCGCAGCAGGAACGCCAGATTCGCGCCCAGCGCGCCGCCCACGCCCATGTCACGGGCGTAGACGAGGCCGTGGTAGGACTCGTCCGGCGTGTTGTAGAGGGGGAAGCGCTCGGGCTGGGAGGCATAGTCGAAGTTGCCCGAGTCGACGATCGCGCCCGCGATCGAGGTGCCGTGGCCGCCCAGGTACTTGGTGGCCGAGTGAACGACGATGTCCGCGCCCCACTCGATCGGGCGCACCAGGTAGGGGGTGGCGACCGTGTTGTCGACGATGAGGGGCACGCCGACCTCGTGGGCGACCTTTGCGATGGGCTCGATGTCGAGGATGTCGCCCTGCGGGTTGGGGATCGTCTCGCCGTAGAAGGCGACCGTCTTGTCGTCGGCGAGCGCGCGCCAGGCCTCGGGGTCGAGAGGGTTGGGGACGAAGCGCGCCTCGATGCCCAGGCGTCCCAGCGTGTTCTTCAGCAGGGTGACGCTGCCGCCGTACAGGGAGGGGGAGGCGACCACGTTGTTGCCGGCCACGGCCAGGGCAAGGATCGACAGGGCGGTCGCGGACTGGCCGGAGGAGACGAGGAGGCCGCCGACGCCGCCCTCCAGGGCGGCGATGCGGGCGGCGACGCCGTCGGTCGTCGGGTTGGTCAGGCGCGTGTAGATGGGGCCCAGCTCCTGCAGCGCGAAGCGGCTCGCGGCCTGCGCAGTGTCCTTGAAGGCGTAGGAGGAGGTCTGGTAGATGGGCAGGGCGGTCGCGCCGGTGGCGGGATCAAGGTCGTATCCGGCGTGAATCTGCTTGGTTTCGAAGGACCAGTCGTTGGCGGTCATTGTGCGGCTCCTGGGGTCGGGGGTGGGTCGTCTCTGATTCCCCTCCGGCGGGCCGCAGATGCGGTGAAGTGAATATGCGTCAATGCGCGTCCCGCTGTCGGGGGACTGCGCGGCAGTCGCTGGTGCTGACGCGCAGTCAGCGGCACATTCGACGGTTCATGATTCCCATTCTTTGTCATGGACGAGGCTATGGCGCGTTGGTCCCGGATAGTGGACTTTCGTAACCGGGTTGGCTGGTATTCAAGAAGGAGTTATAAATGTGAGAGGGGGTACATGAGTGGTGCTCTCGGGGTAGGTTGCTCAGTAATTGCGGGGTGGTTATGGTGCTGGTGTTGCCAATGTTGCGATTGGTTCATACGTGAGCTGTGTGGAGTTTGGTGTGTTTGTTGCCAAGCGTGATGAAAGTGGATAGGCTTCTTTTCAGTACTCGCCTACGGGCGTCCACCCACGCATGTACGAGATGAGACGACGATGAGACAACGAGGAACAATCCGCACGGCCCTGACGGTCTTTGCCGCCAGCGCTCTGCTGATCTTGCCGCAGATGGCACAAGCGGCTCCCTCCGAGGAGGAAATCGCAGCCGCCAAGGCGGTCGAAGAAGCCGCTTCGATGAGTGTCGCCGAGATTGAGGTCAAACTGGCCGAAGTCAATGCGACCGCCGCCACTGCGACCCAGAATGCGCAGATCGCCGGCGAAGACCTCAACGAAGCCCAGATCGCGCTGAACGCGGCAACCGCGACAGCTAACAAGGCCTCAGCCGACGCCGACGCTGCCGAAGCCGCGTTCCAGGAGGGCAAGCAGCAGATCGCCTCCGTCGCCCAAGCCACCTACCGTAACGGCGGTGGATCTCTCGACGCCATCGCTCCCTACTTGGAAGCCGACGGCCTGCGTGGCGTCGAAACCAAACAGGTCGGCATCAACTCCTTCTCCTCGTCCGCCGAGGCGAAGATGCAGAACGTCGCCGCCCTCGAACAAGTCGCCAAGGTTACCCGCGACGCAGCAAACACCGCGCTCGATAACCAGAAGAAAGCCACCGACGAGGTTCAGGCTCGCACCGATGCCGCCAACAAGGCCGCTACCGACGCCCAGACTCAGGCCAACATCGTTGCCGCCCAGCGCGACGCCTACGTCAAGGAGCTGGCCACCAAACAGAACACCACCGTCGACCTGATCAACCAGCGCGAGGCCAGCCTCGCCGCTGAACGCACTGCCGCCGAACGTGCTGCCGCCGAGCAGGCCTCCGCAGCCGTCGCCGCCGCCGACAGCCAGCGCCGCGCCGACACCCCTGCTCCCGCGGCCGATGCAACTCCCGAGGCCCCTGCCTCGTCCCCGGCCCCCGACGTGTCGGCTGCACCCGCTGAAGAAGCGCCCGCTCCCGCTGAGGAGGAGCCCGCGCCCGCGTACGAGGAGCCTGACGACGAGGAACCCGCGTACGAAGAACCCGTGTACGAGGAGCCTGAGGACGAGGAACCCAGCTACTCCTACGGCGGCGCGTCCACTGCGATTGCCACGGCCATGACTTACCTGGGTGTGCCCTACGTGTGGGGTGGCGAATCCTACGGCGGCGTCGACTGCTCCGGCCTGACGATGCTCGCATGGGAGAGTGCCGGCGTAGACCTGCCACACCTCTCGCGCGCGCAGTACGGCTACGGCATGCACGTGTCCCTCGGTGACATGGAGGCGGGCGACCTGATCTTCTGGTCCTCGGATGGCACCCAGTCCGGCATCTACCACGTCGCCATGTACCTGGGCGACGGCGAGATGATCGAGGCTCCCACATTCGGTGTGCCCGTGCGCGTGACCGGCGTGTATAGCTGGGGTTCACTCATGCCTTACGCCGTGAGGCTCTGATCCTACTCGTTGCGGGGGGCCGCGCAGACTGAGTCTGCGCGGCCCCCGTTTTGCATGGTGATGTGAGTGTTGCCATGGCTGCCGTGGTCGTGCGTGTTGTCGGGTGCTTGCGTGAGCTGATGGTCTTGTCGGCTGATTGTTGCGTCTGCGGTGTCCTGGGTTGCGTGGGCATCGGGGGTTGCGTGGGGGTGGCACCCGGGGTGCGGGCACCTGCGCCGCGCGGGGCCCCTGCGGCGGCCTCGACTAGCATGGACGCATGCAGAACTCAGCGACCGGTACTGATCCTCGGAAAGACTCGCGTGCGAGCGGCGAGAGCACCCCCACGATCCTTGATAACTCGACGAAGCGCTTCATGCGTTTCATCCTGGGGTTGATGGCGCTTGGCGTGTACTGGCTGATCTGGATCTCCAACTGGCGGGACGCATGGGGTGACTGGTCGATGCGAGGCAAGATCGGGGCGGCAGTCCTGCCCGTCGGCTTCGTGCTTATCTGGCTGCCGATCGTGTGGGCGGCGTTGCGTTGGGCGATCCGCGATCTCATCAGAGTTCTGCATGTGCCCACGCGGGGAAAGCACGCGAAGAAGCCGCGGCCACGGCTTGCCATCATTTGTTTCCTGATATCCGCCGGTATCCTTGTCGGCGTCGTGTATCCGTCGTGGAATCAACACCTGATGCTCGCCCAGGACCTGTGGGAGGGGCCTGTGCGCCACGAGCGTGTGGCGTGCGAGGCCTTCAACGATGGGAACGGCAGCGTCTCACCGAAGAACAGGTCCTGGAAGTACCTTCAGTTCACGCTGGTCGGGGATGACGGTTATTCGCAGAGCTTCCGCTTCAAGCGCGTGGATCTCGATCAAGAAACCGACCGTCAGGGCAGCCCGTTCAATACGATCCTAGGCGCGTGCGAGTCACCGGAGACGCGCATGAGTGTGTCCGTTTATCCGCGTACAGGCGTCATTTCCGAGGCCCGAGCGAGCAAGTAGCCAGAAACTCAGGGAGACGGTGGGGGCACGAGTGTCGATGTTCCACAGCCGCCGACCTCTCCGCCGCCGAGCGCATCCGCGCCGAAGGGCTGGAAGCCGAAAGGATGCGGAACTGAGGCTGCCTGGGCTGTCTTGATGACCGTGGTCGCCTTAGCTGACGTCTGCGTGTGGGTGCTCGCGTGGAAGCAAGACCTCGGCGCGGTTGCGCTTAACGGGCGTGTTCGTTTCATGTGGGTCCCAATCATCTTCCTGATCGGCTGGGTTCCCTTGGGCGATGATCTCCTCCGCGCGGTGGCCCGCCTCGGAGGTGGCGAGGCCGCGTCGGCTATTGTGGGCGCATGGGAACGACCGAGACAGGCCCCGATGGGTCTGTGAGCTATCTCTTCACCTCGAAGAATTTGACGTATCGACAAAAGCTCTACAGGTGGCTCATTATCGGCTGCTGGGTCCTGATGGGTTACGCGTGCGTCGGCGTCATCGTCTTCATAGACGATTGGGGGCAGTGGAGGTTCTATGGCGGTTTCGCCGCGATGGGGCTCCCGCTCCTGGTGCTCTTCTTCTCGTTGCGCTTCGTGTGGGCGCTACTGCGACGTCTCGTGCGAGTGGTCTGTGGGCGGGCGTCGGGGGGCGTGGTGGCACCCCTCTTGGGACTCGGGGTCGTTGGTTGCGTGCTGTGGTTGGTCTGGCATATCTCGTTCGTGTACCAGTGGCCCTACATAGAGGACTGGCGTCGGGGGACTGTGCGGCACGAGAACGTGGCCTGCCAGAACTTCCATACCGAACTGAGCACAGGCAAGAGGTCGCATCGCGAATATGTGTTCGACCTGGTCGCCGAGGACGGCACCGAGTGGAACTACCGCATTTGCGCATCAGCTATGAAAGAGAAGGCTGAGGATGAGCGGGAACCCTACGCGTCCGTCTACTACACCTGCACGGGTGAGGAGGATGGGCTGAGTATCGTGCTCTATGAGCACACGGGCATCATTACCGAGGCGTGGACGAACCAGGCGGGTCAGGTGCACTGAGTGTTCGTTCCTCCAAAAAATTGCATGCAATTCCCCTTCCCCCTGACCCGCGTGCCCCTGGCAAGTCGCGGTGAGTAAACGGTGGGGCCGCGCGAATCGTCGCGCGGCCCCACCGTGAAGTCTGACATACTCAGTGCTCGCCCTCGTGCTCCTTGAGGCGCTCGTAGGAACGACGAATCTCGGCCTCCGCTTCCTCGCGGCCGACCCAGTGTGCGCCCTCGACGCTCTTGCCGGGTTCGAGGTCCTTGTAGACCTCGAAGAAGTGCTGGATTTCAAGACGGTGGAACTCCGAGACGTCGTCGATCTCGGTGCGCCACGATGCGCGCTGGTCGGATGCGGGGACACACAGGACCTTGTCGTCGCCGCCCTTCTCGTCGCGCATGCGGAACATGCCGAGTGCGCGGCAGCGGATCACGCAGCCGGGGAAGGTGGGTTCTTCGAGGAGCACCAGTGCGTCCAGGGGGTCGCCGTCTTCGCCCAGGGTGTCGTCGATGAACCCATAGTCGTCCGGGTAGCGGGTCGAGGTGAAGAGCATGCGGTCGAGACGAATGCGTCCGGTTTCATGATCAATCTCGTATTTGTTCCGATTCCCCTTGGGAATCTCGATGGTGACATCAAACTCCATGGTCGCACCTTCCATTGTTAGCCCCGAAATTCGGGAGTCCGATTGGTTGTGTGCGAGCATGGGCGGGTACCCTAGATGCCTAGGTAACCACGAAGGGATATTCATGCATCGCACGTCTATGGGGCCAATTGTAAGCGCTAGCGCAGCGCTTGTGGCGGCAGTCGCCTTTTTGAGCGCTGGCTGCGCACCCTCCTCGGTCCCCACCCCCACGGCGGCACCGACTGCCGCCACGCTTGAGCCGGCCAGCGCGTCGGTGCCCACCCAGGCCTCGGGCAATCCGGTGAGTGAAACGCAGCTCGAGCAGCTGTGGCGGCCTGTCGCCGTTGGCGCGGACAAAGGCGATTACACCGCGTGGGGCGTTGTTGTGGATGCGCAGACGGGTGACATTCTCCTCGACGAAGACGCGGCTATCGGCCACACGCCCGCCTCCACCACGAAGACTCTTGCTGCTTTCAGCGCTCTCAAGCACCTGGATCCGACGGCGACGCTGACGACGAGCACGCTTCTGAGCGGCGACAAGCGCACCCTGTACCTCGACTCTGAGGGCGATCTGCTCCTGGGTGCGGGCGAGTCTGAGGAGACCGAGGTGTCGGGCCGCGCCGGCCTGCAGACTCTCGCAGACAAGACGGCGGCGGCCCTCACCTCGCGCGGTATTACATCCGTCACTTTGAACTGGCGGGGGACCCTCTTCGAAGGGGATTCGCACCTGCCTGCCTGGGACGTGCAGGAGGTTGGCGGCTACGAGGGGCACGTGGGTCCGATGGCGATTGACGCCGGGCGTACCGCCCCGGGCGCGTATGCGTTCCATGAGGATGCCCCCGGCTATGTTGCGCAGGTGTTTGCGAAGGCCCTGACGTCGTCGGGCGTCGCCGTGAAACTCGGCACGGACGGGAAAGCACCCGCCGGCGGCGAGACCCTTGCGTCCGTGTCCTCGGCGACGATGGGGGAGCAGCTGCGCTGGATGCTGGCGCACTCTGATAACACGCTCGCGGATCAGTACTGCCGCCTCGCGGCGAGCGCTGCTGGCCAGCCTACGACGTACACGGGCGCGGTCGCCATGGTGAAGGCTGACCTGGTGGAGGCCGGCATCCCCACCAGGGGTATGATCCTGGAGGATTGCTCGGGTCTGTCCACGAACGACAAGCTCAGTGCGAACACGCTCGTCGGTGTCCTGAAGGCCTCGTACCAGGCGCAGGGGAGCGAGGGGGACCTGATTCGCCTCCTGCCCTGGGCTGATCTGGTTGGTACGCTCGCGGATCGTATGACGGACGAACCCGCCGCTGGTAACGTTCAGGCGAAGACGGGTGCGCTTCAGGGTGTGACGACGCTGTCGGGCAGCGTGAGGACGCAGAGCGGCCGCGTTCTCCTGGTGGTCATTGGCCACGACCTGGTCGAGGGTGGCGCGTTGCCCACACGCTGGCGTTTGGACAGGTTTGAGGAAGGTCTTGCCGAGCTAGACTGAATCCATGGAAATGCCGTTTGGACCGCGCGACGTCGCGGGAGTTCTCGCTTCGATGTCCTACGCTGGCCCGTCGGCCTCGCGCGTGGGCGCGTGCGCGGTGGTGGCGCGCCTGCGCCGCTCGGCGGATTGGTCGAGTCACAGGCTCGCGAAGCTGTCCACGTTGTCCGAGGCCTCGGCGACCGTGGCGGCATCCCGCACTGTCGTCGTGGACCGTCGAGGGCTGATTCGCAGGGTGGGGGCGGTCCTGGATCGTTTCGAGGACACGCGCACGCCGATGGTTCTCGCGGTCGAGGCCGTGGTCCTGCGCGCGCTCGCGAAGAGTGCGACCGGCATTTGGGACGTGTCGTCCGGCTGTAGCGTGCTCGTGGCACCGAACGTGCTGGCGGACGCGCAGCGCTATGCGTTGGATCAGACGGATTGGTGTCGCTGGGTGTCCCTGTGTACGGGGCTGCGCGGCGTGCATCTGACGCATGCGCCTCACCTGGTGGCCTACGTCGCTGATCTTGTCCGCGCGCTGCCGGAGCGTAGCGATGAGCTGGTGCGCATCGTGTTGCTGTTGGATGCGTTGCCGACGGCTGAGATGGAGGTGTTGACTCCGCGCGATCTGCCGTCGATTCATTGGCTGCGCACGCATCGCGCGCACGCGGGCGGCGTCGCTTTGGTCCGTGCGTGCGCGGCGGCGGGCATGCCGCTGTCGGGGGTTGAACTCCTGCAGGCCCAGACCGAGGGCTTCGCGCGCACAGTCGTGCGCGAGGGTGCGATTGCGACGCTGTTGTCCAGCGTCGAGGCCCTGCCGAGCGCCCGCGAGTACGCCGAACCTGCGGCGTGGCTGGCGCGTGTGCGCTGACGCCTCCCGCTTGGTGGGAGCGAACCCTCGGGGTTGCCTGCGTGCCTGCTCGCTTGCGGTGCGCTCGTGCCTGCGCTCGTTCATTGACGAGGCCGGGGTCCCTCCCGCTTTCATCGTTGGCTTGTCGGGCGGCGCGGATTCGCTGGCGCTTGCCCTGACGGTGATTGATGTGGCGTCGCGTGCGGGTATTGAGGTGGTGACGTTGACGGTCGACCATGGCCTGCGGGCGGGCAGCGCTCACGAAGCGCGCCGCGTCGCGGATCTCGCTGTATCCCTCGGGGCGCGCGCGCTCGTGGAGACCGTCCGCGTCGATGGGAGGGGAGGCCCCGAGGCCTCGGCCCGTGACGCTCGTCTCGCCGCCTTGCGCTTTCTTGCGCTGCGCGAGGGGGCACCCGTGCTGCTGGGGCACACGATGGATGATCAGGCGGAGACCGTGTTGCTGCGCCTTGCGCGCGGGTCCGGCCCCTCGTCGCTGCGCGCGATTGCGCCGATTCGCCGCGACGAGGATGGGGTGACGTGGCTGCGCCCGCTGCTGGGTTTGCGCCGCGCCGATACGGCGGGTGCCTGCGCGCAGGCGGCCCTCACGCCCGTCGAGGATCCGACGAACGCCATCGACGGACCCTGGCGTGCCGCCGATGGCAGTGCCCTGCGTCGCAGCGCTGTGCGTCATAGCGCGATCCCTGCCCTGGCCTCGGCCCTGGGGGTGGACCCCGTGCCGGCCCTCGCCCGCACGGCCGCCCTGTGCGAGGCCGACGACGACGCCCTGAGCGAGTGGGCGAGCGGCCTCCTGGCTGTGAGCTGCGAGGCCTCGCCCGCGGCGGGGGAGGGGAGCCTCGCCCTGGTAGTGTCCGAGGTGTCGGGCGCTCCCCGGGCCGTGCGCGCCCGCGCGCTGCGCGAGGTGGCTAGTCGGGCAGGAATCCGCTTGTTGTCGGGGGTTCACGTGGATGCCCTCGACGACTTGATCGTTGCCTGGAGGGGGCAGGGGCCAATCCCGCTGCCGGGCGGCAGGGCCACGCGCGTCGGTCGCGGCACGCAGGCCCGTATCCTCTTCGAGGCGCGCTCTCCCGAGCCGACCCGAGACGGTGGGTGATGCTCAGGCCTGCCGAGGCCTCGTCGCTGCGATCCCACCCGCTCGGTCGCACGCGTGCGTGCGGAAGTTTGTCAGTGGAGGTCGCGGTGTACGCAGGGCGCATGTCGGCTCCCTCGGGCGCTCGGAGCGGGCGAGCGTCACCACACGGTGTTGCGCTGACAGTGAGAATAGATGCCTTTTGAGCACAAACACGTGCTCTTATGGCACGCTTATAGTGCAACCGCTCGCGGAGCACTGATAGGAAAAGAGGACACGGTGGACGCCACCGACATGGGAAACGATCTGAAGGAAATCCTCGTCACTGCCGAGGACATGGACCGTAGGCTCGGCGAGATGGCCGAGCAGATTGACCGCGACTACGCGGGTCGGGAACTGCTCATCGTCGGCGTCCTGCGAGGGGCCGTCATGGTTATGGCAGACCTGTCGCGTAAGTTGCACACCCCGATCGAAATGGACTGGATGGCCGTCTCCTCCTACGGGTCGGGCACCAAGAGTTCGGGCGTCGTGCGCATCCTCAAGGATCTCGACCAGGATGTGGCGGGCCGCCACGTGCTGATCGTCGAGGACATCATCGATTCCGGTCTGACGCTGTCCTGGCTGAAGGCCAACCTGCAGGGGCGCGGTGCCGCCTCCGTTAACATCGCGACCGCGCTGCGCAAGCCCGCCGCCGCGAAGGTCGACATCGACGTGGCGTACGTGGGCTTCGACATTCCCGACGAATTCGTCGTCGGCTACGGCCTGGATTACGCGGAAAAGTACCGCAACCTGCCCTTCGTTGGCACGCTGCAGCCGCACGTCTACTCCAACTGACAACTTCGGAACCTCTAAGGGGCATACGTGAACGACAAGACGAAGACTAAGCGCCCGAGCTGGACTTGGGTGACGCTTCCCCTCGTCATCCTCATCGTGGGCGGGTGGTTCTTCTGGCAGGCCTTCCAACCGCGGTCGATTTCGACGTCCGAAGGTATGGCGCTCATCTCGGGAACCACGGTTGAGAAGGTCGTCCTCAACGAGGGCACCCAGCAGGTGAACCTCACGCTGAGTGAGGATTACCAGCATCAGAGCACCGGTGCGGGCGATCCGACGACGAACATGGGCAAGAACGTCTACTTCACGTATTCCTACGTCCAGACGAAGGACATCCTGGACACGGTCGCCGAGCAGGCCCCCGCGAAGGGATGGAACGCGGTGCGTCCCCAGTCCAGCGCTCTGGGTGCTATGTTCCAACTGATCGTCCCGCTGTTGGTCCTCATGGGCGCGTTCTACTTCATCATGCGCTCCATGTCGGGTTCGCGGATGATGGGCGGCTTCACGGCCTCGCGCGCTAAGGAGTTTAACCAGGAACGCCCGGACGTCACCTTCGCGGATGTCGCCGGTGAGGACGAGGCCGTGGAAGAACTCGAGGAGATTCGCGAGTTCCTGGCCTCCCCCGACAAGTTCCATAAGGTGGGCGCGCGCATCCCGCGCGGCGTTCTGCTCTACGGTCCTCCTGGAACTGGTAAGACCCTGCTGGCCAAGGCCGTTGCCGGCGAGGCGAAGGCCCCCTTCTTTTCGATCTCCGGCTCGGAGTTCATGGAACTCTATGTGGGCGTGGGTGCCTCGCGTGTGCGCGAACTCTTCGAGCGCGCCAAGAAGAACGCGCCGGCCATCATCTTCGTCGACGAGATCGACGCCGTGGGCCGCCACCGCGGCAGCGGCATCGGCGGCGGCAACGACGAACGCGAGCAGACCCTGAACCAGCTCCTCGTCGAGATGGACGGCTTCGACGAGCGCGCCAACATCATCCTGATCGCCGCCACGAACCGCCCCGACATCCTCGACCCGGCGCTGCTGCGCCCCGGCCGCTTTGACCGTCAGATCGCCGTCGAGGCCCCGGACCTCAAGGGCCGCGAGGCGATCCTCAAGGTGCATGCTCAGGGCAAGCCGCTCACCGCGCAGGTTGACCTGCGCCAGATCGCCAAGCGTACCCCCGGCTTCACGGGTGCCGACCTGGCGAACGTTCTCAACGAGGCCGCGCTGCTCACCGCTCGCTCGGACATGCAGTTCATCGACGATCGCGCCATCGACGAGGCCATCGACCGCGTCATCGCGGGCCCGCAGAAGCGCACGCGCGTCATGAACGACCACGACAAGGCCGTCACCGCCTACCACGAGGGCGGCCACGCCCTGGCCGCAGCCGCCCTGAACTACACGGACCCGGTCACGAAGGTGACGATCCTGCCGCGCGGCCGCGCCCTGGGATACACGATGGTCATGCCAACCGAGGACCGCTTCAACAAGACCCGCAACCAGCTCCTCGACGACCTGGTGTACAGCATGGGTGGGCGCGTCGCCGAGGAAATCGTATTCCGCGACCCGTCGACCGGCCCCGCCAACGACATTCAGCAGGCGACGAAGACGGCCCGCGCGATGGTCACCGACTACGGCATGAGCGACCGCATCGGCATGGTCAAGCTCGGCGATGCCGACACCGAGGCCTTCGGCCACGGGTCCGGCGAAGGTTCGCGCGCCTTCTCCGACGAGACCGCCGCGATCATCGACGAGGAGGTCCGCCGCCTCCTCGACAACGCGATGCGTGAGGCCTGGGAGATTCTGACGAACAACCGCGCGATCCTCGACACCCTGGCCGCGCGCCTCCTGGAGGAAGAAACCCTCGACGAGGCGCAGCTCGCGCAGATCTTCAAGGACGTCGTCAAGGCCCCCGAACGCCCCGTGTGGAACTACCAGTCCGACGCGGCCGTGCCCGGTGCCCGCCTGGGCAACCCGGTCGGCGTCAGCTCCGCCCAGGCCTCGGCCCCCGATGCCTTCCAGACGCCCTCCATCGACGTGAACGACGTGATGGACACCACGCGTACCGAGGACGAGGAGCAATCGTGACCTACGATGCCGCAGCCGTGGAAAAGGCCTCGCGCGACCTACTCATCGCCATCGGCGAAGACCCCGAGCGTGAAGGCCTGATCGGCACGCCCGACCGCATGGCACGCGCGTGGCGCGAAATGTGCTCCGGCCTGTTCGAGGACCCCCGCGAGCACCTGCGCACGCAGTTTCACGCGGGCACCGATGAACTCGTCCTCGTGCGCGACATCACCTTCCACTCGGTGTGCGAACACCACCTCCTGCCCTTCTACGGGCGCGCGCACGTGGGTTACATCCCGCGCGGCGGCGTCGTCACCGGCTTGTCGAAGCTCGCACGCCTCGTCGAGGGCTACGCGCGGCGCCCCCAGGTCCAGGAGCGTCTGACCGCGCAGGTCGCCGACGCTATCGCCGAGGTCCTGGATCCCCAGGGCGTCATCGTCGTCATCGAAGCCGAGCACATGTGCATGTCGATGCGTGGCATCTCCAAACCCGGCTCCTCCACCGTGACCAGCGCCCTGCGCGGCATCATGAGCGACGGTGCTACGCGCGCTGAGATGATGGCCCTCGTCCTGTCGGGGAGCCGCTGACGTGTCCATGCTTCCCCTGCCCCCAGCCCCGGCCTCGTCCCCGGTTCCCGCGCCTCCGGCGCTGCCGGGCGGCCTAGCCCTGCCGACCGGGCGCGCGGCGATCATGGGCATCCTCAACGTCACGCCCGACTCCTTTTCCGACGGGGGCCGCTACGCGGACGTAACCTCGGCGCTCGCGCACGCCCGGGCGATGATAGCCGCCGGTGCCGACCTGATCGACGTGGGCGGGGAGTCCACGCGGCCTAACTCCACGCGCATCACCCCCGAGGAGGAGTGGGAACGCATCGGTGCTGTCGTCTCCGCGCTGGCAGGCGACGGCATCGTCGTGTCCGTGGATACGCTACACGCCTCAACCGTCCGCGCGGCCGCGGACGCCGGAGCGGCGATCATCAACGACGTGAGCGGCGGGCGCTGGGACCCCGACATGAACGCCGCCGTAGCAGCGTCGGGATGCGCCTACGTGGTGCAACACTATCGTGCGCTGCCGGGCATGCCGGGGGAGCATTTCGACTACGGCGAGGACATGGTGGGGACTCTTATTGAGCGTCTCAACACCCAGGTGCGCGATGCTCTTGATGCGGGTGTGACAGCTGATAAAATTGTTATCGACCCGGGCCTCGGCTTCTCACTCACGGCCGACCAGTGCTGGCAGGTTCTCGCCGAACTGCCACGCCTGACCACCTATGGGTACCCTGTACTTATCGGAGCATCGCGCAAGCGTTTCGTCAAGGCTCTTGGAGGCAACATCGACACCGACAGCGCCGCCATCGCAGCCCACGCCGTCAGAAGCGGCGCGTGGGCCGTGCGGGTCCACGACGTAGCGGCCACCGCGGCCACCATCGCCTGAAAGGAGAACGACGTTGAGCAGCAGACGCGTCATCATCGCCCTCAAAGGACTGGGGGCGCTGGCAAACCACGGCGTCTACGATTTCGAGCGCAGCCAGGAGCAGCGCTTCAGTGCCGACGTCGTCATGTGGGTCGAGACCGCGGGTGCCACCGACGATATCGCCGCCACCGTCTCCTACGCCGACATCGCCGACGAAACCATGGCGGTCCTCACCGGCAAACCCGTCGACCTCATCGAGACTCTGGCCGAAACCATCGCCTCGAATGTCATGAGCCACGAGGGCGTGGTCGGCACCGAGGTCACCGTCCACAAGCCGGACGCCCCCATCGACCACCCCTTCACCGACGTGTCCGTCACCGTGCGCCGCGGCGAGACCGACGCCATGCCCCTCTCCCTGTCCCTCAAGGGCATCTACGAGGCCGAGGACGGCTCCGTGCTCACAGGCGAGATCGAGGCATACGACCGCGCCCAGGCACCCAACCCCGCGCAGCAGACGGACGTGGCCCCCACCCGCAAGCGCCGCGGCGACCACGAAGCGCCCGCGCCCCGCGCCGAGGACGCCTCGAGTCCCGCACACCTGCGTGCCCGCCGCGTCGTCCTGGCCATCGGCGGCAACCTTGGCGACGTGCCCGTCACCCTCATGCACACCGTCGAGGCCCTGTCCTACATGGAAGGCTTCCAGATCGAGGACGTCTCCCCGATCATGCGCACCAAGCCGGTCCTCGCCCCCGGACAAGCACCCCAGCCCGACTACTGGAATGCCGTCGTCGTCGGTTCTGCCATCGCCACCCCCGACGAAATCTTCGCCCAGACCAGCCGCATCGAACGCGAGCTGGGCCGCGAACGCCACGAACGCTGGGGCGCACGCACCATCGACATCGACATCATCCAGGTCGAAGGCCTCGCTTCCTCCGACCCCGCCCTCACCCTGCCACACCCGCGCGCGAAGGAACGTGCCTTCGTTCTCGCTCCCTGGCTGCTGTGCGACGCCAATGCCGTCCTCGAGGGCGTCGGCCGCGTCTGTGACCTGCTCGCCGTCGCGCCCGACCGCGAAGACATCATCGACGCCGTCGACGACTGGCTCGAAGACCCCGCTGCCGTCATGTCCGACTCCGACCGGCTCATCGCCGAGCGCGTCGAACAGGCCAGCGCCGACATGCGCGAACTCCTCGAAAACCTGACCGGCGAAATTAGCCATCTCGCCGACCTTGGTGCACCCATCGGCGAACCTCCGATGGCTCCCAAAACAGCCGTCGAGGCCACTGTCATCCCCGCGCTCCCCGCACCTAGGGCCGAGCAGACCCCGGAGCCTGCCAGCTCCAACTCTGGCTCAGGCTCCGTCGCGGGCGAGTTCACACTCGCCGACGACGCTGTGGCAGACAGCTTTGTGGCTGGCGGGCCTGTGGCTGGCGGGCCTGTGGCCGAGGAGGTACCGCCCCTCGCCCCAGAAATCCCCACACACGAAGCTCCCGCACCCGTTGAAGCGGTGACCGAAGACGCAGCGGGCGACGTCACCATCCCAACGCCCGTCGCCGGCACCAACATACTCACGGATAGCGGCTCCGCGCAGCGCGCCAGCCTGTGGCACCGCCGGGAATCCCCGGATTTCGCTTCCGCTGACTCCGCGAACAGCGAACAGTCCCGTGCCTTCGACAACACCGACGACCGCGCCAGACTGGCAGCCGTCTACGCCGAATATGGCTTCGACACTGACTTCGTCACTGACTTTGACCAGGCCGTGCCCGAGGAGCCCGCGCCCCAGGTTTCCCAGTCGGTAGCCCGCACGCAATCGGCAGCCCGCGCCGACCAGAATTTCGACATAGATGACGGCGACGGCCTCGAGCCAGATGTCGATGCCTCGGACTACGCAGCCGATGCACCCGTCAACGCGCCCACTCGGCCCAGCGCACCCCGGCCGACCACCCGGGGCGGAAGAGGAGCGCGCGATGCCAAGGCTTCGCCCAAGCCCGCGTGGCACCCCGTCTCCTCCGTGCCCGCGGATTCGCCCGCTGGGCGCGTGACCCGAAGGATCGGTTCGGGCAACTACTCGCCGACCAGCGACGAAAAGCCGCGGTGGGCACCCGTATTCCAAGACAAGCATCAAGAGTCGCGCACCGAGATCAAGCTGCCCGACTGGAACTTCAACGTCGGCACCACCCACGACGTGCGCGTCGTTGACGACCGCTCGGGCCTCGGTCGCGAGGACGACGCTCCCAAGGCCACCGTTCACGCCGACGGTCGCTCCACGATCCTGGCACCCGGACTGCCCGACAACACGCTCGTCGGCCCCATCCCCGACGACGAAGCCACCCACACCGGCATTCTGCGCCGCGTCGTTGTGCGCCCCACGATGACCGGGGCAATTCCCATCGTCAAGAGGCGCTAAATGAAACCGCTGGCGATCATCTGGGTGCTGCTGGTCGGCGTCGTGAGTGCTGCCCTGAGCTTCGTCGGGTTCTTCGCGCACATGCGCACCGGTGGAACCCCCATGATCGTCACGCCCGGTCCCGCCGTCGTGTTCGCCTTGGCCACGGCCATCCTCATCTGGTCCGGCATGGCTGTGCGGCGGCTGCGCGCCGGCAAAGATACGTGGATCGATGCCATCGGTGCCATGCGGGTTGCCGTCTTCGCACGCACCTCCGCGCTGGTCGGATCCAGCCTGTCGGGTATCCTCGTTGGCGTCATGGGCGTCTCCCTCACACAGCTCGAAGCCACCGCCATGGTGTCCAACGCAATTGGCTCCGGGGTCAGCGCCCTCGTCGGCGTCGTGTGGGTAGTCATCGCCGTAGTCATCGAACGCTGGTGCGTCATCACCCCCGACGACGACGCAGCCACCTCCAACAAACGAAACGCTGCGGCTTAAACGGCTGCGGTGCCCGGCTGATCGCTGCTGCTGGCCTGGTGGGGCTAGGGGATGGTTTCGTGGATAGGTTGTGGGTGTGCGGATAGGTTATTTTCCTATCCGTGAAGGTGTTAACCTATCCACCTGCTTGTTTTCTATCCGTATCGTTTTGTCGGGGCTGGGTCTTCCTGTTGGGGTGTCGCAGTTGTGCTCTCCGGGTTCTGTGGTGCTTTGTTACAGGTGCCCGCGCCGCGCGGAGCGGCCCTGCGCCGCGCGGCTTGTCGGTGTCAATGTTGTGTGCGTTCCGAGAGTTACGAGCGCGGTTGCGCCCCGGCCCGGTATCGTGGAGGCGTGGCCGACCAGCGTAAGAATTCCCCCAGGCGATCATCCACCCGGCGTAGCCCGTCGGGCGGCTCCTCCGGGCGCGCAGCAGACCGCACATCGCGCGCTGCGGGTGCGACGTCAAGCAACAACGCGTCCTCACGTCAAAGAACAGTCGGCACCGCAGCGAGCGCCCGCTCCGCGCGCGGCGCCAAAGCGGCTGGCACAAAGGTGCGCGGCACCAAAACGGCTAGCACCAAAGCGGCATCGGGTAAGAGCAAGCGCACGTCGTCAGGCGGTCCGCGTCCGCCCGTGAACCTGTGGCCCCGCCGCATTATCACGGGTCTAGGCCTGATTCTGATCCTGGCTCTCATCGTGTGGGGCGTTGTTGCTCTCGTCCGCGCTGTTATCGGCGTATTCACCTCGGATCCAGTTCCGCAGTCCAGTACGCAATCCGTTCAATCGGGCACGGTGGACGCCTCCGGTTACACGCTCAAGGGCGGTCAGGAGGCCACCGCGGATGGCCTGCTAACGGACGGCACAGCGATTGAGATTCCGGTGTGCCTCGACAAGGACATCGCCGTCACCGCGACGGCGTCCGAGGCATCGGTCGGTTCACCGCTGTACGTGTCGGTGACGCTCGAAAACAGGGGATCGGTCGCCTGCTCGACCTCCCTGTCGAATTACACGTTGCAGGTGTCCACGGGCGGCCACCAGGTCTACGATTCGGCACGCTGCGCGGCGGATGATGAGTCTGCGAAAACCCTGCTGCTGCGCCCGACGGGCACGTGGTCCGGTTGGCTGAGCTGGGACGGCTACGTGTATGTGGATGGTTGTACGTCTCCCGCAGGCGGTGCCAAGGCCGCGACGGTGGGCACCTACAAGCTGGCCATCCAGCAGGGGAGCCGCGAGGTCGGCTCGGCCGTCGCTGACATCACCGCTCCGCCCGCGCCTCAGTCGGGCGCGCAGTCTGGTGCCCAGTCGGGGCAGAAGGCTGGGACGCAGGCTGGAACCCAGTCTGGTGCTCAGTCGGGAACCCAGAAAGCTCGGTGATGTGCTCTCCTCGTTGACGAGGCCGTGGCCGCGTGCCCGCGTCAGGTGTCGGTGAGTGCCCGCGACGTGTGTCGCGTCGTTGCTCAAGCGCCCGATGTGGGATTACCAGCCGACGACGCCCGCGCCGACGGCCTGGGCCTGGTGGGCCAGGTTTTCGACGATGAGTTGGGCGCGGTAGTGGCCGACGCCGTCGATGACTTCGATATCGGCGACGGAGGCGGCGCGCAGCTGTGGCAGGGTCGTGAAGTGCGCGGACACGGCTTTGATGGCGTTCCACGACAGGTGGGGGACCAGGGAGAGGGCGCGCACGCCGCGCGGCATGATTTCGCGGTCGAGGTCGGCGACCTCGTACACGTCCAGGCCGAGGATGTTCGCGATGGCGGTCAGGTCGACGATTCGTTCGGAGCCGAGGGAGGTGAGTTCGGCTTCGACGCGGGCGACGTCGGCGGGGTCGCGGATGTAGTCGCGCATGACGAGGGCGCGTTCGGAGGCGGATCCGCGTATGAGGTCTTCGACTTGGAGGGCGAGGAGGCGTCCCTCGGATCCCAGTTCTTCGAGGTATTCGGTGATTTCGGAGGTGATGCGGCGGATCATTTCCATGCGCTGCATGACGGTGGCGACGTCGCGCACTGTGGCGCTGTCGCGCATTTCGAGGATCGTGAGGGTTTGGAGGACTTCGTCGAGTCGCTGACTGTAGCGGTCGAGGGTGTCCACGGCCAGGTTGGCGCGCGAGAGCAGGGCTTCGGGTTCTTCGACGAGGCGGTGCTCGGTGCCCACGTAGATGGAGATCATGCGCATGGAGGCGGACAGGGACAGGACGGGCAGGTGCGTTTGGCGGGCGGTGCGCTGGGCGGTGCGGTGGCGCATGCCGGATTCGTCGGTGGGGATGGTGGGATCGGGGAAGAGCTGGACGTTGGCTTTGCGGATGCGCCATAGGTCGGGGTCGATGATGACGGCACCGTCCATTTTGCATAGTTCGCGTAGGCGAGCGGCCGTGAATGCGACGTCAAGGTCGAAGCCGCCTGAGCACATGGCCTGAATCTCGGGTGTGTAGCCCAGGACGATGAGGGCACCCGTGTGGGAGCGCTGAATTCGTTCCAGTCCCTCGCGAAGAGGGGTGCCGGGCGCAACCGCGCGCAGTGCTTCTCGAAGGATCGCTGCGTCTGAGGTCAATGTGCTTCCCTCCCGAATGAGTAGGTCTGCTTTCTATTATTGCGAGTCTGTAGGAAATGCGACGCGAATCGCCGTCGCTAAATCAGAGACAGTGAACACGGTGATGCCATCGACGCGGGCGAGGTCCTCGCTGCCTTGAGCTGGGACGATGGCTGCGGCGAAGCCCAATCGGGCTGCTTCGGCGAGGCGGCGCTGGGTGCCGGTGCAGGCGCGAACTTCACCGGTGAGGGAGATTTCTCCGACTGCGACGAGGTCGGCGCGCGGGGGTAGGCCCTTGAGTGAGGACACGATGGAGATAGCCATCGCGAGGTCGATGGCGGGTTCGACGGTGCGCGCGCCGCCGACAGTAGACACGTAGACGTCGGCCCCCGACGTGTCAGCACCGATTCGGGCCTGCAGGACCGCGAGGATCATGGCGACGCGCGCGTGGTCGACGCCTGAGGTTGTGCGCCGAGGCGAGCCGCCCGACGAGGGAGCGACGAGGGACTGGATCTCGGTGGGCAGCGGGCGGCGGCCCTCGAGGGAGACGGCCGCGCAGGTGCCGGGCACGCCGCGTGTCGTGCGTGACAGGAATAGGCCGGAGGGGTCGGCGAGGCCGTAGATCCCCGAGTCGGTCAGCTCGAAGCAGCCGACTTCGTCGGTGGGGCCGTAGCGGTTTTTCACGGCGCGCAGCAGGCGAAGGCGTGAGTGTCGGTCACCTTCGAACTGGCAGACGACGTCCACGAGGTGTTCGAGGACGCGTGGACCGGCGATGCCGCCGTCCTTCGTCACGTGGCCGACGAGCAGGGTGGGTAGGTCGGATTCTTTGGCGACCCGAATGAGCGAGGCGGCGACCGCGCGCACCTGGGCGACGCCGCCCGCCCCGCCTTCGACCTGGGCGGAGGAGATCGTCTGCACGGAGTCGACGATGAGCAGGGACGGAGCCGAGGCCTCGACGTGCCCCAGGACGATGCCGAGTTCCGTCTCATCGGCGATGAGCAAGTTTGGTTCGAGTGCTCCGATGCGTTCGGCGCGCCCTCGCACCTGAGCCGCTGACTCCTCACCCGTCACGTAGAGAACGGGGCCGCGTCCGCTTGATGCCGCCGTGCGCGCGGCCTTGGCGGCCACGTCCAGCAGCAGCGTCGACTTACCCACGCCGGGTTCGCCGGCCAGGAGAATCACCGCGCCGGGGACGATGCCACCGCCGAGCACCCGGTCCAGTTCGCCCACGCCCGTGGAACGTGACGTGGCGCGCTCCCCGTCCACGTCGCCAATGGGCAGCGCGGGGCGTCGTGGGGGAGACGCGGCGGCGCGCTGCCCGCCCGTGACCTCGCCCGCCTGGTCGACGGTGCCCCATGCCCCGCATTCGCGGCACTGGCCCACCCACTTGGGGGAGGTCCAGCCGCAGTCGGAGCAACGGTAGGTGATCTTCTCTTTCGCCATGGACCCACCGTAACGCGCACCGCCCCCATCTGCGGTTCGCTCGCGGGAGAGTGACGAGGCCGGGGCGAGGTCGTGGATGGGTAGCGTAGGTGATGTGCGGGTGTGAGACGATGTGGTCAGGTTCTCCAGATACGGCGAAGTGGCGGAATTGTGCCGTAAAAAACGTTGACGCGCGATGATACTTTACAAGTATCTGTAGAACGCGTGATGCTATTATCCATATGGTTAGCCGGTGTGTGTCCTCGGGAACTCGCTCCGGTACCTGCGGATGCTGCATGCCATCGACACTGAGGAAATGACATGAAGAAGGGGCGCAAGACGCGAAGGACCTGGTCCAAGCGACTGCCTGCCATGTCCGTCCTGCTCGTGTCTGCGATCCTGTATGCGATTGCGTTCATGTCCCGAGGTATGGAGGTCACGCAGGTCAGCGTCAATGATGGCGGTATCTGGGTGACCAATCAGGATCGCAAGCTCGTGGGCCATCTGAATTACGACGCCCGGATGCTCGATGGCAGGGTGTCCGTTAAGTCGGCGTCCTTCGATATCGGGCAGGCTGGTGGTGACGTGACGCTCGGGGAGGCGGGAACGCGCACGGTGTCGCCCGTGCCATGGTTCGCACGCGTGCGCTGTGCGTTGTCGATCAAGTCGCTGCGCTGGCATTGCCGCGCGCGTCGCTTGGCGACAATCAGACAGCGTCGGTCCCTGTTGTCGCGCGTCACGCGCCGTTGGAGGAGGAAACGATGAGTGACAGAGACGAGCACGTGGGGGTTGCCCCGATGCTGCCCGGCTACCAGTGGATTCGACACCTCGGATCGGGTGGGTTCGCGGACGTGTACCTGTGCCGCCAGGAGATGCCCAGTCGTGATGTCGCGGTGAAGATCGCTCGCCTGGACCGTGGGGCTGAGGCGCAGGGGGACATCGCCCGCGAGGCGGATGTGATGGCGCTCGTGTCGGGGCATCCGGCTGTCGTACAGTTGTACGGCGCGGGCACCGCACAAGATGGGCGGTCTTTCCTGGTGATGGAGTACTGTCCGGTCGCGAACATCATGGATCAGGTGCGTCAGAAACCGATGTCGACGGATCGGGCGCTGTCGATGATCATCCGCATGTGTGGCGGCGCGGAGATGCTGCATCGTGTGGGTTTCGTGCACCGTGATATCAAGCCCAGCAACATCATGGTGAATGCCTACGGCTCGCCGGTCCTGACAGATTTCGGTGTGGCGGAGCATGTGGGGACAGATCCGCGCAGCGGCCGCGATGGTTTTTCGGTCATGTGGGCACCGCCCGAGCAGATCGCGGGTACGGCGCGTATCCATCCGACGCAGGACGTGTGGGCGCTGGGCGCGACGCTGTGGACGCTGGGCTAGGGCGGTCGCGCAGAGGGCAGCGTCGGGCCGTGTCTCGCGCATCGATCGGCCGGGCGTGCCCGATGCTGTGACCGCCATCGTGCGTCGAGCGATGAGCTTGGATCCTGAGGAGCGTTTCGGGTCGGCGGCGGCGCTCGGTTATGCGCTGCAGACCGTCGAACGTGACATGCATCGCCCGGTCACGGAAATGAAGCTGAGCGTCGTCGCGCCCACCGGTGGGCCTCCCTTGGCGCTGTCGATCCCGACGCCGGCTCTCCTGGATTCGGAGCGTACGCGCACCCGTCGCAGGGGATTCTCGGAGGGGGAGCAGGCCTCGTCGAACGAGGCCTGGTCGGGTAACTCGACGACGAATCGTCGCGGGGTGGCAGGCTCCGAGTCGAAGCGTCCTGCGTGGGTGATTCCCGTGCTGGTGGTCGTCGGTGTGCTGGCCACGGCGGCCCTGGTTGTCGCAATGTTGACGGGCGGGGGGCACAGCGTGCGCCTGGGTACGGGCGAGGGGCCGTCGGTCGAGGCGACGACCGAGCAGTGGAGTGACCCTGGGGGTGGATCGAACTGCGTGCGGGAATGCTCGCCTAAGCGCAACTACGGGCGGTTCGCGAAGTACTCGAGCAGGCGAGAGTCGCCCGAAACGATGATCTCGTCGTCGGAGTTGATGCGCGTCGACGAATTCGCGTACTCGAAACGCTGCTTGGGGTGGCGAATCGCCAGGACGTTGACGCCGTAGCGGCCGCGCAGGTCAAGCTCCTCCAGCGAAAAGCCGTGCACCTCCGTGGGTGGACGCAGCTTCATGATGGAAAAGCCGTCCTTCTCCATCTCGATGTAGTCGACCATACGGCCGCCCACCAGGTGCGCCGTGCGCTTGCCCGCATCCAGGTCGGGGTAGACCACGTGGTGGGCGCCCACGCGGCGCAGGATACGCCCGTGCTGGGAGGACGTCGCCTTCACCCATATCGACGAGATCCCCATGTCGACCAGGTTCGCGGTGATCAGTACGGCCGCCTCCAGGGAGGAACCCACACCGACGACGGCGCTGCGGAACTCGCGTGCGCCCAGCTGCTCCAGCGCATCCTTGGACGTCGCGTCGGCCTCGACCAGGGGGAAACGACCCGCGAAGGCCTGCACGCGCGAGGGGTTCTTTTCGACCGCGAGGATCTCGTACCCCAGCTGGTCCTGCGTCACCGCGACGGCTGAGCCAAAACGGCCCAATCCGATGACAAGCGTGCCTGACTGAAGGTCCTTTGAGTCACGTTCTTCTGCCATGGCTCTATTCTTCCCTCCCCGTCCCGCGCGCGCGAACGGTGCCCAGCCACGGCCTCGTCGAACAAGTCGCCACTGCGCTGTCAACCGATGATCGGCTGCTCCTCGGGCATACGAATCACGCGGGAACGCTCACGCAATGCGAGTGCCGCGGCCACCGTCATCGATCCCGTGCGGCCCGCGAACATGAGGGCGATAAGGACGTACTTCGCGGCCACCGGCAGGTTAGGCGTGATACCCGTAGACAGGCCCACGGTGGCAAACGCGGACACGGTCTCGAACAGGATGATGTCCAACGAGTGATCTGTCATGGTCAGCAGCGCGACGACGGAGATGGCGACCAGGGCCAGGCCGAGCAGGGACACAGCGACTGCCAGGCGCACGGTCGATGTAGGGATACGTCGGCCGAAGGTCTCGATGTCGCGGTCACCTCGTGCCTCGGCGATGACGGCCAGAACCAGCACCGCGAACGTCGTCACCTTCACGCCGCCCGCCGTGGACGCGGAGCCGCCGCCGATCATCATCAGGATGTCCTGCACAAAGTGCGTCTGCGAACGCATCGAACCCACGTTGAGCGCCGAAATACCCGAGGACCGCGAATTGACGCCCGCGAGCATTGCATTGAGGATCTTCGAGGGAGTGTCCACGGACCCCAGCGTCGCCGGATTGTGCCACTCCGTCAGCGCCAGGGCGAGAGCGCCGATGAACGCCAGGATCAGATAGGTCGACAGCGTCAGCTTCGTATGTAGGCGCCAGCGGCGCGGAGCCCACATGTTTTTCGCGACGTCCATGATGACGGGAAAACCGATAGCGCCCACGGTCGTCCCCAAGATGATGGGGACCAGCATCCACCAGTCGGTGACGTGCGGTTCGAGGCCGCCGGGAAGAATCACGAAGCCCGCGTTGTTGAACACGGAGATCGCCATGAAGACGGCATCCCACACGGCGTACACGGGGTCGATACCCATGGTGAGGAAACGGGGTAGGAACATGATTGCCAGGAACGCCTGCATGCTCAGCGAGGTCGCGATGACTGCCTTGAGCAGCGTGGAAATCTGGCCCATCGCTCCCGTCCCGGTCTCCTGGGTGGCGAGCATGCGCTGGGTGAGTCCCAGGTGTCGGGACACCGCGAAGGCGAGGATCGACGCCAGCGTCATGACGCCCAGGCCGCCGACGACGATGCCCGCCGCGATGACAGCCTGCCCGAAGGGGGACCAATACGATGCTGTGTCCACCGTCGTGAGACCTGTCACGCATACAGCTGATACGGCGGTAAAGAGCACGTCGACGAAGGGAGCGGGCTCGTCAGAGGCGGAAGCGATGGGCAACATGAGCAGCACGGTGATAACCCCGATGATGAGGGCGAACGTGCTGAGGGCCAGCCTGGCGGGGGAGTAGCGGGCCTGCCGGGACAGCCACGCGCGTACACGCTGAGCGTAGGACGTGGGCACCTGGGGATGTGGACCGCGGGGTCCTCCCGGCACCTGGCGGACGACAGGGGAGGGTTGTGGAGTCAAGGTTTCCGCTGAAATGGTGTGGGACGAGGCCGTGGCTCGCCCGCGGATCAGGGACCGTGTAGCACCGGGATTGGTGCGCAGCCGAGGGGGCTGAGGTCGAGGCGTGCGTCTCTTGCGTGCCGCTCCCATCGAACCTCCTTAACGACTCTGCAACAAAAGTGGATAAAGTTGCAGTTTTCATGTGGATGGGCAGTAGTATATTTCGTGAGGCTACGTAAGCGATGAACGAACGGGTTTAACGCGCCTCGCGAGCATACTGGGAGTCATTAATGGAACAGCAGTCGGCGCCGCGCTTTATGACCGTCACGGAAGTGGCGGACATCATGCGCGTCTCTAAGATGACTGTGTACCGATTGATTCACAGCGGTGAAATGCCCGCGATTCGCGTCGGAAAGAGCTTCCGAGTCCCGGAGGCTGCGGTCGCCCAGATGATCCAGGCCGGTATGTCGGATCACTCCGGTGGCCAGGCTCGCGTCATTGGCGGGTAGTATAGGCACGATGTGCCCGTTCCGGGCACCCATCATCAACCAGCGGTAGTACCTCTGCCGCCCACACTACGAGGGAGGAACCCCATGGGCTCCGTCATCAAGAAGCGCCGCAAGCGCATGGCGAAGAAGAAGCACCGCAAGCTCCTGCGCAAGACGCGTCACCAGCGTCGCAACAAGAAGTGAGCGAGCGGAGGCCCGGCCTGTTGGCCGGGCCTCACGTGTATCCGGGGCCCTATACTTGGGCGTTATGGACCGCACCATCATTCACGTCATGCGCCACGGAGAAGTGGATAATCCCAACGGTGTTTTGTACGGGCGTCTGCCCGGTTTCGGTCTGACGGAGCTGGGGCATCAGATGGCGGCGCGCGCCGCGCAGTATCTGGTGGATTCGGGTGCGGATATCGCTCGCGTCATCTCGTCGCCGCTGCTGCGCGCCCAGCTGACGGCCGCGCCAACCGCCGCCGCCTACGGTCTGAGCATTGCCTCCGATCCTCGCCTCATCGAGTCGGACAACGTCTTCGAAGGTCTGCCCGTGAACTCCAATCGCGCGATGCTGGCTAACCCGAAGTATTTCAAGTACTACTGTAACCCGCTGCGCCCCTCGTGGGGCGAACCCTACCGTGACGTCGCCTCCCGGATGAGCGCGGCCCTCTCCTCGGCCCTGCGCGAAGCATGCGGCCGTGAGGCCCTGGTCGTCTCCCACCAAAACCCCATCGTCACGCTCACCCGATTCATCAACGGCCAGCCGCTGGCCCACTCGCCCAAGTCGCGTCACTGCTCCCTGGCATCCATCACGTCCTTCATCTTTTCGGGCGCGACGCTCGTGGGCACCTCCTACGCGGAGCCCGCGGCAGACCTCGTCGCCCTCGCCAAGGACATGACCCCCGGAGACTCCGCCGCCGACCTGCGACGCTGACGCACAGTGCCGGTGAGCGGCGCGCAGGCATGTAATACGGGTGGCCCCATGCGGGACTGCCCGCTGCCGTTCCGCGCGTAAACCCCCTGTTCCGCATGTGGGCCGCCTGTTCTGCATGTGGGCGGGGTTGCCCAGGTTCGGAATAGCGGGTCCACGTGCGGATGAGGAGGCCCACGTGCGTGTCAAGGGGACTCAGGTGCATGGTGCGGGGTGACGCGTCGCGCCAACACGACGCGTCCCATACGCCTTACTGCATGTGAGGTTGAGTCTTAGGATGCCTCGTTCTCCGTGCCGTCGCCGTCCTTGCCCTGCTGGCCCTGCTCGCGCCTGCGGCGTTCCTCCTCGCGGCGCTTACGCTGAATGTCGCGTTCGAGGCGGAACAGGAACTCGGGATCGTCGTCTGGAGCGGTGGGGCGCTTGGGGGCCTTGGGTGCACGCGTCTGTTTCTTTTCCGCGCGGGATACCCATCGCAGCGCCAGCCATACAATCGGGCCAATCGCGGCGATCGTCGCTGTGAAGAGGATGATGAGCAGCCAGATCGCCTTGGGGAGCTTGCCGGGCATCTCGTCTTCGGGCGTGCGATGCCAGTCCGCAGCCGCGTAAATGGTGAGCGCGATCATCGCGACGAAGAAGAGGATTCTGACCATGCCCCTAGTCTAGGGGCGTGCGCTGGCCCATGCCGCCCCGTTCACTCCCGGGGCAATCCGTCTCCGCTCAGTCGCGCGTGACCGTCGGCAGCGCACCGTAGGAGGACGCAGCTCCCGGCGACAGGATCGCCGCGGCTCCCGCCCGCATGCCGTCCGCCACGGCCTCGACGAAGGGCTTGCCGAGCGCCAGGGCTGCCGCCAGCGCACCCACGCACGCGTCGCCCGCGCCCGTGGTGTCCACGGCCTCGCCGAGGTTGACAGCGGGACAGTGACCCACCTCGGCACCCGACGCCCACGCCGCCCCCTGCGCCCCCAGCGTGACGACGACGTGGCGCGGCCCCATGCCGCGTAGCGCGCGGGCCACCCCAATCGCCTCTGTCGGCGTCGCGGGCGCGGGCAGGCCCAGGGTCAATCCGGCCTCGGTCTCGTTGACGACAAGGATGTCGATGTGCGACATCGCTGCCGGGTCCGTGTCGCGCGCGGGTGCCAGGTTGAGCAGGACGCGCGCGCCGAAGGAGTGCGCCCACGCGAGGACCTCGGTGTTCGTGTGGGAGGGGACCTCGGCCTGCAGGACCACGATGTCGGAGGGGGCTGGGAATAACGAGGCTTTGGCGGGCTCGATCGTCACCGCGCGGTTCGCGCCCGCGTCCAAGATGATCGTGTTCTCGCCGGAGGCCGCGACAGTGATGAGCGCTGTTCCCGTGGGTCCGTCGACGTCGCGCACGTGCGTGACGTCCACGCCGTGGGCAGCCAAGTCAGCGCGTAGGCGCTGGCCCGACAAGTCCGTCCCGACTGCGCCGACGAAGAGCGTCTCTGCTCCCGAGTGTGCGGCAGCCGCCGCCTGATTCGCCCCCTTTCCGCCCAGGCCGTAGGTGAGGGAGGAACCCGACAAGGTCTCGCCGGGGGAGGGGAAACGGTCAACGGTGACCGTAATATCTTGGTTAATGGAACCGACAACAATGACGCGTGCCATGACATCTCCTATGTGACAGATGCTCTATTGTGCCACGTCACAGTCGGTATTTAAAAGCACCTCGGGGCGATTCCGGCATTATTTCAATGATTAAGTGATGCTTAAGTCGTATGCCAGTTTCCTGCGATACTACTAAAGTAACGCTTTATGGTGAACTATCCGCCGTGCGCAATTTCCGATACCTCGTTTCGACACGCCCGGCAGCCCCATCCTGCCGCGTCACCACCATCCCGTCCCAGGTGATCCGGGAAGGGGCCACGGCCTCGTCCCCCATGCGCACCACCACACCCGGCGCAGCCGGGATGGACCACCCCGCGCGCGTTCTCCTGCCCCTCCTCGGCATCTACGCGCTCGGCACTGTCTCCCTCCAAGGCTTCAACCTGGTCTACCTGCGAGTCGCCGCCGACATCGGTGCCGGTGACTCCTCCGGCCTCATCACCGCGATCCCCGGCATCGTCCTGGGCGTCGCCTGCTTCCTGTACGGCACCCTCGGCGACTTCGTCCCGCTGCGCCGCATCGTCGACGTCGGCGTCGCACTCATCGTCGCTGGATCGCTGCTCGGTTTCACCTTCTCCTCCTCCCTGACCGGCATCATCATCGCTCGCGCGCTCCAGACCCTCGGCTACCAGGCCTCCGCCTCCGCCTACATGATTCTGGCCACCGGCATCGCCGACCCCAAACGCCGCAGCCTCTACGTCGGCCTCATGTGCGCCGCCTTCCAAGGCGGAACCGCCATCGGCATGCTGTCGGGAGGCCTCCTCGCCGACATCAACTGGGCGATCCTGCTGCTCATCCCCCTCGGCGGCCTCGCCGTCCTGCCCATCATGGGACGCCGCGTGCCCGCCCGCGCCCACACCGGACGCGTCGACGTCGTCGGCCTCGCCATCTTCTCCTCCCTGGCGCTCCTCCTCACCCTGGCGGCCTCCAACCCCCGCTGGTGGCTCATCGGCGGGCTCATCCTCGGCGGCGTCATCTTCTGGCGCTACATCGGCCGCGCCCGCGCCCCCTTCATCACCCGCTCCTTCTTCACCAACGTGCCCTGGGCGCGCTCCGTCAGCCTCATCGTCATCATCTACTGCATGAACTTCACGGTCGCCCCCCTCATGAACGGCATCGGTGCCGCCCACTACGGACTCACCCCCGCGCAGGTCTCCGTGCGCCTCCTGCCCGCCTACTGCGTCGCCCTGACCGCCGCCATGAGTTCCGGGGCCGTCATGGCCCGCATTGGGCGCGGTGCTACCGTGCGTGGCTGCGTCAGCCTCATCCTGTCCGGAACCGCGCTGCTCGCCCTCTTTATGAACTCCGGCCCGTGGGTCATCACCGCCGCCATGTGCCTCATCTACGCCGGCTTCGGCGCGCTCTTCACCCCCATCTACGACACCGTCTTCGCCACCGTTGCCCCCGGCCAGAACGGCCGCGCCGTCGCCATGAATGACCTGGCCATGCAGGGCAGCGCCGCCATCGGCATCGGCGTGTTCACCCCCTGGCTGGCCTCCGGCTCCTTCGAATCCATCGCCGTCGTCTGCGTCGGAGCCGCAGCCATCGGCATCCTCGGCGACTGGGCCCACGAGGCCCTCTACCGAAGGGGACGCTGAGCCGCGTCGGGTCCGCGTGGCTACCCCGGCCTCGTGAAAGTCCGACTAGCGTAGCCGCGCCGGTCCGCGTCAACGCGCCCCGGCCCCGTCTTTCCCTCTAGGACAGAACCAGCGCCAACCCGGCGAGAATCGCCCACGCGAGCGTGAAGAAGCCCGTGTTGCGCAACACGACGATGAGCGCTCGGCCCGACGCGCCGGTCAGCACCGGTAGGCTCACCCCGACCGCCGGGGCCGCTGTGCCCACGCCCAGCGCGCACGTCGCCAGCGGATGCATACCCAGTGCAACGCCGAGCGCCACGATCATTCCTACCGGCACCCACGCGCAGGCCGCGAACACCCAGCGCGACGCCCGGTCACCCAGGCGCACGGCGGCCGTCATCTTGCCCGACTCGCGGTCCGTCGGAATATCACGAATGTTATTCGCCATGAGCAGCGCCACCGACAGTAAACCCAGCGCCGACGCGCACATCCACAGCCACCACGGGGCCACCTGCACCTGCGTCCAAGCCGTGCCCACGCACGCGAGCAGGCCGAAGAATACGAAGACCATCAGCTCGGACAGGCCGATACCCATGTAGGCGTACGGGTGCTTGCCGCCCGTATAGAACCACGCGGCCACGACAGCCGCCGCGCCCGCCACGATCAGCCACCACGTGCCCGACAGCGCCACCAGTGCAAGACCCGCGACGCCGGCCAGCGCGAAGCAGCCCAGCGCCGCAGTCAGCACCGTCTTCGGCTTAGCGAGGCCGCCACCCGTCAGGCGCGCCGGACCCTTACGATTGTCATCCGTGCCGCGAATCCCATCCGAATAATCATTCGCGTAATTGACACCCACCTGCAGTGCCAACGCCACCACGAGCGCCAAGGAGGCTCGCACCGCGTCACACCCGCCCAGATGATGCGCAGCCGCCGACCCGACAATCACGGGTGCAGCGGCAGCGGGCAGGGTACGCAGACGAGCGCCTTCAATCCAATCCGTCACGGTAGCCATAACCACCAGTGTAGTTGGAGCCAGCGCCCGCCCGTCGGACGGGCCGGGAGGGTTAGGCCGGGCCGGGTTGGGTTAGGTTGGTTCGGGTTAGCGCACCCAGTTCCTCTCAGTAGCTGTGGTGGCGTTCGCAGTCGCCACAGCGGCACCGCGGTCGATCTTGTCGAAGCCCAGGTACGGCAGCTCCGTCACCGCGACCACACGGCGCGGTGCCTGCGCGCGCCCAATACGAGCGGCGGCGTGCTCGCGCACCGCCGCACCGAGTTCGGCCATCTCCAAAGAATCCGTCGGCATCTGATTCGGAACGACCAGAGCCGTCACGATCTGACCCCACTTCTCGTCGGGGGTGCCCATGATCCACGCGTCCGAAATCCCCTCGTAGGAGCGGACCGCGCGACGCAGAGGACCCGGCGCGATCGACAGGCCACCCGACGTGATCACGTCGTCCGCGCGCCCATTCACCTCGACCTTACCTGACGCCCGAATGACACCCATATCGCCCGAAATCAGCCAACGGTGACCGCCCTCCTCGAAGAACGGGCTCTCCGCGTCCAAGTAGCGCGTCATCAGCGTCGGCCCGTTGAACGCCAGGCGGGTACGGCCATCCCAATCGACCGCGCGCACCGTCATGCCGGGCATCGGCTCGCCGTCGTACACGCAGCCGCCCGACGTCTCCGTCATGCCGTAGGTGATGCGCACCTTCAAGCCCGCATTCAAGGCGCGCTCCAGTAGATGCTGGCTGATCGCCGCGCCGCCCACGAGGACCGCCGACAGGGACCGCATCGCGCCCACAACTTCCTCGCCCGCGTCGAGGCACTGAACGAGCTGCGTGGGCACCAGCGACAGGTAACCCGGCATCTCATCCTGCGTGACACCTCTGATAGCAGGGAGAAGGTCACGCGGGTCAAAGCCATTCGTCGTATCCACGACCTGCGGGTTCGTCTCCGCGACCGCCGCGCGCAAGAGAATCATCGCGCCGGCAATGTGATGCGTCGGCAGCGCCAGAATCCAGCGTCCCGGGCCGTCCAATGCCAGCTCGGTCGCCTTCAGCGAGGCCATGAGCGCATCCATCGAGAGACCTACCAGGCGCGGCTTACCCGCGCTGGACCCCGATGTCGAAATGACCAGGTCCACGCCGTCGAAGAAATGGGGGTCGTTCTTGATCTGATTGGCGAGGCCGGGGTAGTCCTCCTCGGGGAACGCCTGCTCAGGCGTCGCCGCAGACCCACGCAGCGTAGCGGGAGGAACCAGAGCGGGGTCGCGCAAGAAGACAACGGTGTGCGGCGCGGGGTGGTTCGGATCGGCCTGGCGCTCCTCGTAGAGCTCGACCAGCTTATGAATCGACGCGTTAGCCAGGGCAACGGCGCTAATTGCCGTCCCACCAGGGACGACAAGAATTCGCGGCGCAGTCATGATGTGCCTCCCAAGATCGACAGCGAGCGCAGATAATACAAGGATAAGCGTTTGCGTTGTCGCTGGTGGCGGGCCGCTTCGCGGCAATCATCACGTTTAGTGAACAATTTCTTGATATTCCGGTTGTTGTCATGTGGCATACTGCGCAACTGAAAATTCAACAGTCTGCTACCACAAGGATGCGCGAGGCGTTAGGATGAACACCGATGCTCAAAAATCTTTCCACCAAAACCAGATGGGCGATCGGCGCAGCAAGCGCCCTCGTCCTACTTGTCGTCTGCGCCATCATCGTATACGCGGCCAACTACTCTGGCCGCGTCCTGCCCGGCACCACCGTTGCCGGGATCTCCGTCGAAGGCATGAGCCGCGACCAGGTCATCTCCGCGGTCACCGCCCGAGCCGACGCCGCCAAGGTCTCTCTCACCGTCGAAGGAAAGAACACCACGGTCTCGCTCAACGAAGCCGGCGTCTCCGTCGACGCTGAAGCAACCGCCGATGAGGCCATGAAAGGCTCGACCTCCCTGCCGTCTTTCATCGGTGCCCTCTTCTCCAGCCGCGCCCTGGAACCCGTGACCACCGTCAGCGAGGACTCCATCAAGAAACTCACTGCGACCGTGAACTCCACCCTGACCTCGGAAATGAAAGACGCCCAGGTCATCATCGCTCCCGATGAGGAATCCTTCACCGTCACTCCCGCGCAAAACGGCAACGGTATCGCCCGCGATGAAGTCGCCGCCGCCGTCAAGCAGGCGGGTGCCACCCTCGCCTCTGTGTCGCAGAACGTCACCGTTTCCCAGATGGAACCCAGCGTCACCACCGCCGACGCGCAGCAGGCCGCCCAAAAAGGCAACGACATGCTCGACACCTCGATCGAAATCTCCGACGGCATCGACCTGTTCGTCGCCGAGCGCTCCGACAAGGTCCACTGGGTCGAATTCCTCACCAAGGATGACGGCTCCCTCGACGAACCCTCCATCAGCACCGTCAAGGTCGCCGACTGGGTCAATGCCCTGGCTGCAAAAACCGACGTCAAGGCCGAGAATCGCGTCGAGAACGTCGACTCCTCCGGCAACGTGCTGACCACCGCCCGCGAAGGCAAGAAGGGCCTCAAGACCAACAACACCGAAGAGATCACCAAGGGTGTCGTCAACGCCATGACCAACGGCACCTCCTACGAGGGTTTGTTCCACTACGACGACATCGAGCCCGGCTCTGAAACCAAGCGGGTCGCCGAAGGCACCGAAAACCTGGTTTACCAGGCCGCCGAAGGCGAAAAGTGGGTCGACATCAATCTCACCGATGCCACCGTCACCCCGTACGTCGGCGGCAAGGTCGCCGGGGGACCCTTCTCCATGGTCCCCGGCGCGCCCGATACACCGACCGTTACTGGCACCTTCCATGTCTACCTCAAGTACGACGTGCAGACCATGCGCGGGGAGAACGCCGACGGCACCAAGTACGAGACCGAAGGCGTCCCGTGGGTCACCTACTTCACCGGCTCCTACGCGATGCACGGTGCCCCTTGGCGCTCCTCCTTCGGCTGGAGCGGATACGGCGGCTCCCATGGCTGCGTCAACATGCCCGTCGACGCCGCCAAGTTCATCTACGACTGGACCGACATGGGCGACACGGTGGTCGTGCACTACTGATAGCCCATGCTCGAGCATTGGGGCCGGAACCTATGGTTCCGGCCCGCTCGCTGCTTTGTCGGGCTGTGGGGCTGTGTGGGGGCTGCGTGGCTTCTCTGTGTGGGGGTGTCTGGCCTGGTGGAGCTAGGGGATGGCTTCGCGGATAGGTTGTGAGAATGCGGATAGGTTATTTTCCTATCCGTGAAGGCGTTAACCTATCCGCCTGTTCTGTATCGTGTCGTCGGGGCGGGTCTTCCTGTCGGGGTGTCGCAGTTGTGCTCTCCGGGTTCTGTGGTGTTTTCTGCTGGGTGGTGCTGCCCGTGTGGTGGAGGCGCTGGTGCGGTTCCCCAACAATGTTGCATGTAATTCCTTGATAACTAGTTCAGGCTTCGACATTAGGCCGTTGGAATTGCAGTGCTTGTGGGCGGTGTTGAAAACTGGCCGGGGAGAATTACCTGCGACTTTTATGTGGGCACGACGCGCCTGCGCGGCAGGCGCACACGCGGTAGTCTGCGCGTAACAGCACGGGCGCTGAGCGCCCCTCAACGTATGGCAGGTGTTCCATGTATTTCCGAAACGATGCGGTGAGCGCGACGGGCAACGGCCTCGGCCCCGACGAGTGGTGGAAGGGCGCGGTCGTCTACCAGATCTACCCGCGCTCCTTCAAAGACTCTAACGGTGACGGCTTCGGTGACCTTGAGGGGATCCGCTCCAAGCTCGACTACCTGAAGGCTCTGGGCGTGGACGTTCTGTGGCTCTCGCCGATCTACGCGTCCCCGCAGGCGGATAATGGCTACGACATCGCCGACTACTACGACATCGACCCCATGTTCGGCACGCTGTCGGACTTCGACCGCCTCCTGGAGGGGGTCCACGAGCGGGGGATGCGCCTCGTCATGGACCTGGTCGTTAACCACTCCTCCGACGAACACCCGTGGTTCGTGGAGTCGCGCTCCTCGCGGGATAACCCGAAGCGTGACTGGTACATCTGGCGCGACCCTCGCCCCGGGTGCGTGGGAGGCGAGGCCGGGGCGCAGCCCAACAATTGGGGGTCCTTCTTCTCTGGCTCGGCCTGGGCCTGGGACGAGGCCACGGGCCAGTACTACCTGCACTTGTTCCACAAGAAGCAGCCCGACTTGAACTGGGACAATCCCGACGTGCGCGCCGCCGTCTATCGCATGATGAACTGGTGGCTCGACCGCGGTGTCGACGGATTCCGCATGGACGTCATTAACCTGATCTCGAAGGACCCGGGCCTGCCTGACGGCGTCGTCTACCCCGGGCGCGCGTGGGGCGAGGGTTTCCCGCACTTCTCCGAAGGGCCGCATCTGCACGAATACCTCGCCGAGATGCGACGTGAGGTCTTTGATGGGCGCAGCGGCACTATGACGGTCGGGGAGTGCCCTGGCGTGCGCCGCGACAACGTCCTGCTCTTCACGGACCCGGCCCGCCGCGAACTCGACATGGTGTTCCAATTCGACCACGTCGACCTCGGCCTCGAAGTGGGGAAGTTCCACCCGCGCCCACTGCGCCCCGGTGAACTCGCCGACTGCTTCACTCAGTGGCAGGAGGCGCAGGGCGAGATCGGCTGG
>ERZ773011.28-NODE-28-length-47929-cov-19.5961_pt1 | contig 47929 bp, 33 predicted proteins | sample MGYA00580662_ERZ773011 | MGnify/ENA primary metagenome ERZ773011 (study PRJEB29015, sample SAMEA2738118) | human oral metagenome | biome: human oral; feature: human-associated habitat; material: saliva | place: China | collected 2169 ... | reverse complement strand
TTGAGCAAGAACGTTGGCCTGACATGAATAATCCCGCTGATGTAGCTCAGGTAGACAAGCTCGACAATGGCTATATGACCATTCCTTATTTCAGGAGTCGCGAGAAGGTAACCGGTCTAGCCGACGTCGATATGTAGCACCGCATCAACCCCGAGAACCAAGCACAGGAAAGCCCCCGCAGCCGAGAGTCATCCTCTCAGCCGCGGGGGCTTTATCGTATCAGCGCATCCTCACGCGGCGAGTGCTAAGAAGCGCGGCGGCGAGAACGCAGCACCATCGCAGTGCCAGCACCGAGCACCAGTGCGCCACCCACAGCCACAGACACCGCACCGAAACCAGTACGCGCCAGGCCGCCCTGCTGGGAGCTCACGCCACCCGACGCAGCAGACACACCGGACTGACCCAAAGAGCCGCCGCCAGTACCACCACCGGAGACACCACCCGGGTACACGCCGCCAGTAGAACCATCAGCCGAACCGTCAGAGGAGCCCTGCGCGTTCACATCACCGGCAGCGCCAGAAGCACCAGCCTGACCACCCTGCGCGGTACCAGACTGCGCGGAGCCGGGCTGGTTAGCACCAGCGGTACCGCCCGGGGTTGCCGAATCCACACGGCGCACACCACTAAAGTCGTCCGCAGCCGCCTTCGGGTCCTTCGGCACGGCAGTCTCAAACGAGCACGCATCCGACGCCTTCTTACCCACAGCAACCGCAAGCTGCTGCACCGGGCTGTTCACCTCAGTACCATCAGCCAGAGTCGCAGAATAGTGCACATCAAACATGTACTGGCCGGGCTCAGAGAACACCCAGTTCGCGTGCGCGTGCGTCGCGTAATCAATGTCGATCGTGGTCTTGCCGGTCGTCGAATCCAGCAGCACATCCGCACCGTTCAGCGACTCGGTGAACATGCCGAAGCGTGCACCCTCAGGCATGACCTTCGGAACCACGTGCAGGCGCACGGGGCCGCGCAGCTGCGAGTAGTCGATGTCCTGCGTGTTGTAGCCGGGCCAGGGCAGGCCGCTCTGCTGGGTCTGCGGCAGACCGTAGAAGGCGGTGCCGACCGGGCCCATGAAGTTCAGCTTCTCATCAGCCATACGTTCGGTGCGTACACGGCGGGCGTTCTCGCTGACGGTCCACACGACCGAATCGAGCGGGCGCACCGTCGAATCGGCGTCAATGATGCCGCTGTCGTCACGCAGACCCACGGACAGCTGGCGGTCCTTCAGGGTCGCCTGGATGTCCAGGTGGCCGTGCGAGATCTTGGTGCGGCCGTCAATCTTGCCGGGTACGCACTGGTTGCCGGGGGTTCCCGGGGTGGACGGCTCAGCGGAGGGTGCCGGGGCGCTCGGGGTCGGGTTGACCGGTGCGGGGCTAGAGGGTGCCGGAGTGGAGGGTGCCGGAGCAGGTGCGCTCGGTTCCGCGGAGGCGGTGGGCACCGCCGGCACGCTCGGAACCTCGCTGGGGGATACCGACGGAGCTTCGCTCGGCTCAGCGGTCGGAGCCTCGGAGGGGGCCTCGCTCGGCTCAGCAGAGGGCGCGACGGTAGGCTCAGCGGAGGGTGCCGGGTCCACCGGGGCAGGCTTGGGTGTATCGCCAATGGGTGCGCTGTCCGGTGCCAGCGCGCCGTGTGCAGTGTACTTCGTACCCGGCTCGTACTTCGCCGCAACCTCGGTGGTGGAGGCGGAAGCGTTCATGTCCGGGTGGGTCAGCATCTTCACGCGCAGAGCGGTGCCCTTGTAGAAGGACTCATCACGGAAGGTAAAGCGCGCCACACCGTCCTCGATGGAGCCTTCCAAATCGAGGTACGGGTAGACCGGGTCATCCTGAGCGTAGAAGCCGCCGCGCAGGAAGCCGCGCACCTTCGGATCCTTGAAGCGGACCTCAACGGTGCTGAAGCCGTTGCCGTTCGGGGTGACGGTCACGTCGTAGTCCATGCTGGTGGGCGTGTACTGCTCGGTGCTGAGCACGGTGTTCGCTGCGTCCGGGATTTCTTCGGGCCAGGAGCCGTTACCGTCGTCACTGTACACGCTCTCGGCGCGACCGGGCTCGTAGGCGAGCTTGTGCGAGATCCAGCGGGACGCCTCCGCGCTATTCGCGTCGGAGGTGTCGGGGGTGAAGACAGCCTGCAGCTGGGAGCCTTCGCTACCGAGCATTTCAGACCAGGTAGCGGTACCGTTCACGACCGGTAGGTCGGTCAGGAAGTAGCCGTTGTTGTACAGGGTCAGGGTGCCCTTGAGGTTCTTGTTTGCGGCGGTGAAGGTGATGTCGCTGAGCTTGTCGTCAGCGTCCTTGTTCTTTGCCGGGTCGGCATCCAGGCGGTGCGGTGCCACGGAGAGTGCGTACTTCGCGGTGTCCAGGTCACCGACGGGTGCCGCGTTGTAGCGGTCAACGGTGGGCACGGCGGTGGGGGTGCCGTCACCGAGCACGGGCTGCATGCCGCCAACCTGCCAGACCAGCTTCGACGGCTTAGAGCTGATGATGCGGCCGTCGGTGGAGCGCGCCACGGTGCGGTAGGTGACCACGTAGCGGCCGGGGCGGGTGAAGGTCGTGGTGTTGTGGGTGTGGCTACCCTTGTCGAGCAGCCAGGAGTGCCAGCCGGTAGAGCTGCTGGAAAGCATGCGGTACACGTCAGCGGGGGCGTCATCCGGGTTGTAGCGGAAGAGCTCCATACGGCCGGGGCCCTCAACGGAGAGGATGTCAGTGGCGAACACGCCGTCACGGAAACGCTCGGTGGGTACCTTCGTGGAGGCGCCCAGACCAGCCCAGATGGGGTCCTGGTTGCCGTAGGTCAGGTGCGGTGCCATGTAGAGGGTCTGGCCGGGTTCGCCGAGGAACGCCAGGGAGGGCGAGTCGCCCAGGGTCATGGTGTACTGCGACTTGCCGTCCCTGGTGCTGTAGCCCTTGCCGACCCAGTTAACGGTCTTGTCCAGTTCGTAGGTGTCTGCGCCGGTCTTGTAGGGGTTCGCCTCGTTCATGAGGACGAAGGTGCCGTTCTGCTCGTCCCAGTATGCCTTGGGGGCGTCGACGTGGCCCTTGGTGGTGACGATTTTGCCGTCGTCGGGGCCTGCTGCGGCGGGCAGGGAGGGGGCTGCACCTGCGAGCGCGAGCAGTGCTGCGGCGGAGAGGAATGCGGCGGCGCGGCGGAGAGCGGGCTTGCCGCCGGGGATGAAGAGCGTGGGGGTGTGTGTGGTGACCCGACGCTGGGTCTGCTTCTGAGAGCTCATGACAACCTTTCTCATTTTTCTACCCTCTAGGGTAGCTCTTTTGCAAATAATTGTCATTTTGAACCTAAGTGAGTATAGTGATTCTCAGAAATACGTGTGCGCAGAGGCGCGCCCAAAAACGCACACTATGCACATCCACAAAGAGAAAAACACGGCAGAGCACACCCCGGACGCAAGGGAGAAACCGGCAACAGGTCGCCGGATCTAATACCGGGCCCAGCACTGGGCCCAGCACCGGGCAAACCCCGAAAGCATCGGGCAGTGTGCCAGCCAACGAGCAGTCATCCAAGGAGCCACCATGCAAGGACGCACCAAACCCCTGAGCCTACTCAGCGCAACCACCCTCGGATGCACCCTCGCACTCGGGGTGCCCCTCGCCCTCCCCCAGGTCGGCACCTTCACCGCCGCACAGGCGCAGGAAAACCAGGTCGGCGCCCAGGCAGGTACCGAGTCGCGCAGCTACGTCAACTACGAAGGCGACTACGTCATCGCGGGCGTACACACCGAAATGCTCAACGCCTTCCTCGACGGCAACCAGTTCACCCTCGGCACCCTCGCAGACACCGCCCCCGGCCAGCAGGGACGATTCAACCCCGCCCGCACCGTCTTCCACCTGCCCGACGTCGAGGATGCACACACCAAAGTCGTAGCAGGCTACGACTACATTGCCCCCGAAGACACCGAAATCTTCTACATTCCCTCCACCCGCACCCGCGGCCTGCTCTACCCCGGCCTCGGTGCGGAAGGAATCCGCCCCGGCGCGCTCAAGGACAACACCATCAAGCTTGAACTCGTGCGCAGCAGCGTACCCGAAGGCGGCCGCGCCGAAGTCTTCACCGAATCCGGCCGCGACAACCCGCGCGTCTTCAGCACCAACGATAAGCTCGCACCGCACACCATTACCTCTGGCGGTCACGAGCACCTCAGCTGGGCATTCACCCGCAAGGGTATCTACCAGCTGACCTTCCGCGCCACCGCAACCCTTGCCGACGGCACCCCGGTCAGCTCCGAGGCGACCTACACCATCGCCGTGGGCACCGACGCTGAGGAGGGCTTCAAGCTCCTGAACGCGCAGAACGCTGCGAAGGAAGCGGCAAAGGAGAGCACGAGCGAAGCAACCACTACCCCCGAGGCGAGCGCCACCGCTACCGAGAGCGGCGGCAGCAGCCCCAGCGCATCTACCTCCGCAAGTGCTGAGGCGAGTGCTTCTGCGCAGGCGAGCGCATCCACCGGTATTCGCCGCGTGGATGGATCCGTGAACGGTCAGAACGCTGCGCAGGTGACCGACCCGAACGGCGCGAAGGCAGCGGCGAATGGCGAGCAGGCATCCCAGGGCGGATCCGGTGTTACCGCTATCAGCGGCGCCAACAACACCAATAACGACTCCAACAAGGGCGAAAGCAAGGACGGTAACTCCCGCAGCAGCGTGAAGGGCTCCAACGCCCAGAACGTCAGCGCACCCAGCAACGGCGGCGGCATTACCGGCAGCGGTGTGCTGTCTTCCGGCCTGCCCGGCAGTCTGAACCAGCAGTGCATCGCCACCGAGGTTCCCGCCGAAGATGCCAAGGACTCCAAGGATTCCAAGGACGCTCAGAAGGACAACAAGCAGAGCAACCAGGCAGCCCAGGCACCGACCAGCATCCCCACCCTCGCCGTGGTCAACACCGCCGAGCACAGCGGCCGTGAAGAAGTCACCCACGGTCACTTTGACGTGGGCCCGATCCTCAACGGCGGCACCCTCACCAGCAGCGTGAAGGATGACCGCACCAGCCCCGCCCGCCACGTCTCCCCCGGAGCCCTCGAGTTCGTACTCAATGACGCCGCGAAGCTCAACCTGCCCGCAGGCATGGAAGACATCGCCCCGGCAGGCACCCCCGTGCACATGATTGGTGCAACCCAGCAGCAGGGCGTGCCCTGGCTCGGCTGGAGCACCCAGGACCCCGAACTGCTCAAGCAGCTCGACGGCCCCGTCACCATGAGCCTCAACGGTTTTGAGGGCCCCGGCACCATGTCCACCTTCCTCTCCGGTAACTTCGGTTCCGCAGGTCAGAAGGTCTTCGATTCGCGTAGCGGCGGCTCCTTCCAGGTGCCCGCAAACACCCACCAGCACAGCAACTGGGTGTTCACCGCTGAGGGTCGTTACACCGTGACTATCGGCTGGACGGCACGCCTGAAGAACGGCCAGCAGGTCAGCAGCGAATCGGTTCTGCACTTCACCGTCGGCAACCCCGATAACGCCCCGGCAAGCAACAACGCGCAGGGTGCGGCGGGCACCAAGCAGGACGGCGGCAACAACGCCGCTAACAACGGCGGCGAGAAGAGCACCGCCAAGAACCCCCTCAACGGCACCGTAGACGAAGCGACCGGCATCGTCACCAAGCCCGACGGATCCAAGGTGCGCATCGTCGGCAAGACCGCCTCCGGCGAGGATTGCGCCCTGACCAGCCAAGAACTCGCCAACGCCCAGAAGGCAGCCGCGGCAGGTAAGCTGCCGAACACCGGCGTGGTCATCGACCCGTTCATGGTCAGCACCTCCATTCTGGCGCTGGCGCTCGGTGCCATGATTCTGCGTTCGGCACGCCGAAAGGGCCGCAGCGGTGACACCGCATAGCGGGCATACCGGCAACCGCGCGCAAGCATATAGTCGGCGTACCGCCCTCACCCTCGCCTCCCGTATCGCGGTGGGTGCTGGGGTGGGGGCTGGTGCCTTCGCACTGAGCGGATGCGCCAGCACCGTGAACGCCTCCTCTGATCGGATGCGCGTGGTCGCCACGACCCCGATTCTGGCGGATTTGGCGCAGCAGATTGCAGGGGAGCGCGCCAGCGTGCACTCTCTGGTGCCTGCCGGTGCTGACCCGCACTCGTATGAGCCGAGCCTGCGCGACATCCGCGATGTCGCCTACGCACGCTGCGCCCTGACGAACGGTCTGCTGCTGGAGCAGCGTAAGCTCAGCAAAATGGTTGAGGCGAACCTGCCCACCGGGGTTGTGTCCGTGGCGGTTGCGGAGAAGATTGAGCAGTACGGCGGCAAGCTCGAAGCCATTGTTGAGGATGCCTCCCTGGACTCCATCTGGCTGGGTTTGCGTGTTGAAGAGGGCGGGCAGAACGAGTCTGCCCCCACCGACTCTTCGGAGGCCGGCATGCGCTTTGAGGTGCAGAGCGTGCGGGCGCGCACCGCCACCGATTCCTCGAATGCGCAGCTGGCGGCGTTCATTACGCAGACCTTCGGCGCGGTGGAGATGCTGTGCGATTCGCATGCGCGCGGCGTGAACCTCACCCGTGAGGGGGACACCGCGATCCGTACCGGCGATATGGGTTCGCTGGAGCTTCCGTTGCAGGCACATACGCACCTGTCGTGGGCGTTTAGTGATGCCGGCGAGTACGCGATTGAGCTGAGCGCCACCGCGGTCAATGCGCCGGAGTCGGTGCGTTCTTCGCGCGGTACCCTGTACTGTGCGGTCGGTCGTGACCCGCAGGAGCTGGTGGACCGCCTGGCGAAGGAACAGAACGTTTCCGCCTCGGACATCAAGGTTCTTTCGGCAGGTCACGCCGATATTACGGCACGCACCGGCGACGGCAGGCTCGTACTCCGCGCGGATTCCTCCCAGGGTGCCGTGGAGTACGAACTGAACCGCACCGTGGTCGCGGTCCCCTCCCGCACTCTGCAGGAGGTGCCCGCCGGCGGTAGCTACCGTTTCCTGCGTTCGGGTGCTTCGGAGCATCGCGGTCAGGTGTACCTGCTGGCGCAGGCTGTTCTGGGCAAGCACGTGCACGGCGAAATCGACCCGCACATTTGGCATTCGGTGCCGAACGCGAAGGCGAGCGTGCAGGTCATTCGCGACGCACTCACCTCCGCCGATCCGGCGGGTGCGAGCGAGTACGCAACCCGCACCGAGCAGGTAATGAAAGAGCTTGACGCCCTGGACGCTCAGCTACGTCAGGTGTACGGAGCCCTGCCGGAGTCGGCACGCAACCTGGTCACCACGCACGACGGCTACCGCTACCTGGCGAGCACCTACGGGCTGCACATTGCCGGTTTTGTGAGTGCCAGCGCCAGTGGCGAGCCGAGTATTCAGCAGCGTCAGCGTTTGCGTCGCACGGTCGAGGATTTGAAGGTCCCAGCGATTTATCTGGATAAGTCCACGGCGATGCGCTCACCGGTTCTCACGGAGCTAGCTCGGGAGGCTCAGGTGCGTACCGGGGTGCTCTATTCGGACACGCTGGATGCGCAGGCCCCTCACTACGCACAGATGATGTTGGCGAATGCTCACACGATTGCGCTGTGCTCTGGCAATGGCTCTGGTTCTAACTCCAGCACTGAATCTTCGGGCGCCAGCTGCTCGGAGGCAAGTACCTCGTAACCCGGTTTTAAGCATCCCACAAGCTTATATATCCGTATCAGCATATAGACAATCTTTCACACACCGTTTCGGTCATGATCCAAGGAAGTCCTCATGATGAACTCAACCACCCCCTCCCGCCCCTCGCGTAGCCGCGCCCTGCCAGCCCTCGCTCTGGGTGCCAGCCTGATGCTCGCACCCCTGGGTGTGGCACACGCGGAGACCACCCCGGCAACCGCCGAGAGCGCCTCGACCCAGCCGGGCGACAGCAACCTGAGCCGCGGCGAGCGCGCCCTCACCCAGACCCTGTCGGCGGAGCAGCCGGTTGCATCCGGCCGCACCGAAATTTCCGCCGGCCACGTGGATATGGGTCCTCGCTTCAACAACGGCAAGTTTGAGCTCATGCTCCACGACGACCACGGTGAAACCCCCGTCTGGCGTAGCCTGGACGAGGTCATCTACCGTGGCAGCGATAAGGCCATCCTGGAGGTGCCGAACGACCCGCGCTACTCCTTCGTGGGTGCGCCCGCCGGTTCTAAGGTGTACGTGATTCCGCAGACCGAAGCTAAGGGCGTGATTTGGCCGGGTTGGAACACTCAGGATCCGCAGCTGGTGTCCAAGCTGAACCGCGGCGTGAACCTGACCCTGGAGCAGGTGAGCGGCCCCGGCACGTTCAGCCTGTACCTGGAGAACGGCAACTTCTCGGCACCGCAAGTGCTGTGGTCCTCGACCAAGAGTGAGCCGCAGAAGCTGTGGGTTGAGAAGAACACGCACACCCACGCGAACTGGGTGTTCACCGCCCCCGGCGAGTACCTGCTGAAGGTCACCGCGAGCGCCGAGCTCTCTGACGGTTCGACCGTGTCCGATACCCGCTACCTGAAGTTTGCGGTGGGTGACTCCGCGAGCGCTGATGCCCTGTACGCGATGGAGGCGCAGGCTCGCGGTTCAGCATCCTCGGGTTCGGGTTCTGCTTCTTCCGATGCTTCGTCGAGCTCTGCTTCTCAGGCGTCCGGCACCCAGGCGTCCGGTTCTTCTTCTGCCGCCGCTGCGTCGAGCGACCAGAGCGGCCACCGAGCAGAGTTCACTATCCCCTGGGGCGCCATTGCCGCAGGCGTGGCAGCTGTGATTGCCGTGGGCGCGTTCCTTTCGTTCCGCCGACGCTCCTCCGCACAGCGTGAGGCGCTGGATGAAGTGCGCGGTGACCGTTCGTGAGCGCGTCGGTAACAGCAGGCGCTACGTCAACAGTGAGCTCCGAGCCCGTTCTTGAGATTTCGAACCTGTACGCCGGCTACGCGCGCCGTTCCATCCTCAAGGATCTGTCCCTGACCCTGGAGCGCGGCGAGTTTACGGGTCTGATTGGTGCTAATGGTGCCGGTAAGACCACGCTGCTGCGCACTATTTTGGGTCTGATTCGCCCGGCGTCCGGTCAGGTTCGTGTGCTGGGTGAGTCGCCGCGTGTGGCGCGTGCGCATATTGGTTATGTGCCGCAGAAGCACCAGTTCCAGTGGGATTTTCCGCTGACCGTCAAGGATACGGTGATGACCGGTCGCGTGCGTGAGATTGGGTTCTTCCGCCGCCCGGCGAAGAAGGACTGGGTACAGGTTTTTTCGGCGATGGAACGCACCGATGTTCTGCACCTGCAGGATGCTTCCATTGCGGAGCTTTCCGGTGGTCAGCGTCAGAGGGTTCTTTTGGCGCGCGCTTTGGCGGCGAACCCCTCCCTGCTGCTGCTGGATGAGCCGTTTACGGGCGTGGATGCGCCGACTCAGACCACGCTGACCCGCCTGTACCGTGAGTTGGCGTCGGAGGGCATCACGATTCTGATGTCTACGCATGACATGCTGGCGGCGCGCGAGTCCTGCTCGCGACTGTGCGGCGTGCGCGGCAATATTCACCTGGATGGTCCGGCGGACTCCTTTAGCCTGGAGCAGCTGCATACGTGGTTGCACGGTCACGATATTGAGGAGGCGCAGGGCCACGCCCGCACGGGCTTCACCTGTGCCGGTGGTGCGTTGGATGAATACGGCCACGAGTTGCCCGATTCCTGCGCTTCAGACTCTTCCCCCTCCCCCGCTGATACTGCTACTTCTACCGGGGGTGCCCGTTGATTACTCCTATCGATTTTCTTGCCGACCTGTTCAACCCGTCTCTGGCGTTCCTTCCGCGCGCCCTGGCGGCTGTGCTGCTCGCGTCGGTGGTTACCGGTGTGGTGGGCTGCCACGTGCTGATGCGCGGCATGGTCTTCATTGGCGATGCGGTGGCGCACTCGGTGTTCCCAGGTCTTGCGGTGGCATTCGTGCTGGGCGGCAACCTGGTGATGGGCGGTCTGACCGCGGGCGTGGTGACGGCTATTCTGGTGGCTATTTTTAGCCAGAATCAGCGGCTACGCGAGGATTCCGTGATCGGTATTTTCTTCGCGGCGTCCTTTGCGTTGGGTATTGTGATTATTTCGTTGGCGCCGGGCTATTCGGGGTCGGTGCAGGATTTCTTGTTCGGCTCGATTGTGGGTGTTTCGAATGAGGACATTACCCAGGCCGCGATCATGGGTGCCGTTATTCTGCTGGTGTTGTGGCTGTTCCACCGCCAGATTGTGACGGTCAGCCTGGACCGTGAGAGTGCCCGCGCGATGGGTCTGCCGGTCCTTGCCCTGGATATTGTGCTGTACGTTCTGGTGACCATTTCTGTGGTGCTTGGCCTGCAGACCCTCGGTAACGTGCTGGTGTTGGCGCTTCTGGTGATTCCGGCGTCGGCAGCCCGGTTGGCGTGCCGCCGACTGGGGTCGATGATGGTGTTCTCACCGGTGTTTGGCGGTACCTGCTCGATTGTTGGCCTGTACCTGTCGTGGGCGTTTAACCTGCCGACTGGTGGCACGATTGTGCTGTCGATGGTGGCGGCTTTTGTGCTGGTGTGGGCGGTGACGGCGGTTCGTTCGCGAGCGCGTGCCCAGCTCAAGAATTAAATCCAGTTGAAGAGCTGAGCTCCGAACTCAACCCAAACTCAACCCAACTTTTCTCGACTAAACGCACGAGTAAACGCACGAGGCGCATCCCTGTTTTGGGGGTGCGCCTCGTGCGTTTTTTTACAGGTCTTAAACACCCAAAATGAACCATGTTCATGTTTAAAGAACCAAAAGATACACTCCGCGTAATAAAAGCGCTTAATTCAACACGTCGGGTTTAATGAAAATACAACCTATCAAATATTTCTTATGGGTTGATACATGTAGTGATAAAGCAGTCACTGCACCCTCATCAGAGCTTCAATGAAGGAGTCACCATGAAGGCATATGTGTACCACGGTCCCGATCAGAAGGGCGCCTGGGAGGAAGTCCCGAACCCCACCATTCTTGAGCCCACGGACGTTATCGCCCGTGTCGACACCACCACCATTTGCGGTACTGACCTGCACATCCTGAAGGGTGACTGCCCCGAGGTGGACCACGGACGCATCCTCGGCCACGAGGCTGTCGGTACCATTACCGAGGTTGGCTCCGCGGTGACTGACCTGAAGGTCGGCGACCGCATTATCATCCCCGCCGTGACCAGCTGCGGTAAGTGCTCCTACTGTAAGGCGAACCAGCCTTCGCACTGCCAGACCGTTGGTGGTGTCGGCTGGATTTTCGGTTACATGATTGACGGCACCCAGGCGGAGTACGTGCGTGTTCCCTACGCAGAGACCTCGGTTCACCTGGTTCCGGAGGGCCTGACCGATGAGGACGTCCTCTTCCTCACCGACGCACTGCCCACCGGCTTCGAGATCGGTATTCTGAACGGCAACACCAAGCCCGGCGACACCGTCGCTGTCGTGGGTGCGGGCCCCGTGGGTCTGGGCGCGATTATGACCGCTAACCTCTGCGGTGCTGGCCGCGTCATCACCATCGACTTCGACGAGAACCGCATGAACAAGGCACTGGAGCTGGGCGCAACCGATAAGGTCAACGCGGGCGACCCGGACTTCATCGAGAAGATTAAGGCTCTCTCCCCCGACGGCCTGGGCGTGGACGTGGCAATCGAGGCTGTGGGTGTTCCGCAGACCTTCGAAACCTGCACCAAGATTGTTCGCCCCTACGGCAACATCGCTAACGCTGGCGTGCACGGCAAGCCCGTTGAGCTGCCCCTGAACACCATGTGGATTTCTAACGTTCGCATCAACATGGGTCTGGTCAACTGCAACACCGTCGGTAACCTGCTGAACATGGTCCGCTCGGGTCGCCTGAACGCTAAGGCTATGGCAACCCACTACTTCACCTTCGACCAGTTCGAGGAAGCATACGACCTGTTCACCCACGCTGCTGAGCACAACGTGGTGAAGGTTGTTATCTCCCGCAACCCCGAGGTTGCGGCATAGACTGCGGTAGGCTCATATACCGCTCATACTGAAACCCCGAACGTTCGTTAGAGGTTTCGGTGGGATGTCTTCATGACACTGCGAACATCCCCACGATTCGCCTCCGGGTGGGAGAGGGTAGGTCCCACCCGGAGCGCGAATCACCCTCCTCTACCCCGCACACATAGGGGCCAAGCTTCTAAGGCCTGATGCCTCCTCTGCCGGGCGCTCTGCCGACCCGCTGTAGCGGGTTCTTCTGCCAGGCAACCTCTACTGGCGGAGGGGCGCATCATTTGACTCTTCTTGGTCGGGCGGTACCTCCGATTCTGCTCCTCCTTGAAGGGAAAGGAAAAGGGTCGCACGCTTACGATTCAATGGCGATTCGTAGGCTGCGACCCTCTTCTCATGCCCGGATTTCCTATGCCCCGGGGATTTTTGGTGCCCCGGATTTTTGGCGGCTCGGGCGGGCTATTTAGTTTTTGGGCTTCTCGCCGGCGTTCTTGTCGATAGCGGCGTTCTGCGTGATGGGGTTGAACGCCTCCGTGGGATCATCCGCCCCAGATGCGGCAGAAGATGCGGCGGAAGGTTCGGCGGCGCTTCCGGTGACGGGCTCGGTGGGTGCATCAGCTAGATCCCCGGCAAGCACGTCAGTAGGATGATCGGCAGGTGCTTCAATGGGCACCTCCGCGACGATGGGTTCTTCCGAGGCAGATTCTCCCAAGGCGGGAACCTCTGATGCGGGTACTTCCGCATCCTTGCCCTGTGCCTCCTTATCCTGCACGTCCACAGGCTGCTCAACCACTACACCGTGCGCGGAGTCCTTATGCTCATCCTTGTGCGCGTCCTTATGTTCGAGCGTATAGATGATGCGCGGTTCAAGACGCTCAAAACCAATCTTGGAGCGCACCCAGTTCACGGCACGGTCGATACGGTCCTCACCCTCGGTGGTTTCCACGACCCGGTAGTTACGCGGTAGCATCCCCGTGTCGCTGAGCACGCGCGGGTACTCGTCAATCTCCTGGATACCCGCCATGTACATGTTCTGCCGGAACTGGTGCGCAAACTCCTGCTGACCCAGGAACAGCTGGTCGGCGTAGGTTTTAGCGGCCAGGCGCTCGCTGTAGGCGTGCTTCGAATCGCGGGCGCCCTTCTTGGAGCCGTAAATGTCCCAGAAGTAGAAGTACACGTTGTTCGCGATAATCGCGGAGATAATGCGGTTCTGCAGGTACACGAGGGAACCCACCGCACCGGCACCCACCAGCAGCAGAACCACGGCGATGGGCGGCAGGCTGTAGCTGCTCCAGTCCACCGGCTGGCCGGTGAAGATACGCACCAGGTAGGCGATGGTTGCCACGATAATCGGCACGCCAATGAACACCACCGCGCAAGGCACCCAGAGGTACAGCAGACCGCGCAGAATCAGGCGGTAGTAGCGGATCGAGTCGCCAATGGGGATGGGCGTGGGCTTCACGGAGGAGTGCGCACGCTTCATGAGCAGGCTGAACACGCGGTTGCTGTCGATACCGACTTTACGCAACTTCGATTCGAGGGAGGCACGTTTGAGGAAGACCCGGTAGTTCTCCAGGACGACGCGCTGGTCGGAGGTGAGGCTCTCCGGGTCGGGGAGCGCGCTGACGTCCATGCCGGCTTCGGTGAGGAGCTTGCTCCACAGCTCCAGGCGTGCCAGTTCGGAGGGTTTTGCCGCCGCCTGCGCCTGGTAGTTTTTGTAGGAGATGAAGATGGTGCTGGCACCGATGAGTAGCGTGATAAAGGGTGCTACCCAGTCTTTGAGTCCCATGGTGGCGTTCCTCCTTGAGTGTGTGGATCCGCTGGTTCCTCGGTCTTTTTCGGGGTGTCTTTTTCGGGCATGAGCCCACTATTTTTCGGGCGTGAGCCCGCTGTTTTTACGGTACCACCGGCACCTGTGCTGAACCTTTATACGCGCAGGTGGGTGCGTAAGAATAAGCCCCGCCTCCTGATGCTACGGTAGCGTCAGGAGGCGGGGCATACGTACCCGAATTAGTCCGCTGGGTTATTAGTGCGCAGGTTAGTGTTCAGCGGGCTTCATTTCGCGCGGTGCCTTGCGGATCATGAGGTAGCTGATAACAGCCATAACACCCATGAGCACGGCGCTGAACGCGGAGCTAACCACCACGCCGGAGTCGAACGCCGCGAATGCGGAGGAGAGCAGCTGGTTTGCCTGCTCGCCACCCACATGGCTGGCGACCGACACGGCACCGCCGAGGGTTTCGTGGGCGTTATCGGCGAGAGTCTCATCCAGACCGGCGGGCATGACGACGTTCGCACGGTAGATGGCGGTGAGCATACCGCCAATGATGACGGTGCCGAGCACCGCACCCGTCTCGTAGGAGGTCTCAGAAATCGCGGATGCCGCACCCGCCTTACGAGGCGGCACGCTGGAGAGCATCAGGTCGTTCGAAATGGTCTGCGCAATACCGATACCGGTACCGAGCACAATGAAGATCAGGATAATGACCACGTCACTGTGCGCACCCAGGAAGGCGAGCACCGCGAACGCGGCAGCGTTGAGTGCCAGACCGAAGGACACCACCTGCGCCGGGTGGAAGTGCACCGCCACGCGCGCAATCACCAGACCGGCGATAATGGTCGCCAGGGTACCGGGAATCAGCAGCATACCGGCGTACATGGGCGGCAGGCCGGAGACCAACTGCAGGTGCTGGGAGGCGAAGTAGATGAAGCCAACGTCCACCATCATGGAGATGAGGTTTGCGGTAATCGCACCGGTGAACACGGTATTGCGGAAGAGACGCACATCCAGCATGGGCTGAATATCGTTCTTCTCGCGGTTGAGCTGACGCAGCACAAACAGAACGATGAGGCACAGGCCAGCAAGGATGGTACTAATTGCCACCGCATCGAAACCGGTTTCGGAGGTGTGAGTCAGGCCGAAGGTAATGCCGGTCATGCCGGTCATAATCAGCAGGATGCTCAGCGGATCCACCGGGCTGGGGTTCGGGTCCTTCGACTCGGGCACCATGATCGGGGCAAGAATCAGCAGCGGAATCAGAATCGGCACAGCGAGCAGGAACACCGAACCCCACTCGAAGTGCTCCAGCAGGAAACCACCCACAATCGGGCCCAGCGCCGCACCGGCAGAGAAGCCCGAAGCCCACACGGCAATAGCGATGCGGCGCTCGGTCGCATCCACAAAGATATTGCGAATAATCGACAGGGTTGCCGGCATGAGCATGGCACCAAAAATACCGAGCAGGGCACGGGCAACCACAAGCATCAGCGCGGAGGGCGCGAATGCCGCGAGCGCAGAGATCGCCGCGAAGCCGGTCGAGCCGATGAGCAGCAGCTTGCGGCGGCCGATGCGGTCACCGATAGCGCCCATGGGCACGAGCAGGGCGGAGAGCACCAGCGGGTAGGAGTCAACGATCCACAGCTGCTCCGCGGAGGAGGGGCTCAGCGCCTTAGCGATTGCGGGCACCGCGAAGGCGAGCACCGTGTTGTCGATGGAGACCAGGAGCACCGGGAGCATGAGCACGCCGAGTGCCGCCCAGCGCTTGGTCTTCTGGTCGGGGGCGTGAATGGGCAGAGCCGTGGTGTGCGGATTGTGATTCGTCATGGGTTGTTTTCGTGCGTCTATGGGGTTTCGGCTGATACGGCGGACGCGGCGGCATCAGCTCGGCCTGTCTTTTGGACTAGGGTTTTTAGTGTGGTTTCGGGGCTTGCCCGGAGGTTTTAGGGGGCCGGGCGGGCCCACAAACGAAGATTAACTATACCAACTGGACGGTATAGTTTCAAGCAGTTAGACTGGTAACCATGACCACCCCCAACCACCGAAAACAGCGCGCTAACAACTCCCGCGAACACATCCTCGACACCTACGTCGACCTGCTGATTCGCTCGGGAGAACGCGCCGCAACCCTCGACGCCGTCGCCACCGCCGCCAAGGTTTCCAAGGGCGGGCTACTCTACCATTTCTCCTCCAAGAAGGCGCTACTTGAGGCGCTCGCAGAACGCACCCTCGCCCTGGCAGAAGAGGACTTCGCGGCAATGAAGCAGGCACCCGAGGGGGCAAGCGCCTACTACATCAATTCCTCCACGCCCGATAATTCGCCGTTCGACCGCTCCCTGATTGCCCTGAGTCGCCTGGCGCAGAGCAATAACGAACTTGCCCAGCAGACCATGAGCCGCGTACAGGACGGCTGGCATGCGCTCGTCCTCGCGGAGATTGGTGACGAGCAGATTGCCCGCGCCGTGCTGCTTCTGGGTGACGGCATGTACTACAACGCTGCGTTCGGAGGCGACTCCACCAGCCCACAGGCAGCGGCGACCATTACAGCTGACCGCAAGGCACTGGAACGCGCCCTGCAGGTTCTCAAGGCGGCGGCTCAGTAAAACCACGAAAGCCACTCGACACGGCAGGTAAAGTCACAAGCTAAAACCGCTGCCTCACACCGTATTCTTCAGCGCCGGCGAGCGCCCAGGCCTTAAACTGAAAGGGTACGTATCTACCCTTCCATCAAGGAGTTCCGATGATTTTCATTGCTGTAAAGTTCCCCGTCAAGCCCGAATACGCTGACCAGTGGATCGAGAAGACCCGCGCTTTCACCGAGGCAACCCGCGCCGAGGAAGGCAACAAGTTCTTCGAGTGGTCCCGCAGTGTTGAGGACCCGAACGAGTTCGTTCTGCTCGAGGCTTTCAACGATGACGCAGCTGGCCCGCACGTGAACTCTGACCACTTCCAGCAGGCGATGAAGGACATGCGTCCGCTGCTGACCGCAACCCCGAAGATTATTTCTCGCCTGATTGACGGCGACGACTGGGATGCAATGGGCGAGCTGCAGATCGACTAGTCTGCGCCCCCGGCATGCACCCTAAAATTGCATAGTTAGACCATTGCATAGATAGACGTTGCATAAGTAGACGCTGGAGCACCCCTCCTCTCTGCCTTTTGAGCAGTGCGGAGGGGCGCTTTGCGTGTCCGATACCTGAACTTTTTCCCCTTGACACGACGCGGTTGATACCGGTTTTCGGGTCGGCGGGTGCCTTGCGTGCATTTTTACCCTATTAACCCCTTAAAATGGGTAGGGTATGCACACCTATCGATACCCATTCGCACAGGAGGCCTGAATGAGCATCGCAGCCCAGCCTCTTCCCGGCGCAGTTGCCGTCGAAGAGCACCACGACGTGGACCACACCTCTGTATCCCTCGCTGTTTCGACCGTGATTCTAGCTTTGCGTCCCAAGGAAAACGAAACCCACCCGACCCTGTGGCTGCCGCTGGTTCGCCGCCTCCGCGAGCCCTATAAGGGCCAGTGGGCGCTGCCCGGCGGCCCGCTCAACCCGAATCTTTCCCTCGAAGAGGCAGCAGCTTCAACGCTGAAGCGCGCAACCAACCTGCAGCCCGGCTACCTGGAGCAGCTCTACGCATTCGGTGACGTTCTGCGCACCCCCGAGGCGCGTGCCGCCCGCGTTGTTGGCGAGCCAGACCCGGTACCCGGCGCTGATCACGAGCGCGTGGTTTCCGTGGTGTACTGGGCGTCGATTCCCGCCACCGAGGTTGCGAACACTCGCGTGCACGAGAACATCCGCTGGTTCCCGGTGGATGAGCTGCCCGAGCTTGCCTTCGACCACAACGAAATCATTGAGTACGCGCTCTACCGCCTGCAGAACAAGGTCGAGTACTCGCGTATTGCGCACTCTTTCTTGGGTGAGGAGTTCACCCTGGCGCAGCTGCGTGAGGTGTACGAGGCGATTCTGGGTCGTACCCTGGATCCGGCGAACTTCCGCCGCCAGATTGCGGCATCGAAGTCGATTATTGACACCGGCCGCCGCGTGGAGGGAACCCGCCACCGCCCGCCGCGCCTGTACCGTTACAACGACGCTCAGGCGTACGCGGATGCGGGCCCGCTGGGCATGTACCGTGAGCGCCACGAGGCGTAATAGCGTTTATTTTCGGGCATTAGCCGCGTTTTACGCGCGCAGATTTAACGCCTAAAAGGAGGGGCGGCACCGAATGGTGTCGCCTCTCTTTTTGTGTTCTCTAGTGCCCTCTAGTGCTCTCTAGGGAGTATCAGTGCTTATCAGAAGGTTTTATAGGAGGGTACTTGACCCGCCACTCACATAGTTCCTATGCTGGATTCATCAGCTCTCTATCCGCGTTGCCCCGCCGCGGGGGTAACCTACAGAGCTGATCGCATTGTTGAGCCGAAGCCACCCAAGGCGCGACCGGGGCGGTATTCGGAATCTAGGAGGCATCAAAGAAATGACCCACCGAGCATAAGCCCGGATCCAACAACACCAGGTCAATGCGCTTTTATGCGTCCACCCCACTACCCGGGCTTACGTGTACCTACAGACAGCGCTCGGGTTTTTCATATTCTCATGCCTAACGTGCACTACGATGGCGGGAATCCGAGCACCCATTCGAAGGAACTCGGCCCATGCCACACCACATTACACTCGACCATATTTCGTATGCACATCCGGGTGAGCCCCCACTTTTCACAGACCTTTCCGCGGTATTTTCTGCGCCACTCACCGGGCTTATCGGCGATAATGGCGCCGGAAAAACTACCCTCTTCAGACTTATTCTTGGCGACATAAACCCTAGTCAAGGCATAATCAGCACCCCACCGCACATAGCGTACCTACCGCAAGATTTAGGGTTGAGTGGGCATCAGCATCTTGCCGATATTTTTGGAATTACAAAAATACTGCAGGCGCTTGATGCGCTGGAATCGGGCGAATATTCCCCCTGCCTTTACGACACCATAGGCGACGCCTGGGATGTTGAGGAGCGAACCCTCACCATCCTGACAGCCTACGGGTTCACCCCGGCGGTGCTGGTAGACCGCGATAGCCCGAAGGCTGTTCGGGCACTCTTTGCTCGCCAGATGCGTAGCTTCTCCGGGGGTGAGGCGGTTATCGCCGCACTTGCCTCACTCATGGTTTCCGATCCCGAGTTCATTCTGCTCGATGAGCCGACGAATAATCTGGATTCCTCGGCGAAGGCGCAGCTCTTCGAAACCCTGGAGGCGCTACCCTGCCCGGCGCTCATCATCAGCCATGATCGCGATCTGCTGGAGCGCATGCACGTGATTGCGGAGCTTTACGCCGACCACCAGGGGCTGGGACATCTACGCCTCTTCGAAGGTAACTACAGCACCTACCGGCAAGCACTGGAGACCGAACAGCAGGCCGCTCAGCGGCGCGTGACCGAGGCGAAGAATGAGGCGCGTAAGGCTGTTCGTGAGCGCGCCGAGAACCAGATTAAGCTCGATCGCAACGCCCGCCGAGGCCGCGAATTTGAACGGTCAAAGCGGAAACCTGGCATGGCTATGGGCCTGGATAAAAATAGTTCAGAGCGCTCTGCCGGGAAACTTCACACAGCCCACGAAAGCATGGTGGCGGATGCACGTGCAGCAGTTGGAGAAGCCCAAAAGAGCCTGCGCGTGCAGGAGAAAATCTATGCCGAGCTGAGCCAGCAGCCCCTACCCGCGGGACGTAAGGTGCTGGAGCTGAGCAGGGTTGATTCTGCCCAGGTTTCACGTGAAACATTTACTGTTCAGCAACCTGCCAAGGTTGATTCTCCACATTTGCCGCCCAATACTACGGGCGGTAAATCTCAGAGGGAAACCCCGACCGAGCACCCCGAACATCTGATTCTCAGCGGGCCCGAACACCTGCGCATCACCGGTGCAAACGGCAGCGGCAAAACCACCCTCCTTAAAGCCATTGCCCACTCCGGCGACCCGGGCTACCTCTCCCCCGTGCAGCCCGCCTACCGCGTCGACTATTGCATCGAGGGAGCGTACGTTCCTCAGCGCATTAGTCTCGACCCGCGACTAACCCTCCTGCAGTGCGTACAACAGGCAAACCCTGGGGTGAGCGAGCAACGCCTGCGCGATCAGCTGGCGCGGCTACTTTTCCGTCGCGAGAGCGTGCACCGCAAGACCGGCGACCTTTCCGGCGGTGAGCGTTTCCGTGCAGCGGTGGCGCAGGTGCTTCTCGCTGATCCGGTACCGCAGCTACTCATGCTGGATGAGCCGACGAACAACCTCGATATTTCTTCGGTGGATTGGCTAGTGCAGGCGCTCAATGCGTATACCGGCGCGCTCATCGTCGTGAGCCACGACGAGGATTTTTGCCGCCGCATCCGCATTGACCGCACACTCAACCTTTCAACAAAAACTCTCGGGAAGGAACCATTCGGGGAATCAGCACGCTGAATCTTCTCCTACATGGGAAGGTGTTTGACTCAGCACCCACACAGTTTCTATGCTTGAGCCATCAGCTCTCTATCCGTGTTGCCCCGCCGCGGGGGTAACCTACAGAGCTGATCGCATTGTTGAACCGAAGCCACCCAAGGCGCGACCGGGGCGGTATTCGGAATCTAGGAGGCATCAAAGAAATGACCCACCGAGCATAAGCCCGGACCTCACAGAATTTTTTCGTGCGCTCACGCAGTGGTTTTATAGGCACAGCTCTATAGGCACAGCCATATAGTCGCTTTATCCTGCCTATTTCTGTCAGCACGCACGCACCCGGGCACAGGTACATCCACCGTTACGCTCGGGTTTTTTCGCACCCTTTTTGGGGCGATCCTCTTACCGCCACGCGCTCAGCATAGGCACCCAAACCGCCGGCACACTACTGCAACGCACCACCGTCGGAGTTTGAGAACACCCGAGCATCCATACCTCAAGGAGCTCGTATGACACACGTACTTCAGCCGCAGGCGACCTTTCCCCGTTCCGCTTCTTCCCGCGATGCCCGTTCACACGACCATGCGGCGGCGCACGTTAGCATCGCCCACCTGCACTTTGCGCACCCGAGCCAGCCTCCGCTTTTTGCGGATCTTTCGGCAGTATTTTCGGCACCTCTGACCGGACTCATTGGCGACAATGGTTGCGGAAAAACAACCCTCATGAGGTTGATTTTGGGTGATTTAACCCCGGATTCTGGCTCTTTGGCGGCACCGGAACGCATGGCGTATCTACCCCAGGATTTGGGTCTGGATCGGGAGCAGACCCTCGCCGAGCTCTGTGGGATTGCCGAGACTCTACAGGCCCTGCAGGCGGTGGAATCCGGCGAGTACTCCCCCGAACTCTACGAGGTCATCGGGGATAATTGGGACGTTGAGGAGCGTACCCTAGCTACTTTGGCAACCTACGGGTTTACCCCGGCAACCCTGGTTAATCGTGATAATCCGGAGGCTATCCGAGCTCTCTTTACTCGCGATATGCGCAGCTTCTCCGGTGGCGAGGCGGTCATTGCGGCACTTGCCGCGCTCATGACCTCCGAGCCCGAATTTATTCTGCTGGATGAGCCGACCAACAACCTGGATTCCGTGGCGAAGGCTCAGCTCTTCACCGCGCTGGAGGCACTGCCCTGCCCGGCGCTGATTATTAGTCACGACCGCGACCTGCTGGAGCGTGTGAACGTGATTGCGGAGCTTCACGCGGACCGTCAGGGACTGGCTCATCTGCGCCTCTTCGAGGGTAACTACAGCACCTATCGGCAGGCACTGGACACCGAACAGCAGGCCGCTCAGCGGCGCGTGAGCGAGGCGAAGAATGAGGTGCGTTCGGCGCATCGTGAGTGGGTGCAGGCTCAGGAGATTATCTCGAAGAACATGTCCCGCGTGTGGAAGGATGATCAGCCGGACACGATTCTTGCCCTCGCCAAGGATGCCTCACGGCAGGCGGCGGCGAAGCTTCGAGTTCTGCGCGTGGGCAAGCAGGAGCAGGCTCAAGAGGCGTATCAGAACGCTCAGGATCAGGTGCGCATCCAGGAGAAAATCTATGCAGAGCTGAGCCAGCAGCCCCTACCCGCGGGACGTAAGGTGCTGGAGCTGAGCAGGGTTGATTCCAGCCAGGTTTCACGTGAAACATTTACTGTTCAGCAACCTATTAAGGTTGATTCTCTGCATTTTTCACCCGCTGAGGCGAATAACGAGAGTCAGCAGGGAACCCCGGCGGAGCGCCCCGAACATCTGATTCTCAGCGGCCCCGAGCATCTGCGTATTACCGGTGCGAACGGTAGTGGCAAGACCACCCTCCTTGAGGCAATTGCCCACGCAGGCGATGCGGACTACCGCTCCCCCGTGCAGCCCGCCTACCGCGTCAACTATTGCATCAAGGGAGCGTATATTCCGCAGCGCATCACCCTCGACCCGGAGCTGACTCTCCTGCAGAGCGTGCAGCGAGCTAACCCCGGCGTGAGCGAACAGCATCTTCGTGACCAGTTGGCGCGGCTACTTTTCCGCCGTGAGAGCGTGCATCATAAGACCGGTGAGCTCTCCGGTGGTGAGCGTTTCCGTGCAGCGGTGGCGCAGGTACTTCTCGCTAATCCGGTGCCGCAGCTGCTCATGCTGGATGAGCCGACGAACAACCTCGATATTTCTTCGGTAGATTGGTTGGTGCAGGCGCTCGAGGCCTATACTGGCGCACTCATTGTGGTGAGTCATGATGAGGATTTCTGCCGCCGCATCCGCATTGACCGCACGCTGGCGCTCTAGGGTTCGCCTGCGCCTACTTCAGGCGCAATAAACGGGTGCCCGGCACCTCCGAATATGGAGGCGCCAGGCACCCGTTTCAGTTATCTCACCGCGGCCACTTCACCGCGCTGACGAAACCTTAGATTAGAGAACCAGGCCCTTGGTCTGGGACACTGCACGCTCGAAGCGAGCCTGAACGTCAGCCCAGTTCACAATGTTCCAGAATGCCTTGACATAGTCGCCCTTGACGTTCTGGTAATCCAGGTAGAATGCGTGCTCCCACATATCCAGCTGCAGAACGGGGATCAGTGCAACGGAGATGTTGCCCTGCTGATCGTAAAGCTGCTCGATGATGAGGCGCTTGCCAACGGTGTCCCATGCGAGGATTGCCCAGCCGGAGCCCTGAATGGTCAGTGCAACGTTGGTGAAGTGCTCGCGGAACTTGTCGAAGGAGCCGAAGAACTCGTCGATTGCTGCTGCCAGCTCGCCGGTGGGCTTGTCGCCACCCTCGGGGGACAGGTTGTTCCAGAAGATGGAGTGGTTGGTGTGGCCACCCAAGTTGAACGCCAGGTCCTTGGAGAGCTTGGAGACGTTGCCGTATGCACCGTTCTCGCGTGCCTCTTCGAGCTGCTCGAGAGCTGCGTTAGCGCCTGCAACGTATGCTGCGTGGTGCTTGTCGTGGTGCAGCTCCATGATCTTTGCGGAGATGTGGGGCTCGAGCGCCGCGTAGTCGTAGGGGAGCTCGGGGAGGGTGTACTTTTCAGCCATGATGATGCCTTTCATTAGAATACTTGGCTTGTATTAAAGATTACCAGCGTAGCGTTTACTTTACTTTTCATGAATTGGGGAGCGTCACATGTGCGCACCAACCCGCTCGAGCCTGTGGATTTTAGACGGAAACTTTTCCCCACACCTGTGGATAACCCTGTGTATCAACAGGCTTTTCAGGCTCGGTACCCTCTTCTGCCTTGAAATAACAGGGTATGCACTCATGTGAATAACAGTGCTGTAAGTTCTCCACACTGTGGATAACTGCTGTGGATAACAGCCGATTTTGGGGATGCGCAGGGGATAAACTACAGAATTTTTGCCCTTATTCGGGGCGTTTTTCCTTCTACTAGCCAAAATTTTGGACGCCAACAGGGGTGTCGAGCGGTCTTACACACCTCTTTACGCCGGAGGCGGTGGATTAAGTGCACAGGGTTATCCACAGGCGTGGAAACTCTGGTATTCCGCGGATTTAAAGGTGAAAAGGTCTTCTGTTTAAGAACTGACCCTCGGTTTTAACGGCTGTGAAAACCTGTAATTACAAGAATTTTTCTGCTGAGCCTTAAATTGCGTTCGTGGCGAGCCTCGACTCCGCTCCACCGAATCACATACGTGTAAGTTCTCCACACTGTGGATAACCCCTGTGGATAACGCTACCGGCACAATACGACGCACCAATCCCGCAGGCACATAGCACGACCATGCAACACGACCACACCGTGCAGCCACACCGTACAACCGCGCTGTACAGTCTCGCCGTGTAACTACACCGTGTAATCACACAGCGCAGGTGTTTGCGCCTCCTCGTACGCCCCCCGGCTCGTACAAGGCTCACCGGCGCTGATATGAGAGCAAAGAAAAAGAGCACCCGACCATTGGATGCTCTTAGAGTGAGTTGATAGAAATTTGAGTTAAAAAGATACGGTACGGAATGCAGCCCAACCACGAACTGCACCCGCACCGCACATCCGTCGGTAGAAATACGAGTTACTCGTACACCGACGACAATCACCGATAAATAGAGAGTCGAACCTATCGAAGCGAGCTTCCGGTCTCGCCTCGGAGGCTTCCTTCGACCCCGTTATGTAATTAGTGTACACGGTTTCATTACGGTTGCAAAGCCAAAACCGAGATTTTTTTAAAATTTTTGTTATCGTTTCGTTATTTTTCACCCCTGGCAACTTTTGTGCACCCCTCAGAATTTTCATTCACACCCCTAAAACCCTTGATATTCCGCGGAATTTGGCTCGATGTACAAGTGTGCTTCCTGGTACGTTCTCATCTATACTTGTACCGGAAATCTTTTTAAATATGTCGTGAATCACTTGCTTACCTAAGGTTTTTGCAGTCACTGCGTGCAAAAAGATGACCCTAGCACCCTCCAAAAAATTAGCACCAAAGTGTCAACCATTACTTGACCGTACCAATTTCGGGTTACCTAGTAAGACCTTTCGCTACAATGGGTGCCAACACACCGCATCTCCCCTTAAAAAGGGAGCTCCATATCCGATAAAAGAGGAACCAATCCCGTGCCCACACCAACCACGCCTGCGCAGCGGCCTGACAATACCGCACACAGCGAATCCGTCCAGTGGCTTTCGCCGCAGGAGCGAGAAGGCTGGCTCTTTATCAGCTCCATCATTTTCAGCCTTACCCGCAAGCTGGAAAACCAGCTGCAGACCGAAGCCGGCATTAGCTTCGTTGAATACATGGTGCTCGCGATGCTCTCCGAGTCTAGGGATCATTCCCTCACCATGACCGAGCTGGCAATTACCACCAACACCCTACCTGCACGTCTCTCCCGCGTCGTGGCACGCCTTGAGAAGAGCGGATACGTCCGCCGTTCCCTCAGCGCCGAAGACCGCCGAGTCAGCATCTGTCACCTGCTCCCCGCAGGCGAGCAGAAGGTGCAGGAGGTCGCACCCGGCCACGTGAACGAAGTACGCCGTCAGATTTTCGACCACCTCACGACAGAGCAGGTTGAGCACCTCGCAGAAATCGGCGAGGCAGTCCTGGGCAACACCCCCTCAAACGTCATCTCCATTGATGCACTCAAGCGCGGGGACTACCCCGTACAATAACCTCCTCCACCCCGGGTGAGAGTTGAGAGAATCAGAGATAAGGCACATTCCCCGCCGGGAACGTGCCTTATCTCTTTAACGGGTTTCTTTAACAGCCTCTAATAGCCTCTTGCTGCCGCGAGCGCTACGGCACGGGGGAACCCAAAACTGCCTCAAGTAGCCCCAGCCACCGCCACATGCGAAGAATTTTAAAAAAATTTTTACAGCTCGAGGACCACGCAGGAACGCCGGATGAGCGGCTGTCGAGCACAGCCGCATCGTGACAATACGTGGGAGATTGAGGTATCTAGCACCTCCTTAAACCGCGAAATCTCAAGGAAACACACCCAATACCACCCATCCCAAAGGTGGTATTCAGGTCACCCACACTAAGGGTAATGGTGACAATATGTCAGGGGCACCTCATCTTCCCCACCGATTAGCCTTTTCTCTCTGTACATGCCCCACAGCACCCCGTACGATAAATACCAACAGGTTGCACCGCACCATCCGGCGCACAAAAGCAACCACCGTATAAGGAGAAACCATATGTCTAAGTCTTTCTACGACCTTCTGAACGAGCAGATCGGCCACGAGTTCGCAGCATCCCACCAGTACCTGTCCATGGCTATCTGGCTTGACGGTGAGGACCTGCCCCAGCTGGCTAAGTTCTTCTACCGCCAGTCCCTCGAAGAGCGCGAGCACGCACTCATGATGGTTCAGTACAAGCTGGACCGCGGCCACAAGGTCGAGATCCCCTCCGTTCCCGCCGTCAAGAACGACTTCGAGAACGTTCAGGAAATCGTTGACATGTCCCTGGCACAGGAGAAGGTTGTCACCGGTCAGATCGAGGCGCTGTTCTCCGCAGCACGCGCTGAGAACTACGCACTGGGCGAGCAGTTCATCCTCTGGTTCCTGAAGGAGCAGGTTGAGGAAGTTGCAACCATGGAGACCCTGGTGACCGTCGTAAAGCGCGCAAACGGCAACCTCTTCGACCTGGAGAACTACGTTGCACGCGAGCTGGCACACGACCACGGCCAGGAGTCTGGCGCACCCGCTATCGCAGGCGCATAATCTCCCATTCGCGCGACTAGAGCACTAGTCGACCACGCAGAATATCTGCGAAATATTAAACGTTCCGCCCTTCCCACGCACCGTGGGGAGGGCGGAACGTTTATGTATATAAACCACGAAAAACCATTGCAACGCACCGTCCAGGAGCTAAAAGCCGCCAGCGGGTACTCGAATACTCATACAGTGCAGAGTAAACTTAAAAGCCTTAGATGCCGCAGAATACCGCGGCAGAAAGAGGAGAGAATGACTCACACCAACCCAGATACCCTCAGCCGCGGCTCCTATAGCAACTCACGCCGCGTAGCCGATATTCTGCGCGCAGAATCCGTCGGCGGTACCGTGCTGTTGATTGCGACGGTGCTGGCAGTAGTACTCGCCAACACCCCCGCCTCCACCTTCTACTTTGGTCTGCGAGACACCGTGGTTGGCCCGGTTATCCCCGGCTTCAACCACCTGCAGATGAGCGTCGGTACCTGGGCGGCAGACGGTCTGCTCGTCGTTTTCTTCTTCCTCACCGGCCTGGAGCTGAAGAAAGAATTCGTGATTGGTGACCTCAAGTCGCCCTCCACCGCGATTGTGCCGATTGCGGCTGCCTTCGGTGGCGTGGCAGTGCCCGCAATTATCTACACGGCACTGAACTTCACCAGCCCCACCGCGCTGCACGGCTGGGCTATCCCCACCGCAACCGATATTGCGTTTGCGGTGTCTGTTCTCGCCGCTGTGGGTACTTTCCTCCCCTCGGCGATGCGTGTCTTCCTGCTGACCCTGGCAGTGGTCGACGACCTGATCGCGATCTGCATTATCGCGATCTTCTACACCAATAACTTCCACGGCGAGTACCTGCTCTTTGCGCTCATCCCCCTCGCCCTTTTCGCGTTCATCGCCTACCGCGGTGAGACCATGCTGCATCTGAAGCCTCTCGCCGCATGGATTCTGCTGCTGCCCCTGGGCATTATCACCTGGGCACTCTTCCTCGAGTCCGGTATTCACGCGACCATTTCTGGTGTGGTTCTGGGCTTCCTGGTGCCCGTGAAGATGTCTGCACGCTCCGAGGCGGCGCAGGCTGAACACGGCCTTGCAGAGGTGCTGGAGCACCGCTTCCGCCCCCTCTCTACCGGCATCTGCGTGCCGATCTTCGCGTTCTTCAGCGCGGGTGTGGCTGTGGGCGGTTTCGAGGGCCTTGGACGCGCCCTCACCGACTCCGTGGCGGTTGGCATTATGGTTGCGCTGGTTGCCGGTAAGACCATCGGTATTTTTGGTACCACCTGGCTCGTCACCCGCTTCAAGAACGCTAACCTCGACCCGGATATCGCCTGGATTGACGTGGTCGGTCTGGCTGCAACCGGTGGTATCGGTTTCACCGTGTCCCTGCTGGTGGCTGAGCTGTCCTTCCCGCACGGCTCGGCGCACACCGAGGACGCAAAGATTGCGATTCTCGTCGGCTCTGTTCTGGCTGCCATTGTGGGTGCGGCTATCCTGTCTCGCCGCAATAAGCACTACCGTGCCCTGGCTGAGAAGGAAAGCGTGGATGCTGACGACAACGGCATCCCCGACGTCTTCGAAGGCACCTACCGTGACCCGAAGGCTGAGTCAAACCAGAACTCCTAAGGTCTAGCACCTTCCCGACACCCCAATGACCCGCTGGATTATGATGTCTCACCGCACTACCTCACGTCACCGTACCGCACGAGCAGGGCAGGTGCCCGCGCCTCCCTCAAGGTATGCAGAGATATCAGCACGCGTGGTCATTGGGGTGTATTCTTTTGCGGCGCTGCTGACCACGTTTGCGTGGATTATCTCTCCTCTGCGGCGCGGCCGTGGCTTCACCTGGTGGGAAGTCACCGCTGACCTGCTGAATATTCCCTCCACGCATACTCTGCCCAGCGCCATTACGATGATTGTGATGGTGTCCGGGCTGATTGTGCGTAAGCGCGCTGCCCTCATTGCCGCCATTGTTTTTCAGGTACTTGGTGTACTGATTGCAACCCATAGCGCCTTCACGCTGGCGTTCCCCGCGGGGCTTATGCCGAAGGACCGTATTTTCTCCTCAACGGTCGATACGCTCTCCATTGTGTTTGCGTGTGCGCTGGTGCCTTTCCTTTTTTCGATTCGTTCGGCGTTCCCGGCGCGTATTGGTCGCCTCTCGTGGGTGGGTGCGGCTGCTACGGCGGCTGGCGGTATTCTGCTGACTACCCTGGTGCTCTGGTACCTCTGCCGTATTGGTGTGTGGGAGCCGCTGCGTTCCATCACCCCGTGGGAGCTACTCATGCACGGTATGGGTATTGAGCGTACTCATCCTGGTGTTTGGTCTGCCGATGTGGTGGCTTTCTTGGCGTCTTTTGGTTATGGTGCTTCGCTGGTTGTGGCGCTGTACCTGTTGGCGCGCGGTTACCGTGCCCCGGATGCGTGGACCGGTGAGAAGGAGCTAAAGATCCGCGCTCTGCTGCAGCAGTATGGCGCCAATGATTCGCTCTCCTATTTTGCGACGCGTCGCGACAAGCAAGTGATTTTCTCTCCGGATCAGAGGGCGGCGATTACGTACCGTTCGGTGGGTTCGGTGTGTTTGGCGTCAAGTGACCCTGTGGGTGACCCGGATTCGTGGGATGCCGCGATTGAGCAGTGGATGCTACAGGCGCGTAGTTACGGTTGGGTTCCTGCGGCGCTGAGCGTGAGTGAGGCTGGCGCGCGCGCCTATAACCGTGCGGGTCTGTCGATTATTCAGATGGGTGAGGAGGCGGTCCTTGAGGCGGATCGTTTCACGCTCAATGACACGTCGATGCTGCCGGTGCGTCAGGCGGTTCAGCGTGTGCGCCGCGGCGGGTACACGGTGCAGATGCGCCGTTTTGCGGAGTTGGATGAGCAGCAGCGTCAGCAGGTTGCGGAGAATATTTCTGCGTGGCGTCATGGGCGTGTGGAGCGCGGTTTTTCGATGGCTCTGAATCGTGTGAATGATCCGGCGGATTCTTCGTCTGTTCTGGTGTCGGCTCATGATGAGGCAGGTCGGATGGTGGCTCTGCTGTCATTCGTCCCCTGGGGTCCTACCGGCCTGTCGTTGGACGTTATGCGCCGCTCCCCCGAGGCACCTAATGGTGTGGTGGAGTTTATGGTGGCGTCACTGATGGAGCAGGCGGCGACGCTGGGTGTGCGTCGGGTGTCGCTGAATTTTGCGATGTTCGGCCATATTTTTGAGGCTGCTGATCAAGTGGGTGCGTCGGCGTGGAACCGTTTTGCTTCCCGCTCTTTGGGTGTGCTGGATCGTTTTCTGCAATTGCGCCGTCTGTATCGTTTCAATCTGAAGTTTGCCCCGCTGTGGGTTCCTCGTTTTTTGGCGACGGAGCCGACCTTGGCGATGGTGAATGTTGTGTTTGCTGCGGGCATGGCGGAGGGTTTCTTGCCGAATCTGTCGGCGCGCCGTTTGCAGGATCAGGAGCAGCTTCTTTCTGCAGATGAGTTGGTGGCTCTTCAGCAGATGCAGCTTGCTACTGTGGATGAGCTTCCTGAGGTGTCGCGTAGCGATCAGACTCAGCATCGTCTGCGCCATCTGGAGGCGCTGCGTGCGGCGGGTATGGAGCCGTATCCGCTGGGTGGTGAGAAGGGTAGTCATGGCGTCTCTGTGCTGGGTGTCAAGGATGCTCTGCGTATATTCTCTTCTGAAAATATTCTAGATTCGGAATTCATGGTTTCGGGGCGCATTCGCGCGCTTCGCAACCATGGTGGAGTTCTCTTTGTGACTCTTATTGAAGGTGACAAAACCCTGCAGGTCATCATGGAGCGCAACCTGGTGGGTGAACGCCTACTGAACCTCGCCTCCCGCAACCTGGATACCGGTGACATCATCACCGTGCAGGGCACCTACGGGGCGAGCCGTAACGGCACCGAATCGCTGATTGCCTCCACCTGGTCCATGGCGTCGAAGAGTCTGCACCCCATCCCCTTCGACTCCTTTACCGACCCGGAAGCGCGTCTGCGTCGCCGTTCCACGGACCTGTTGGTGCATCCGAATCAGATGCAGAATCTGCGTCTGCGCACCGCGGTCATTAAGGCGTTGCGTGCCCGACTGGATGCGGAGGGTTTCCTCGAGGTGGAGACCCCGATTCTGCATACGGTGCACGGTGGCGCGAGCGCACGTCCGTTCCGCACGTATATCAACGCCTATGGTGAGGATTTGACGCTGCGTATTGCGCCGGAGCTGTACCTGAAGCGTCTGGTGGTGGGCGGTAGCGGTCCGGTGTATGAGCTGGGTCGTGATTTCCGTAATGAGGGTGCTGATGCGACCCATAATCCGGAGTTTACGGTGCTTGAGGCGTATCGTCCGTATGCGGATTATGTGCAGATGCGCGAGTTGACGGAGCGCCTGATTAAGGATGCCGCGCAGGCGGTGTTTGGTTCGGTGTCTTTGCCGCTGGGTCATAAGGCGTCGAGTGAGCGCACGGTGTCTGATGTGTCGGGTCCGTGGCGTGTGGTGTCGGTGTGTGATGCTCTGTCGGAGGCGCTGGGTCGCCGCGTGGATGTGCAGACGGATTTTGAGGAGCTGCTGGCTCTGGCGCAGCAGCACGGTGTGCGTGTCCATGAGGGTATGGGCCCGGGGGCCATCGTTGAGGAGCTGTATGGTGAGCTGGTTGAGGCGCATACGGTGGAGCCGACGTTCTATACGGATTTCCCTGCGGAGACGAGTCCGCTTGCGGCACCGCATCGTAGTGTTCCGGGTTTGGCGGAGCGTTGGGATTTGGTGATTAACGGCATGGAGATGGGCTGTGCGTATTCCGAGTTGGCGGATCCGCTGGTGCAGCGTGAGCGTCTGACGGAGCAGTCGTTGAAGGCGGCTTCGGGCGACCTGGAGGCGATGGAGGTGGATGAGGATTTCCTGTACGCCTTGGAGACGGGCATGCCGCCGACGGGTGGTTTGGGTCTGGGTGTGGACCGTTTAGTGATGCTGTTGACTCAGACGCAGATTCGTGGGGTGTTGTCGTTCCCGTTCGTGAAGCCTGAGCGTTCATAACCCAACCCGATACCCCCGCTATTCGCTATGCCCGGTGCGAGGTTTTGTGCCTTGTGCCGGGCTTCTCGCGCCCCGCCCCGCTAGTGTTGGTGGAACCCGTACGGGATCTTATATTTACTCTGCCCGTATATTAAGTATTCGTTACATTTTGCGTTTGCCCCCTTTTTTAAGTTGCTCCGTGAGGGTTGCGCACCCCACAATGGGGTGACTAATCATGCGGAGCGTATGTGCCTCCGTTACGCGGCGTGAGTCCGCATCACCCAGCAATGTAGCCCCCACCTCGTCCGTCTTCCGGGTTTGAGTGTGCGGGCTTTTTGCTTTCAAGATTGGAGTACCGAGTGGATTTTCTTTTGAATATCATCGGGGACATTAATACGCATACTGCAGGGCTGACTTCCTCCGTGGATGCTGTGCAGAACTGGATGTGGAGTAATTTCCTCTACTACGCTCTGATTGCGGCTGGTCTGTACATTACGATTCGTACTCGCGGCGTGCAGTGGCGTTCCATTAAGGAAATGGTTCGTGTCCTGGGTGACCCGGTTGCTCGTGAGGCTGACGGCAAGAAGAGTATTTCTTCGTTCCGTGCGTTTACTGTGTCGGCGGCTTCTCGTGTGGGTACCGGTACTGTTGCGGGTGTTGCTTTGGCTATTGCTATGGGCGGCCCGGGTGCTGTGTTCTGGATGTGGGTTATTGCTGCTGTTGGTGCGGCTTCTGCTTTCGCGGAGTCCCTTCTGGGTCAGCTGTACAAGGAGCGCGGTAAGGATTCTTACATTGGTGGTCCGGCGTACTACATGAAGCGCGGTCTGAATGCTCCGTGGATGGGTTACATCTTCGTGGCGTTCATTGTGATCACTTATGCGTTTGTGTTTGTGGCGGTTCAGACAAATGCTGTGGTGGATGCTGCGGCGAACTCGTTCAACATTGATGTTTCGGGTACTAACTCGATGGGCTTCCGCATCACTATTGGTCTAATTATGGTGGCGCTGACTGCGGCTATTATTTTCGGTGGTATTCGCGCGATTTCTTCGGTGACTGAGTGGCTGGTGCCGATTATGGCGGTGCTGTATCTGCTGCTGGGTCTGCTGGTTGTTCTGCTGAACATCTCTGAGGTTCCGAATATGCTGCTGATGATTTTCCAGGGTGCTTTCGGCATTAAGGAGTTCGTGACTGGCGGTACCATGGGTGCCGTGATTTGGGGTATGAAGCGTGGCCTGCTGACTAACGAGGCGGGTATGGGTACTGCTCCGAACGCTGGTGCGACCGCTACTATTTCTCACCCGGCTAAGCAGGGTTACGTGCAGACTCTGGGTGTTTACTTTGACACGATGATGGCGTGTACTGTGACCGCGTTTATTGTTCTGCTGTCGAATCCGACCTACGGTGATCGTTCGCGCGGTGCGTCGCTGACTCAGTCGGCTTTGGCTATGCAGCTGGGTGACTGGGCGGTTCACTTCCTGACTATCGCTATTTTCATGTTTGCGTTCTCGACTGTGATTGGTAACTACTACTACGGCGAGTCGAACATGCGTTTCGTGACTGAGCGTAAGCTGCCGATGACTATTTTCCGTGCGCTGGTTCTGGTGTTCGTGTTCTTCGGCGCGATTTCTTCGCTGGATCTGGTGTGGACTACCGCGGATATGTTGAATGCCGGCATGGTGATTGTGAACTTGACGGCGGTTCTGTTGATGACTCCGCAGGTTGTTGCGGTGTTGAAGAACTATGAGGCTCAGCGTAAGGCTGGTTTGGAGCCGATTTTCAAGGCTTCGGATATGCCTGAGTTGAAGAATCTTGCGGCATGGGATGGTACCGATGCGGTGACTACCCGTGAGTTCTGGGCTGAGTATGATGCGAAGGCTGCTGAGCGTCGTGCTGCGAAGAAGGCTAAGAAGGTTAGCCGCTAGTTTGTGAGCCTTGTATAGGCTTTTGTGGAGGGTCCGTCCTGCTGTGTGTGGGGCGGGCCCTTTTATGTACCTGAGGCGTCTGTGAGGGGCTTTCTGAAGTCTGTGTGTTCTGTGTGTTCTGCGGGGTCTGTATGCTTAGGGAGGATATTAGGAGGGCTCATGGATTGGAATGCTGTACTGGAGCTGGTGGTCACGGTCGTGTTTCTGGCTGGTATTGCGTTGGCACTGCTGTGCTTGGTGACAATTCACCGGAATCCGTATTTTTCTGAGGTGCAGAAGTTGAAGTGGCTTCTGCTGGTGTTGTGCCTGCCGTATATGGGTCCGGTGACGTGGTTGTTGCGTGCGCGTTTGGAACGTATTGACCGGGAACGTGCTGAGCACGAGCGTGCGGTGCGGGAGCGGGGTTCCGCAGCTACTTCTGATGCGGTTGCTTCCGGTGCGACTGCTTCCGGTGGGGTGTCCGATAGTGCCTCGGAGGCTCGTTCTGACACCTCCACCACCTCCAAGTAACAAAGCAAACAACGAGACAAGTAACGAAGGTCACACTCTCTCAATTGGACAGCACCGCGTGCAGTCCGTATAGTTTTATGTGTTGCCTGCGGTGATACACCGTAAGACACATGCGCGAGTGGCGGAATAGGCAGACGCGCACGGTTCAGGTCCGTGTGCCCGTGAGGGCGTGGGGGTTCAACTCCCCCCTCGCGCACCAACGATCCCCGGTTCGAAAGAACCGGGGATTTTTTCATATCCATAACCATTTCCCCGCTAAATGACGGGGTTCCAGAGCGATGGCGAGTGCATCACCTAAAATAGAATCGGGTGTGTTCATTCACAGGACACACAGCTAACGCACAGACACGCTCGTTAAACTGAGCCTTTCGGATAAAGACCGTTTGCGCGGTCTGTTGCTCGGAATGGTCGTTGAGAAGGAGGCGGCATGAAGTTTTTCGACAAGCTGGGCAAGCTGGAGCAAGGCATCGGTCGCACTGTCGGCCTTTCCAAGGGCTTCGGCACCTTTGCGAAGGCGGATGTTGCTAACCGCGTCCGCATCATGATGGATGACGAGTCCTACGTGGACGGCAGTGGCCGCACTATGGCTCCTAATGTCTATACTCTCCGTTTTGCGCCGGTTGATTTCCCCCGCGTACGCGAGTGGGGCAACCCGTTCGCTGTTGAGCTGTGCGATTTGGCGATTTCGCACGCCCGCGCGCAGGGTTACACCCTGATTGGTGCGGTTCGCGTGACGTTCAACGTTCTTGATTCTCTCTCTGAGGGCGAGTTTGAGGTTGTTGCGACCTTCGAGCCGTTCTCTGTGCCGGAGGCTCCGGCGTCCCCGTCGTCTCTGCGCGGTGCTACTAACTATGCGCCGGTGCGTCCGCCGCGTGAGTCTTCTTTGCCGACCCGCATTACGAAGCCTGCAGCCCAGCCGGCTCCTCCTGTTCAGCCTGCACCTCAGCAGGCTCCTGCGCCTCGCTTGAACATGCCGGTACCGTCCCCTGCGGCGGGTGCTCCCCGTTTCTTCTTGGAGATTGAGGGTCGCATGCACCCGGTGGATCGTCTGCCGTTTGTGCTGGGCCGCGGTTCTGATGCTGATCTTCGCCTGGATGATAAGGGCGTTTCTCGCCGTCACCTGCAGCTTTCGATGCAGGGTGGTGCGGTGGTCGCCTCCGATATGGGTTCTACTAATGGCACGCTGATTAATGGGGTGCCTTTGCGTGCGCCCGTGGTGCTGGCGAACGGTTCGCTGCTTCGCATGGGTAATACCCGCATCATTTTCCATAGTTCGACCGGAGGTGCCCGTTAATGGCGTCCGAACTGACTGTTACTATCCTTCGTTACGCTTTTCTGGCGCTCATCTGGTTCTTTGTTTTCCTGGTGGTTTCGGCTGCTCGCCGTGACCTTGGTTTGGGTAAGAACTATCGTGCGGCGCCGGTTGATGCTGTTCCGGAGGCTACCCATATTGCGCCTCCGCCGACTCGCCCTTCGCAGCTTGTGATTACTGCGGGTGCGCAGGCTGGCGCCATGATGCAGCTGGGTGATCACCCGATTACTATTGGCCGCGCTAATGACATTGAGGTGTCTCTGCAGGATGATTACGCCTCGGGCCGTCATGCGCGCCTGTTCCCTCAGGGTTCCCGTTGGTTCCTGGAGGATTTGAATTCTACTAATGGTACGTTCGTCAATGGCGAGCGTCTGACTCGTGCGACCCCGATTGAGCCCGGTGATGATTTCCGCGTTGGCGGTACCACCATGCAGTTGAGGGGCTAGTGTATGAAGATTGCTTTTCGTTTTGAGGCCCGCTCTGATACGGGTCTGAAACGCTCGAAGAATGATGACTCCGGCTACGGTGGTCGTTTCCTTGCTGTCGTTGCTGACGGCATGGGCGGTCACGTGGGCGGCGATGTTGCGTCAGCTACGACGGTTCTGAATCTGACTCCGCTTGACCACCCTGACTTTGAGGATGGTACCGGTAGCGTTTATCTGGCTGATGAGATTCAGAGTGCGAATCTGATTATTAATGAGCTGGCGGCGAATGATCCGCAGTTGGCGGGTATGGGTACGACCTGTACTGCCCTGCTGATTGATGGTGATTGCATTGAGTTCGCCCATATTGGTGACTCGCGTGCGTATCGTCTGCGCCCGGGCGCTGATGGTGAGTTTGAGCAGATTTCTACTGACCATACGTTTGTGCAGCGTCTGCTCAATGAGGGTCGTATTACCCCGCAGGAGGCGGAGAACCACCCGCATAAGAACGTGATTATGCGCGTTCTGGGTGATGTTGACGCCTCCCCCGAGCTGGAGTTGAAGACTCTGGACGCTATTCCCGGCGAACGCTGGGTGCTCTCTTCGGACGGTTTGGATGCTGTGGTGTCCCTGCCGGAGATTGAGCAGGTGATGCGTTCTACCGATGATCTGTCTGAGATTGCTGACACTCTGATTGCGATGACTTTGGAGCGTGGTGCTCCGGATAACGTGACGGTTGTGTCCTTGCAGGTGATTGACCGTGAGGTTCTGCCGGTGGATGAGCCGGTGGGTCCTTCGAGTCTGCCTGATTCTGCCCTACCTGATTCGATTGTGGCGGAGCAGGAGGTCAGCACGAACACTCAGAAGCTTCCCGAGGTTGCTGCCACGGCTGAGGCTGCTGAGGCTATTTTGGGTGCGCACCATGATGAGGATCCTGAGGAGCATTATCGTCGGTCGCTGCGCCGTTTCCGTCGTGCTCGTGACTTCTCTGGAACCCTGTTGCACAGTGGTTCTGGGGCGGTGCGTCACCATATCGGTACGTACGATAACGCCGTGGATGCGGCTCTTACGAATGCTGCGATTTTGCGTAGCGAATTGGGTTCCCGCCCGCATCAGCTGGTTGGTGCCGCTTCGGTGGCTACTGAGACCGGCATGATTCCGGCGGTTACTTCTCGTACCCTGGAGCATCGTGCGACGGTGGCTCAGCGTGTGCCTTTGAAGGTTGAGTCTGATGAGGCGACCCTGCCGGCTGAGCTGGAGGAGCTGATCGCTGAGGATACTGTTGAGCGTTCGCGCCCGCGGTCGTGGTCGATTCGCCTGTTCATTACTCTGCTGGTTGCGGCTATTTTGACGCTGGTTGCGTGGACCGGTCTGCGCTATGTGGAGCGTAGCTACTATGTGGGTGAGAGTGACGGCACGGTTGCGGTGTACAACGGTATTCCGCATGCGTTGGGTCCGATTCGCCTTTCTCACGTGGTGGAGAATACCGATATTCCTACGAGTGAGCTGAGCGATCATACTCGTTCTTTGTTGCGTAATGCGATTACAGCGAAGGACCTGGATGATGCGCACCAGATTGTGACTCGTTTGAAGACTCAGGCAGATCAGTCTCGTGAGAAGGCTGAGCAGGCCGCTGCGTCTGCTTCCGCGTCTGCCTCGGCATCTGCTTCCCCGAGCTCTGAGGCGCCCAGTGAGGCTCCAAGCTCTGAGGCACCGGGCTCTGAGGCACCGGGCTCTGATTCGGCATCCCCGGCTCCTGAGCTGGCTACGGTTTCCTCCGCGCCTGCGGCAGAGGGCGGTGAGAACAATGGCTAAGTTCTCGTTCCGTCGTGAGTCGGACGCGCCTCGTGCACGCCGTTTCACGGAGCTTTTCCTGCTGGTTTTGGCGGTGGGTATCAGCTCGTTCGGCATGTACTTGATTGATCCGGAGCATGCTTTTGATACGTCGAAGAGCCAGTGGTTGCCGTGCACGGTGGTGCTGGGTGCTGGTGCTCTTCTGATTCACCTAGTCATGCAGTTCCGCGCCCGTTATGCTGATCCGTTTATTCTGCCGCTGGTGGTGGCTCTGAACGGTATTGGTTTGACCATGATTTATCGTCTGGATCCGCAGATTGCGGCTCCGGTGGGTGATGGTCAGCTGATGTGGACTGGCGTGTCTATGGTGCTGTGCGCGATTATCGTGTTTGTGCTCAGGGATTACCGTCTGCTGCGTAAGGTCACGTACACCTCCCTGGTGCTGTCGATGATCCTGCTTATCATGCCGCTGGTTCCGGGTCTGGGTATGGAGCTCAATGGTGCTCGTATTTGGATTCATATCGGTAACCGTACGTTCCAGCCGGGTGAGGTCGCGAAGATTACTTTGGCGATTTTCTTCGCCGGCTATTTGGCGACGCACCGTGACCTGATTCTGGTGGCTGGCCGCCGCATCGGCCCTATCAATCTGCCGCGTCTGCGTGATTTGGCGCCGGTGTTCTTGGCGTGGATTGTGAGCCTGGGTGTTCTGGTGTTCCAGAAGGACCTTGGTTCGGCAATTATGTTCTTTGGCCTGTTCATGGCGATGCTGTACCTGTCGACCGGTCGTATTTCGTGGCTGGTGGTTGCGGGTATCGGTATGGCTGTAGGTGGCTATTTCGCGTACCACTATGTCTCGCACGTGCACGCCCGTATTTATGCGTGGGTGCATGCTTTTGATCCGGAGATTTACCAGGCGTCTCCTGGCGGTTCGGGTCAGATTCTGCAGGGCGTTTTCGGTCTGGCTTACGGCGGTCTTTTTGGCCGCGGTTGGGGCCAGGGCCGCGCGAACCTCGTCCCGTACGCTAACTCGGACATGATTATTTCCTCGTTGGGTGAGGAGCTGGGCCTGGTGGGTCTGGGGGCCATCCTGATGATGTTCATGCTTCTGGTTTCGCGCGGTTACCGTGCAGCGTTGGGTACTCGTGATGGTTTCGGCAAGCTGTTGGCTGCCGGCCTGTCTACGGTCATGGTTTTGCAGCTGTTCGTGGTGATTGGCGGCGTGACTCGTTTAATTCCGCTGACTGGTCTGACGACTCCTTTCATGTCTGCCGGTGGCTCCTCGTTGGTGGCTAACTGGATTATTGTGGCGCTGTGGTTGTCTATTTCTCATAGTGCCCGCGCACCTCACCTGGTGGCTGGTTATGATGCTCCGCAGGGTATTGACCATGCGGACACTAGCTACGAGCCGGAGGGTGCTACTAGCGTTCTGGCGCGTATTACGGCTAAGGATTCTGGAGGTGAGAAGAATGGATAGGGCTATTCGCCGCATGTGGATGTCTGCCGCGTGCGTGTTTGTCCTGCTGATGGGTACCCTCAGCTATATTCAGTTCTTCGATTCGAAGACGCTGATGAATAATCAGTGGAATTCTCGAGCGCTCTACGACAATTACGGTTCGGCACGTGGTTCGATCGTGGTTGATGGTACGGAGATTGCTTCGTCGGTGAAGTCTGATGATGAGTACAACTACCAGCGTGTGTATAACCACCCGCTTAAGTATGCGGCTCTGACGGGTTATTTCTCCACGATTTATGGCGCGACCGGTTTGGAAGCTGCTATGGATAAGGAGCTTGCCGGCACGAGCGATAGCCAGTTCTACGACCGTGTGGCGCAGCTGTTCAGTGGTTCTTCTGCGCAGGGCGCTAGCGTGGAGCTGACGATTAATTCGAAGCTTCAGGATATTGCCTATAACGCGTTGCAGGGCCGTAAGGGTGCTGTGGTGGCGTTGAACCCGAAGACTGGTGAGATTCTGGCGATGGCTTCTTCGCCGTCCTATGATCCGAATCTTCTGTCGTCTCATACGAGCTCTTCGGTGTTGGCAAATTACCAGGCTCTGACTTCTGATGAGGACAGCCCCCTGTTTAACCGTGCGATTGCGGGTAACACCTATTCGCCGGGTTCGCCCTTCAAGATTATTGATGCGGTGGCGGCGCTGGAGTCCGGCAAGTACAACGCATCTTCGGTCATTGCGAACCCCGCGCAGTTGCCGCTGCCGGGCACGAACATCAGCCTGCCGAACTATACGGGCGGTCAGTGTTCGACCCGCACTCAGGTGACGATTGAGTGGGCTTTGGCTCAGTCCTGTAATACGCCGTTTGCGCAGATTGCGATGGATTTGGGTCAGGAGCGTATCGCGAAGACCGCTGAGAATTTTGGTTACGGCCAGGATTTGAAGATTCCTTTGACGGTTTCTAAGTCGTCTTTCCCGTCGAATCTGACGCAGAGCCAGCTGGCCCAGTCGGCGATTGGTCAGTACGACGTGAAGACCACTCCGCTGCAGGTGGCGATGACTTCTGCAGCGATTGCAAATGGCGGCGTGCAGATGAAGCCGAACCTGATTCGTTCGGTGAAGACCAGCAACCTGAGCACTTTGCAGGAGTTCTCTCCTGAGAAGCTGCGTACGTCCACTAGCCCTGAAATTGCTAACCAGGTGAAGCAGTGGATGGTGAATGCGGTTGATAATGGTATTGCACGTAATGCTGGTGTCTCCGGTGTGAAGGTGGCGGGTAAGACCGGTACCGCGGAGACCACGGCAGGTTTGAATAATTCTTGGTTTACCGGTTTCGCGCCGGCTGATGATCCTCAGATTGCGATTGCTGTGGTTTATGAGGATATTGATGCGGCGACCGGTGCCCAGTTGGCAACCAGTACTAGTAAGCAACTCTTTGAGGCGGTGTTGAACAAGTGAGGCCTGCGGCTGATATCACTTTGGGCGGGCGCTACACCCTAACCGAACGTATCGCGATTGGCGGTATGGGCGAGGTGTGGAAAGCTCGCGACAAGGTGCTTGGGCGCATCGTTGCGGTCAAGATCCTCAAGGAGGAGTACACCGGTGACCCGGGCTTCTTGGAGCGCTTCCGCGCTGAGGCCCGTAATACGGCGCTGTTGAACCACCCCGGCGTAGCGAACGTTTTCGACTACGGCGAGGAGGACAACTCCGCGTACCTGGTCATGGAACTGGTGCCGGGTAATCCGCTTTCGAGCATCATCGAGCACGAGACTACCCTGCCGCCCGATCGTATTCTGAACTTCATTGCTCAGACCGCTCGTGCGTTGGCTGCGGCTCATTCGCAGGGTCTAGTGCATCGTGACGTGAAGCCGGGTAACCTCATCATCACCCCGGATGATCGCGTGAAGGTGACTGATTTCGGTATTGCTCGTCTGGCTAATCAGGTGCCGTTGACGGCTACCGGCCAGGTGATGGGCACTGCCCAGTATTTGGCGCCGGAGCAGGCAACCGGTCAGGCGGCTACCGCGTCTTCGGATATGTACTCGTTGGGCATTATTGGTTATGAGTGCCTGGTGGGTCGTCGTCCGTTTACGGGTGAGTCGCAGATTGCGATTGCGTTGGCTCAGGTGAATGATCCGCCGCCGCCGCTTCCGGAGACTATTCCGGCTCCTGCTCGTGCGCTCATCATGTGCTTGTTGGCGAAGGACCCAGCTCAGCGTCCTAAGGATGCGACCGCTCTGGCGTCTGCGGTGGATGCGATTCGTCGCCGCGACCTGAAGGCTGCGGTGAAGGCTGTTCCTTCTCTAGCTCAGTTCTTAGCTGAGGAGAACGCTGACGACGCTACTGTCGCGATGACCGCTATGGATGTTGCGGCTGAGCCGATTAGTGCTTCTGCTACTCCGCGTTTTGGTTCTGGTGGTCGTTTCTCGCCGGCGCCGACGACGGCACCGATTCCTCGCACTAGTGAGCAGACGATGCGTCCTGTGTCGGGCCGTGTGAAGTCTACTCCTGCTCCTGCGGCGAAGCGCGGCCCGAACGTGTGGATGTGGGTTGCTCTGCTTCTGGCTATCGTGCTGATTGCTGGCGGTATTTGGACGGTCCTCTCCTCTAATAATGGTGGCGGTTCGACTGATTCGGTTCCGAGCGCTTCTTCGTCTGCTGTTCCGACGAACACGGGTACCGTTTCTACGGTGGAGCCGACTGAGTCTGCTTCTGCTCGTGCCGCAAAGCAGAAGGTGACCGTCAACGCGATTAACTATGAGGGTCGAGAGCTGCAGGATGCGGTGAACGAGCTGAAGAACCTTGGCTTGTCACCCAAGACTGAGGGCGTTGAGTCGACTCAGCCGGAGAACACGGTGATTTCGGTTTCTCCGACGGGTACTTTGGAGCAGGGTAATAGCGTGACTGTTCGCTATTCGACCGGTCCGAAGTCGGTGACTTTGCCGTCGAACCTTGAGGGTAAGAACGTTGATGAGGCGTCGAAGGCTGTTGCCGCTCTGGGTGTGAATGTTTCTCTGCATTATGAGAATTCGGACACTGCGGCCCCCGGTACGGTGCTTCGTACTACTCCCTCATCTGGCACCAAGGTCACGGTTGGTAGTAATGTAGACATGTATGTGGCCTCTTCCAGTTCGGGTAGGGGATCAAGTGCAAGTACTTCCGCTTCACGGTCTGCGTCGGCTTCTGCTTCCGCATCGGCGCGATAGCCCCTACGTTTTGATTTAGTTTTAGTCTTAGTAATCCAGGAGAACTTATGGACCTGTCGGTTCCCGACACGGTTGATAACCGTTACAAGGTACTCGAGGTAATCGGTACCGGTGCGATGGCAACCGTTTATGCTGCTGAGGATACTCGCCTCGGCCGCAAGGTTGCGCTTAAGATTCTGCGCCCGGAGCAGGCCCAGGACGATACGTTCCGCGCACGCTTTAAGCGTGAGGCGGAGGCTGTGGCGTCTCTGAACAATCCTGCGATTGTTGCTGTCTATGACACCGGTTCGTATAACCCCTCGCAGGATGGTGGGGACTCTGCTTCTTCGGAAGAGGGCACCGCTATTCCTTATATTGTGATGGAGTACGTGGAGGGTCATACTCTGCGTTCCATTCTGTCTCGTGGCGGTCACCTGCCGGTCCGTGATGCTTTGGGTTATTCCGAGCAGTTGCTGGGTGCTTTGCAGTACAGCCACTCGATGGGCATTATTCACCGCGACATTAAGCCGGCGAATATTATGGTGCTGGAGCGTACCAGCGAGGACATTGCTAAGGGTCAGCCGGGCCAGATTAAGGTCATGGATTTCGGTATTTCCCGTGCCATTGAGGAAGCTGGCGAGGCGCTGACCAAGGCTAACGTGGTGATGGGTAGCGCACGCTACATGTCCCCGGAGCAGGTGAGCGGCAAGGATGTTGACGCCCGTAGTGACCTGTACTCTGCTGCGTGCGTGATTTACGAGATGATTGCTGGTCGTTCTCCGTTTGACGCTGAGTCGAATGTTGACCTGGCGGCTAAGCACCTCTCTGACACTCCTGAGCCTCCGAGCAAGTTCACCCCGCTTGAGGTTCCGGCGGGTCTGGATGCTGTGATTCTGAAGGGTCTGGCGAAGAACCCGGATGAGCGTTATCAGAGTGCTGCTGAGTTCGCTCAGGCTCTGGTGTCGGTTGTTCGCCCGGGTGAAGAGACCGTGGTTCAGGATGCAGCGATGACTACTGCTTTTGTTCCTTCGGCGACTACCGCTTCCTTGGGTGAGGATTACGCTCCGTACACCACCTCGATTACTGAGGCTTCGGTGGAGGACGGCGGCCTCAACGGCTTCTTCGAGTACGAAGACGATGAGGAACTGTACGACGATGAGGAGTACGCGGAGTACGATGAGTCTTCGCCGCGTAAGCGTGCGTGGGTTCGTTTCCTCGTGGGTACTCTGATTGCGGCTCTGCTGGTTTTCAGTGTCGGCTCGGTTCTGTACTACCAGAACAAGCTCAATGAGGTTCCGCAGGTTCCGGTTCCGGCTGTGGTGAATGTTTCCCGTGATGATGCCGATAACCAGCTGCGTAACCGAGGCTTCGTGGTGGAGTACCGCACGGCTTACTCTGACAACATCAAGAAGGGCGACGTTATCAGCGTTGACCCGGGTGTCGGTTCAAAGGTTAATAAGGGTTCGACTGTGACCGTGACTGTTTCTAGCGGTCCGGAGAAGGTCAAGTTGCCGGATAACCTGCAGGGTCAGAGTGAGGCGTATGTCCGTAACGCTCTGAAGGATCTTGGTCTGGTGGATGGCCGCGTCTCCACTGTGGAGAGCGCTTCTATTCCTGCGGGTATGGTTGTGGAGCTGTCCCCTGAGAAGGGCTCGACCGATGATAAGGGTGCTCAGACCGTTGAGGCTGGTAGCACCGTGAACATCGTCCTGTCCTCCGGTAAGGTGAAGGTCCCCTCGCTGGTGGGTCTGACCAAGGATCAGGCAATTGCTGCTCTGACTGCTCAGGATGTTCTGCTGAACACCAACATTGAGACCGTTCAGACTAATGAGCGTCCTGCGGGCACTGTGCTTTCGCAGAGCTCTGCGGCGGGTACTCTGGTGGCTCAGAACAGCACTGTGACGATTCGTGTGGCTGCTACTCCGACTCAGACGACCGCGCCGACTACTGCGGCTACTCAGCCGGCGGCGTCGACCGGTAACCAGAATTCTGCTGCAACCACTAACCAGCAGCGTTCTACCGCTACCCAGCCGACTACTGCGGCTACTCAGCCTGCGGCAGCGAATAACCAGCAGCGTTCTACCGCTACCGCTACTCCGGCACCGGCTGCGTCCACTGCTGCGGGTACCCGTACGATTCAGGGTACTAACACGAATGCCAATGCGAACAACGCAAATAATGCTAACGCTAATGCCCGCTAAGGGGTTCTAGCGGCTAGTAAAAGGGGCGGCGCTCCACACCAAACGGTGTGGGGCGCCGCCCCTTTCTATGTACCTGGGTTCGGGTTAGGAAGTGTGCGGGTAGAGTTATCGCCTCCAGTTGCCCTGTAGTGTGTCTGCTGCGGGGCTTCTGGAGGCAATATAAGCCGTTGAGGGCGTCTAAAGCTAAAAGATACTAAGCCATGAGGGGCGAGAGGCTCTTAGCGCGCTCTGCGGCTCCCTGCAGGCCGGTTTCTTCGAGCCAGTTGCCGAGCATGAGGTATCCGCTTTCGGTCAGGACCGATTCGGGGTGGAACTGCACGCCGTGCATGGGGGCTTCGCGGTGGCGTAGACCCATAATGATGCCGCTGTCGGTGGTGGAGGTGGTTTCCAGGACCTCGGGCATGGTTTCGGGTACGACTGCCAGCGAGTGGTAGCGGGTCGCGGTGAAGGGGCAGGGTACGTCTTTGAACACGGAGACGTTCTCGTGCACGAGGCGGGAGGTCTTGCCGTGCATGAGTTCGGGGGCGTGAGTGACGGTGCCGCCGAATGCCTCCGCGATGGCCTGGTGGCCGAGGCATACGCCCAGTAGAGGCTTCTTCGCTTCGGCTGCCCAACGGATGGTGTCAATGATGACGCCCGCTTCTGCGGGGGCGCCGGGGCCCGGGGAGACGAGCACGCCGTCGTGTTCTTCGGCAAGCTTGATGACGGTGTCGAGGTCGTATTCGTCGTTACGGATGACGGTGGTTTCAGCGCCGAGCTGCTGGATGTAGCCGACGAGGGTGAAGACGAAGCTGTCGTAGTTGTCAATGACAAGGATGCGGGTCATGGCAGGTCCTTAGCGCTAATGGTTGATGGTGACGTTCAGGTTGAAGGGGCCGTACTCTGCGAAGTGGGGGAAGACGAATTCCATGAGCAGGTAGACTACGGCGAGTATCAGCACAATGGCGATGATGATGCGAACCCACAGGGGGCCGGGGAGGTGACGGAAAATCCATGCGTACATCTGCTTTTCCTCTCTGCTTTAGGACTTTGCGACGGAGGCGGCAATTTCTGCGGGTGCTCCGGCTGCTGCGGGCCGCCACGATTCGAAGCGGGCGTGGACGATGTATCGTTCGGTGTCGCCGTAGCGCGGGTGGCAGGTGGTGAGCGTCAGGAGGCGCTCGGTGGGTGCTACGCCGGGCTGTCCGGGGACGGGTTCGATGACTTCTACCTGGTCGGGTTGCACGATTTCGTGGCTGTAGACGGTGTAGGTGTAGTAGCCGTCTTTGGTTCGCACGTAGATGTGGTCGCCTTCGGTGAGCAGGTCGATGTCGTTGAGGACTTTACCTCGGGTTTGGCGGTGGCCTGCGAGGGAGAAGTTGCCGACCTGTCCGGGCATGGCAGTCCCGTCGTAGTGGCCGAGTCCGAGGGAGTCGAGCACATCGGAGCTGGTGCCCTGGGTGGCGGGGCGCTGGTAGTCGGATCCGAACTTGGGGATGTAGACGACGCCGAAGACTTCACCGTGGCCGGGTTCGCTCAGACCGGCGGGCGGGGTGTTGGGGTCCCAGTCGGGGAGGGGTTCGGCGGGGTTGGAGTCGAATTCCTGGACGAGGGTGCTGACGGCTTGGGATTGGGTGCGGTCGGCGTCGATGTTGGTCCACCAGAGCTGCCATGCGACGAAGAGCAGTAACAGCAGGCCGATGGTGATAAGGAGTTCGCCTGTAATCTGAATAATCCAGTGCAGCACGGTGCGGGGGCGGCGCTCTACGGTGGGTGCCGTTCCTTGACTCATGCGTTCTCCTTTGTCCTTTGGGTTGTGTATGTTCTTGGGCGCCGGGTGGCGTTCCTTATCTTTCAACGCACGGAGAAGGTGAAATCATCCCGTAAGTCTGCAAAGATAGGTGTGAACATATATTTTTAGGTTACCCATACAACAATAAGCGGAGGAAGTATGTCGACCAACTCGGCTAAGGCATCGTCCAAGAAGAAGTCTCAGAAGTCTGCTAAGTCTGAGGTGGAGGATGCGAGCGAGCTGCGTCTGCGTGAGATTGCTCGTGAGATGGAGAGCGGCACACAGCTGAAGGAGCAGACTCCGTTGTGGTACCGCGTGATTATGTTCTCGCTGTTGGCGGTGGGCATTCTGTGGATTATTGTTTTCTACATTACGCAGGGCCTGTTCCCGATTCCTGATTTGGGTATGTGGAATGTGAGTATTGGTGTGGGCGCCATGATGGTGAGCATGCTGATGATGACTCGCTGGCGTTAGAGTTTAGACGTTAAGACTTAGGCGTTAGAGCGTATGGAGAGGCGGCCGTCCCGTGTGGGGCGGCCGCCTCTCCATACGTTTGGGGGTACCGGGGAGGCTAGGGAGCCTCTGCGGTACTTTTTCTGTCCCGAAACGCTGCCCGGAAGATTGCGGTCATGGCGACCATGATAAGCAGTTCGGTGAGGGTTTGGGTGAGTACGGTTGCGCTCATAAGCTTTGCTTCGGGGTTCCCGTTGTGTGCCAGGCGTTGTGCGCAGAGCGCTACGACGGGGTAGATGATGAGGGCGTTGCGGGTGACGGCGCTGAAGGTTACGGAGATACGTTCTGTTCGGCTCATGGCTCTACTCAGGAACCATGCGGCGACTCCTGCAAGGATGGCGTAGGTGAGGTAGAGCCCGGCGAGTCGGGGAATGAGCTGCGTTTCGTTCAGTACTGCCGGGGTGTAGGTGGAGCACATGAGCGCAAGAAGCAGGCACATGAGGGGAATCATTGCGGTATCGCTCATGCTACGTACGCGTTCGTAGGCTTGTCGGCGTTGCGGTGAGCGGGTTGACCAACGCTGCGCGAGGTAGGCGGCTACTAGGGGTACGATGAGCGGTGTGAGGCTAAGGTAGCTTTCAGTGGGGAGGGGGAATATTTCTCCCACTACCCTCGCATCCAATATTCCTATACATGCATATATACTAGTCCAGATGGGAATAAAAATGAGTTGGGCGGCAAGAAGATAGGGTGTTGCCACTAGTAAACCTCGATATTCCCCTCCGGCAATACGTGTAAAAACCACAACGTAATCCACGCATGGAGCCAGCAAAACAATCACTGCAGCTAGAGCAACGGGGCCACCCTCGGGAATAAAGAGGGAGACCAGGGGCGCAATGAGAATCGAGGTTCCAAAGGTAGCCGCCAGCACGACCGCACAAGCGAGCCTCTTATACTGACCGACGCTCATGCCGGTGAGAGGCATGAGGGCGAAGTTGGTCCACAGTAGCGCGCCAAGCACATAAGGCACGAGCTGTTCAGAAGCGTGACTCCATCCACTCAAACCCGCGCAGGCAACCCCCGCGATCATGGAGCCGAGGTAGAGGGCCACCTGATGGCGTTCCATAAAGCTCACGAACGTCGTCCTCTTTTAGTAAATCAGGTCGCCTCGTGCTGCTTCGTGGACGCGGCGGGTTACGGTCTCCATGACGGGCGAGTTAATGTTCCAGCGCTGCCAGTAGAGAGGGAATTCTACGGGGGTTGCGGCAAGCTTCACGAGGTGCCCGCTTGCGAGTTCTTCGGCGCATTGCGCTTCGGGGATGAGGCCCCAGGCAATACCGGAACTGACGGCACGCGCATAGTCCGGAGAGGAGGGAATGTAGATGGTGGGGCTTTGGGTGAAGGTTTCTTCAGCCTCCAGGCCTACCTCTTGTTCAATGAGGACTCGCGCTACGTCCTGCACGAAGTCTTTGCGGTCGTATTCGACGACGGGGGCGCGGTTGAGCTCTTCGCGGCTTACGCGCTTGGGCCAGCCGGGCAGGTATCGTTGCACGTAGTCGGAGGTTGCGACGCACCAGTAGCGTGCAACGCCGAGGGTTTCGACGGAACAGCCGGGGATTTTTTCGGGTTTGGAGGTGATGACTGCCA
>ERZ773011.26-NODE-26-length-49122-cov-6.6539_pt1 | contig 49122 bp, 45 predicted proteins | sample MGYA00580662_ERZ773011 | MGnify/ENA primary metagenome ERZ773011 (study PRJEB29015, sample SAMEA2738118) | human oral metagenome | biome: human oral; feature: human-associated habitat; material: saliva | place: China | collected 2169 ... | reverse complement strand
AGCAAGCCGCATAACGACTACCATTAAACGCGTCCAAGTTTCGGGACGCAGTTCAAAAACGAGACCGGGGCCAGGGGAAGTGGAGCACACTTAGCGAGGACGCACCTCGCAGGCGACACCGTCACCATCACGATCAAGATCCGCGCTATAGCCCGGATCTCCACGGCGCAGTGGAGCAGCGCCCGCGTTCCAGGCCTCGGTGCAGTTGTTGAACGTACGCGCATTGCCAGAACCGCCGCCACGCGAGGGCACCGGGTACAGCCCCCACCAGGCACCCGAGTCGTAGAACCAGTGACGCTCAGAACCAATCCACTGCGTACCCGTTACCATCGCGCCGGATCCGTTCAGGTAGTACCACGTACCTCCGAGATTGAGCCAGCCGGTCACCATCTCGCCAGAACTGCGGAAGTAGTACCAGGAACCCCGAACAGCGTTCCAGCCCGTCAGCATCGCACCATTGGCGTCCATGTAGTACCACGCACCACCCTGACTCACCCAGCCAGTCGCCATGGTCCCCGAGGCATCTAGGAAGTACCAGGTGTCACCGACCTTCTGCCAACCCGTACGCATGATGCCGGTTTCCGGATCCAGGTAGTACCAGGAACTCCCCACCTGAACCCAGCTTCGCGCCTGTGCACCCGAGGTGCTGTAATATTCTCACGCACCGTCAACACCATACCAACCGGTGACCATGTAGCCACTGGCATCAAAGCGGTAGGTACTGCCGCCAATCTCGCGCACCTCGCTATGCACAAAGCTGCCGTTGCCCAGGTCATACCACCATCCAACAGCATCCTGCTTCCAGGAGGGCTTGGGGTCAGGCGCGGGTGCAGGGTCCGACTGCGGAGCGGGATCAGGTGCAGGGTCCGGGTTGGGCGCAGGGTCCGGCTGTGGATCAGCGGTCGGCTGAACGGTTGGTACCGGCTCCGGGCTAGGATCAGCATCTGCCGCAAAGGCAGGCATGACACCACCGACGACGAAGGCGGCGACACCAAGCGCTGCAACCACGCTTCGATACGCATGAATGGGACGCATACATGTTCCTCTCGATAGAAGGAGCGAACGAACCCGCTCCCTCAACGGAACGGGTATCACCGTGTCGATACGGCTTCAGTTTCACAACACTCATTTACCGAGTATACACTCGCACTCGCTGAATGCAAGCACCATCACACAATCATGTCCCTTGGCAAACTGGCGGCCACCGCATAGGGGAAGCCCCCGCCGATGAGTGAACTCATCGGCGGAGGCTTCAATCACAGCGTCAGTTCTTGGCGCGACGCGATGCGATGAGCGCACCAATGCCAGCGACCAGGACCGCGACAGCACCAACCGCAACCCACGTGGCCGTGGTGCCCGTGGAGGCGATGGTCTGCGGACGAGTCTTCGACGGGGTCGAAGGCTGCGACGGGGCAGGTGCCGGAACGACCGGAGCCGTGGTGGTGGGGGTCGACGGGCCAGGCGCGGGAGCGGAAGGCTCGCCGATCGACGGGTTCGGGATCTCCGCGGCCGTGCAGTTCGTCAGCGCGGCGCGGTACTCCTCGGCTGTCAGGTAACGCTCAGCCTTGTTGTCACCCTCAAGGACGGTTACGCCGCCATCCTTCTCGGGACGCACGGAGGTGTCAGCAGCGATCGAGTCAGCAACCTTATCGAGCTGAGCGTCGAGTTTCTCGAGGTCCACAGCAGGCTTATCCTCAGAGATTGACGCCAGATAGTCATCGAGGGCCTTCTGAGCAGCATCGACGGCGGCCTGAGCGTCAGCGACGGCCTTATCGGCATCAATCGAGGGCTTATCGTCGACGGGCGCGGGGGTCGCTGGAGCGGGCGCGGGGGTCGCCGGAGCCGCGGCACCATTCTTGGCGGGCAGAGTCGAGACATCCACGGGGAGGGCAGAACCCGGGAGCGCGCCAACCATCTTTTCCCAGGAGTTTGCGCGCTGCTCATCGCCGGATCCAGCAAGGCCGGAGACGTAGTTCGTATTGTCTGTATTGAAGGCCTTGCCGTCGAAGCCGTAGGCCGAGGCCGTGTCACCGGTCGTGTGGAAGCGCGACAAGTTCGGCGAACCACCGGTGACACCATAGAACTTCTGCGTGCCGTAGACGCGTGTGCCCTCACTGCCCTTGGCAATGTACACACCGACGCCAACGGTGTTGCTCGCACCGAGCATGTTGCGGTCATGCCCCTTAGAGTTCTTCCATTGATCGAAGAGATCAGCAGCAGCCTGCGCAGGAGTCTTCATGCCGCCGCCGGCAGAGAAGTTCTCAAGGTGGTTGTAGGCGATATTTTCAGCAGCAGACATGGTATCTGCTCCGTCGAGAGCCCCCTGCCCCATGTTCTTGTAGGACTGATCATGCTCGAAAGAATCGGTATCGGACATGTGCTTGCTCCACGAGCGAGCATCGCCAGTAACGGTGTCCGACACGACCAACTCGGGTAGGCCAACGTTGGCGCGGTAGGCATTCATCTTCTGAACGATGAGGGCCTCGATGATCTTGGCCTGGGTCTCGTAATCAACCTTGGACCAGTCAACCCAGTCGAGACCGCGGTCAACAGTAGTGTCCGCAGCGGGCGCATCTCCGACGGCGGGGGCATCACTGACAGAGGGGCTGGGCTTCTCGGCATCCTGCTTGGCGGCCTCCAGGGCGGCCTGAGCGTCGGCGAGGTCCTTACGAAGCTGAGCCTCACGCTCAGGGTCGGCCTTGTTATCGGCCGAATTGCCCGCGGCCGCGTCGGCGTACTGGGCGAGCAGCGGGGTGTACTCAGCAGTGATGCGAGCGTCTGCGCCCGTGAGGGATGCGCAGAAGGGATCCTCGGTGGCATGGTTTCCCTCGGCCAGTGAGGGGATCACAACGAGGGATGCCGCGATCGTGGTGGCGGCGAGCACCACCGTGGTGTGAGTGCGGGTGAGTTGGAACGACATTAACTATCGGCCTAACACTATGGAACAGAGACAGGTAAATCTTTCCATGCGGTTTACGAGATTTCAAACTTTTTTGAGTAATTAATTACATGCAATTCTCTGAAATTGCAACGTTTTCTCGGTTTCACAGATTTTGAACATCCCACATGCCGATACCAAAACGTTATATTAACCGATTGGCAATTTACCATTCTGCAAGTTTGATACTGACCTAGCGCTTGGATTACATGCAGCAACCTCCTCACACCCGCAGGACAGGTTTCCCCCACCTCCCCACCCACTGACAGACACCCCCAGCAGCGCACATACACTCCCACCTAGTGGAAGCTGAGCAACACCACCCACAGACGGGACACGCCGGAATTGTTGTCACACGCGACCAACCCATCACGAATCATGGAACAGCCACACACTAACCACAGCACATGACAACAACAAGAGACAGACTACAGCGGCTAACACCCCACAGATCCCGATGAAATTCAGAAGCGCAGCAACGAGCGAGCCAAAGAAAAGAAAGTGACCACGGGCTCACGGAGTAACAAAAAACCGACACTCACAAACTGAGTGTCGGTTTTTTTGGTGGAGCTAGGGGGATTCGAACCCCCGACCTCTTCCATGCCATGGAAGCGCGCTACCAACTGCGCCATAGCCCCTTTATTTATTTCGTCACCCCCGGCGACCTGATAAATAATAGCCAACTTTTCGAGAGGTACGCAAATCAAAATCAAGTGTCGCTGATCACATCGTCATGAAATTGTTGAAATGCTAGGTAAATGAGGCCCCCAGAGGCGTGTTAGGCCCCCAGGATATCCTCGCGAGCCCCGATGTTGTGCGATGCCAGGCGCCATCCGGTGCGCGCTGCGCTCTTCGCGGTTGAGACGCCAACGGGTACCAGTTCCGACCAGTGGCAGTTATCGACGCCGCGCAGGCCGTTGAAGTCCGCGGGGTCGAGTCCCATCAGGGAGATGATGCCCCGCGCGATGGCGGAGCCGTGCGAGACGATGATGAGAGACTGATCCGACCGGCACGCAGCCGCCGCTTCAAGGACGGCGTCGCGGAAGCGCTCCCCCACGACCTCGGAGCGCTCAACCTCGGCACCCCCACACTCACCAGTGTCTCGATACTCGGAGTAGGCCTCGGGTTGCTCGCGGGCGATTTCCTCGTAGGTCTTCCCCTCGAAGGTGCCGTAGAAGCGCTCCGTGAGCCTCTCGTCGCTGACCGGACCCTCGCAGGGGTAACCGGCAATGTCGAACACGCGCGCGAGGATACGGGCCGTGTCGAGTGCGCGCACCAGCGGAGAGCACACGATGCGTACTCCCCCGTCGTCATAGCTGCGCGAGGTCTCGGCGGCGACCATACCGACCTCGGCGCTGGGTTCGCACAGGCGCGACACAAGCACACCTGCGGCACCGGCTGCCTGAGAGCGTCCCGAGTCATTCAGGGGTTCGTCGATACGCCCCTGAAAGCGGCGCGCCAGGTTGAAATCCGTCTGGCCGTGGCGCAGCAGGACGATACGCGACGCGCTCACTGCGCGGACTCCACGCCGTGGGTCGCGGCACGCTCAGCTGCGGCTGCGCGGGCCTCCTCCGTATCCACGTCGATGGGCACCGCCGGGCAGTCACCCCACAGGCGCTCGAGCGCGTAGTACTCGCGCTCCTCCTCGGAGAGAACGTGCACGAGCATATCCGAGTAGTCGAGGAGCACCCAGGTGCCCTCCGCACGCCCCTCGATGTGGGCGGGACGGCGATGCTGCTCGGCCCAGATGTGGTCCATGATGTCCTCGGCGATGGCGCGCACCTGACGGTCCGTCGGGGCCGAGACAACCACGAAGGCATCCGCCAGGGCAAGTTTGCTGGTCACGTCAACGAGCACCGGGTTGATGCCGCCGCGGTCGTGTGCGGCGCGAGCAACCAGGCTCGCCAGTTCTGCGGTAGCGTCGGGAAGGCTCACGTTTCTCCTTGAGTTAGAACCGGTACAGGCCGTATTTGTTGATGTATTGGACAACGCCGTCGGGCACCAGGTACCAGACCGGTTTGCCCTCTTCGACGCGCGTGCGGCAGTCCGTCGAGGAGATCGCCATGGCGGGAACCTCCAGCAGCGACACGGACTCGTGCGGCAGGCCGGGGTCCGACAGGTTGTGCCCGGGACGCGTCACGCCGATGAAGTGCGCCTGCTCGAAGAGCTTGTCGGCATCCTTCCACTGCGCGATCTGTGCCAGAGCGTCGGCACCCGTAATGAAGTAGAAATCCGAATCCGGGTACTCGCGTGACAGATCCGCCAGCGTGTCGATCGTGTACGTCGTGCCCCCGCGGTCGATATCGACGCGCGAGACTGCGAAACGTGGGTTCGAGGCGGTCGCGATGACCGTCATGAGGTAGCGGTGCTCGGCTGAGGTGACGCGCCGCCCCGCTTTGAAGGGCTGCATAGCGGCGGGTACGAACACAACCTGGTCGAGTCCGAATACGTCCATGACCTCGGAGGCGGCGACGAGGTGTCCGTGGTGGATCGGATCGAAGGTACCGCCCATGATGCCGATCGCCCGCCTCCTGCGCAGGGCGCGCGGAGGATGCTGGGGCAGCGCAGGGGCGGCTGTCGCGCCCGCGGTGGCCTCCGTGGTTTTTTCGATCGCCTCCCCGTCCGAGGCCGGGCCTGCTTCCTTGTCTTGCGTGCTCACGGGCGGATGGTTCCTTCTCCCTCGTAGATCCAGGTGGTCGTCGTCAGCTCCGTCAGCCCCATGGGGCCGCGCGCGTGGAGCTTCTGAGTGGAGATGCCGACCTCGGCTCCCAGCCCCAGCTGGCCGCCGTCGGTGAAACGCGTCGAGGCGTTGATCGCGATCGCGGCGGCGTCCACCCCGGCGCGGAAAGCCCGAATGGCGGCGACATCGGATGCGACAATACCCTCGGTGTGGCCGGTCGAGTAGCGGCGGATGTGCTCGGTCGCTTCCTCCACGCTGCCGACGACGCGCACGGCGAGGTCCATCGACAAGTATTCGGTCGACCAATCGGCCTCGGTGGCATCCACGATCATGTCGGCGTCGATGGCGGGCTGGTCGTCCACGATGGCGCGAGTGGCGCCGTCGGCGTGGATGGTCACGCCCGCGGTCGTCAGGCGAGTGATGGCGGCGACCAGGAAGCGGGCGGCGACGTCGGCGTGAACCAGGAGGGTTTCCGCCGCGTTGCACACGCCCACGCGCTGCGTCTTGGCGTTCATGATGATGGCTTCCGCTGCCTCGAGGTCGGCGGAGGCGTCGACGTACAGGTGGCAGTTGCCGGTGCCCGTCTCGATAACGGGCACGCGTGACTCCTCGACGACGGCGTTGATGAGGCCTGCTCCCCCACGCGGGATGAGTGCGTCAATCGCACCGCGTGCACGCATCATGGCGCGTGCACCCGCGCGACCCCACTGGTCGACGGTCTGGATCGCGTCAGCGGGCAGGCCGACGGAGGTCAGTGCGTCGCGGCACACCTCGATGAGAACCCGGTTCGAGGCCTGGGCTGCGCTTCCGCCACGCAGGATGACCGCGTTACCAGCCTTGATCGCCAGGGTCGCGGCGTCGATGGTGACGTTCGGGCGGGCCTCGTAGATGATGCCGACGACACCGAGGGGCACGCGCTCCTGAGTGACGCGCAGGCCGATGTCAGTGCGGGTTCCTCGCACGACCTGGCCGACCGGGTCGGGCAGGGCAACGATCTCGTGAACGGCGTCAGCGATGGATCGGATGCGGTCCTTTGTCAGGGCAAGGCGGTCGAGGAGGCCCTCGCTCATCTGCTCCTTGCGGCCGCGCGCCACGTCCTCGGCGTTGGCGGCCAGGATCTGGTCGGAGCGCTCGATGAGCGCCGCCGCGATCGCTTCAAGCCCGCGGTTCTTCACCTGGGTCGTCGCGTTTGCGAGCACGCGCGCCGCGTCGCGGGCAGCATCGGTCACCTGGGAAATATCAGCAACAGTATCCACTCGCACATCATGTCACACGAGTGCGGGGCGGTCCCTGTCAGTCAGCGCTCAGCGCAGAAAATGCGTCACCTAACACCGCCAGGTCGTCGCGGTGAATTGCTGGCCTGGGATGCTCGTATCCTGCCGCCACCAGCTGTTCCATACCCGCGCCGGCGATCTGGCCCAGTGTGTCCGAATCGTAGCCGGACACGCCGCGCGCAATGAGTCCGGTCGGGCTGGCAACGTCCACAACGTCCCCGGCCTCGAAATGACCGAGCACCGAGTGCACGCCAGCAACCAGCAGAGACTTCTTGCCGACCGTGATCGCCTTCGCAGCTCCCTCGTCGACAATGATCTCGCCGCGAGAGGGTGCCACGTGTGCGATCCACAGGCGACGAGAGGCTGGACGCTGGGCCGACGGTTCGAACCAGGTGCCGACGCGGCGGCCTTCCAGGACGGACCCCAGGTCGTTTGCGCTGGCCAGCTGCACGCCGATGCCGCTGGCCGTCGCCAGCATCGCGGCCTGCACCTTCGTCGCCATGCCGCCCGTACCAACGCGAGAACCCGCACCGGTCACGAGCACACTCATGAGGTCATCCGCACTGGCGACGCGTTCGATCAGCTCCGAACCCGGATGATCCGGAGGAGCCGTATACAGGCCGTCAACGTCCGTCAGCAGCACGAGGGCATCGGCCTTGATCATCTGGGCGATGAGCGCAGCAAGTCGATCATTGTCGCCGAAACGCAGCTCGCGGGTGGTCACCGCATCATTCTCGTTGAGGATCGGCACGACGCCGAGGCCGAGGAGCCGCGAGAGGGCCGCGCGCACGTTCGTGTAGTGGTCGCGGCGCATCACGTCGTCCGTGGTCAGCAGCACCTGGGCGGCGTCGAGGTGATGCGCCTGGAAGGCGGCGGTCCACCTCGCTATCAGGAGCCCCTGGCCCATCGCGGCGGCGGCCTGCACGCTCGGCAGATCCTTCGGCTTGGCCGAAAAACCGAGCGGATCCAGCCCCGCGGCAACAGCGCCCGAGGAGACAATCACGACCTCGCGGTCGCGCCCGCGCCAGCGGGACACGAGACGAGCGACGGCGTCAATACGGTTCAGGTCCAGACCGCCGTCCTCGCGCGTGAGCGAGGAGGATCCGATCTTGACGACAATGCGAGAAGCCGCAGTCATTCCGCTCATGACTGATCCGATGCATCCGTCCAATGACCGGCCTCACGCTCAGTCCACAGCTGCTCACGGGCCGCGCTCTTGGCGTCCATGACCTGGTGGTACACCTCGCGGCGCTCCTTACGGCTCGGGCGGGTGTTCTGGTCTAGGCGCAGGTCGGTGCCGCGAGAACCCAGCAGCTCGGGACCGGTCGTCAGGGTCGGCTCCCAGTCAAAGACGACACCTCCATCCAGGTCGCCGATCACGACGGTGTCGCCAGCGACCGCGCCAGCCTTCATCAGCTCATCCTCGACGCCCGCGGCGTTCAGGCGATCCGCAAGGTACCCCACGGCCTCGTCGTTGGCAAAGTCTGTCTGACGCACCCAGCGCTCGGGCTTGTCGCCACGCACCTGGAAGACGTCCTCACCGTCCTTGCGGGTCTTGCGCACCGTGATCTCCACGCTGCGGCCCACGGCCTTCGGGCGAATGATGGGACGTGCGACCTCGAGGGCGGGACGCTTCGCGCGCTCCTCCTCGACGATGCCGGCCAGAACAAAAGACAGCTCCTTGAGGCCCTCGTGGGACACGGCGGAAACTTCGAGGACAGGCCACCCGAAAGACTCGAGGTCCGGGCGCGTGATCTCGGCCAGGTCACGGCCATCCGGGATGTCGATCTTATTCAGAACGATGACGCGGGGGCGCTCCATGATCGGCACGTAGCCCTCGACCTGGGTGAGGTCACCCTGGTACGCCCGCAGTTCGGCCTCGATGATGCGCAGATCCTCTACGGGTTCGCGATCAGTCTCAAAAGCAGCCGTGTCCAGCACGTGCACGATAACCGCGCAGCGCTCAATGTGACGCAGGAAATCCAAGCCAAGGCCTCGGCCCTGGGAAGCACCAGGAATGAGGCCCGGAACGTCAGCAACCGTGTAACGCGTGTCGCCAGCGGAGACAACGCCGAGGTTCGGAACCAGCGTCGTAAACGGATAGTCGGCAATCTTCGGACGAGCCGAACTCATGGCCGCGATCAACGAGGACTTACCCGCCGACGGGAAACCGACGAGAGCCACATCCGCCACGGACTTCAGCTCCAGGATGACGTCACGTTCCTCGCCCGGCTCACCCAGGAGCGCGAATCCGGGGGCCTTGCGAGCCTTCGAGGCCAACGCCGCGTTGCCCAGGCCGCCGCGACCGCCCTCAGCGACCACGAAGCGCGCACCAGCGCCCGTCAGGTCGGCCAACAGCTCGCCCGACATCGACTTCACGACCGTACCCTCGGGGACCGGCAGGATAATATCCGCACCGGTCTTCCCCTGGCGGAAGTCACCCATGCCCGGCGTTCCGTTGTCTGCGCGGCGGTGCGGGCTGCGGTGATAGTTCAGCAGCGTGGTCTCCTGCTCACTCACCTCCAGGATGACCGAGCCGCCGTTGCCGCCGTCGCCGCCGTCAGGCCCAGCCAGCGGCTTGAACTTTTCACGCTTAATCGAGGCAACGCCATTACCGCCGTTACCGCCTGCCGCGTGCAGCGTCACGCGATCCACGAAGTCTGCCACTGGTGCTCCTGATGACTGAAAATGAATGTTGAAAAGGGCGCCCGGCAACGCCGGACGCCCTTCATGCGCGCGGTCTCAGGCAGAGACCGGCGAAACGCTGACAACCTTGCGATCACGCTTGCGACCGAACTCGACCGCACCCGCGCGCAGGGCGAACAGGGTGTCGTCCTTGCCACGGCCAACGCCGTCGCCAGGGTGGAAGTGGGTGCCGCGCTGACGAACGAGGATCTCACCAGCGTTGACCAGCTGGCCGCCGTAGCGCTTCACGCCGAGGCGCTGCGCGTTGGAGTCGCGGCCGTTACGGGAGGAACCAAGGCCCTTCTTATGTGCCATCAGTTGCTACTTTCTGCTCGTGGGTCCGTCGGATTCAGGCGATCGCGGTGATCTTGACGACCGACATCTTCTGACGGTGTCCCTGGCGCTTGCGGTAGCCCGACTTGTTCTTGTACTTAATGATGGAAATCTTGGGGCCCTTGGCCGAGTCGACAACCTCAGCCTTGACGGAAACCTTGTCCAGCTTGGCTGCGTCAACAGTGATGGCGTCGCCATCCACCAGCATCAGCGGCTGGAGCTCGATGCTCGAACCGATTTCTTCTGCCAGCTTGTCGACGACGACGACGTCACCGACGGACACCTTTTCCTGCCGGCCGCCAGCCTTGACGATCGCGTAGACCACGTTGGAGCTCATCTCTTCTCGTATTCCTAACCGGAATCTCGCCTCGAAACTGCCGAGGGCTTGTCTGTTTTCACGATTCCGTTGGCGCTTGTTGCGCCGACGATCAAATTTAGCCGATTGACACGCACGAGTGCAACCCGGCATGGCCACCGGCCAGGTGGAATAGCTGTGCGATTCCACACCTCAAGGCGACGGGAGAACCCACAAGGCTCTCCCGTCGACGCTCATCGATTAGCCCGCATCCACGATTCCCGTGGACACGACGCGGCGGCGACGCTTGGCGCGCGGCTGCTCAGACGCCTCGGGGAGCAAGATGTCGTCGGTCGAGTGCGTCGGCGCGGCGGACGCGGCGGCCTCGGCACGGGCGGGCAGCTCAATGACGAGGGGAGCCGGTGCAGCGTCGGGCTCAATGACCCCCGAGGACGCGACGGCGCGGCGCTTGCGGGTTTTACGCGGCGCGGGAGCCTGGGCGTCCTGCTCAGCGACTGCCTCGACGAGCGCGTGAGATGCCAAAGCCTCGGGGGCACCCGCCTCGGCAGGCAGCGTGGAGGTCATCTCGGGAGCGGGGGCCGCGGCAGGCTCAGCGGACGAGGCCGTGGCCACCTTGCGGGAGGCGCGACGGCGACTGGTCGGCGCTTTCTCATGCTGCTCGGGCAGCTGGATATCGGAGGCATCCTTGAGGGGCACCGCGGGCTTATCGAAGGCCTCAACGGGGTCGGGCAGCTCGATGTAGATCGGCAGCTCGGGCACGGGCGCGGTTTCCGCGACGCGGCGACGGCGGCGGGGACGCTTGGTCCCACCATCCTCGGTGACTGCCGTGACGGAGGCTGCGGGAACCTCAACCGTCGGCGCGTCGACCGCAGACTCCTCGTCCGCGGACTCGGACACAGCACCACTGTCCTGAGCAGGCACAGCAGACTCGGCACTCGCGCCGCGCGGGCGGTGCTTCTTGGCGGGCGTCTTCTCGTGCTCAGCCGATGCCTCGTCACCCTTGTGCGCCGATGCGGCAGCGATCGCGCTCAGCGCTTCCTTGGCGCGCTCATGCTCGGCGTTATCCTCGATGCGGCGTGCCTCGGCCTTCTTCTGCTGCTTTTTCGACGCCTTGGAGGACTTCGCGGAGTTGTCGGCCCCGGAGGTCTCCACCGGGTGGTGGTGAACGATGAAGCCGCGGCCCTCGCAGGCCTCACACGAGGAGGAGAACGCCTCGACGAGGCCCTCGCCCACGCGCTTGCGGGTCATCTGCACCAGGCCCAGCGACGTGATCTCAGTGACCTGGTGGCGCGTACGGTCGCGTCCCAGGCACTCGACTAGGCGACGCAGCACGAGATCCCGGTTGGATTCCAGCACCATATCAACGAAGTCGATGATGACGATGCCGCCGATGTCGCGCAGACGCAGCTGGCGGACGATCTCTTCGGCCGCCTCGAGGTTGTTGCGAGTAACCGTCTCCTCCAGCGTGCCGCCGGCACCGATGAACTTACCGGTGTTGACATCGATGACGGTCATTGCCTCGGTGCGGTCAATGATGAGGGTGCCTCCCGAGGGCAGCCAGACCTTCCGGTCCATACCCTTCGCCAGCTGCTCGTCAATGCGGTGCGCGTGGAAGACATCCTCCGTGCCCACCCACTGCTCGACGCGGTCGGACAGCTCGGGGCTGAGCTCGTCCACGTACTCCTTGACGGTCGCGTAGGTGTCGCGGCCCTCAATGATGAGCTTCGAGAAGTCCTCATTGAAGATGTCGCGCACGACGCGCACGGCCAGCTCGGGTTCGCCGCGCAGCAGCGTCGGGGCACTCTTCGTGTTGGTGCGCTTCTTCTCGATGTCCTCCCACTGACGGGTCAGGCGAGCGACGTCGTCGCGGATCTGTTCCTCCGTCGCACCTTCGGCGGCGGTGCGCACGATAACACCCGAACCCGAGGGCACGACGACCTTGAGGATCTTCTTCAGGCGAGCGCGCTCCTTATCCGGGAGCTTGCGGGAAATACCCATCATGGAGCCACCGGGAATCAGGACCAGGTAGCGGCCAGCCAACGTAATCTGCGAGGTCAGGCGCGCACCCTTGTGCCCGATCGGGTCCTTCGTCACCTGGACGAGGACGGGGTCACCGGACTTGAGCGCGGACTCGATGCGGCGGGGCTTACCCTCCAAGCCGACGGCGTCCCAGTTCACCTCGCCGGCGTACAGGACGGCGTTACGTCCGCGGCCCACGTCGACGAACGCGGCCTCCATCGAGGGCAGGACGTTCTGGACGCGGCCCAGGTAGATATTGCCAACCATCGAGGACTGCGTGCGCCGGGCGACGTAGTGCTCGACGAGCAGGCCATCTTCGAGGATCGCGATCTGATCGAGGCCATCCTGGTCTCGGATGACCATCGTGCGCTCGACCGACTCGCGGCGCGCCAGGAACTCGGACTCAGAGATCGAGTGGCGGCGACGGCCCTCTCGGCGCCCCTCACGGCGGCGCATCTTCTTGGCTTCCAGGCGCGTGGACCCCTTGAGGGCCTGCACCTGGTCCGCGGGATCGCCGCCCTCGTCGGAGGAGGCGGAGCTGCGCGCGCGGCGACGGCGGCGACGACGGCTCGAGGATTCTTCCTCGTCGCCGCCCTCGGGTTCGCCGGAGGACGCATCGGCCTGCTCAGCGCTGTCCTCGGTCGCTGCCGAGGCCTCGTCTGCCTTCTTGGAGCGGCGGCGACGGCGGGTCTTGGGTTCCGAGGGGGTCCCCTCGGTATCCGTGCTCGGCGCGCTGTCCTCGGTGGGGGCCGAGGCCTCGTCAACAGATTTCTTGGAACGACGGCGACGCTTGGGGGTCGTCTCCTCCTGCGAGGCACTGGCCTCGTCGTCGGAGGAGCCGCGGCGGCGCTTCGGCTTCGTCTCAGGTTCCTCAAAGGCGGCAGGCGAGGCCACCTCGGGCGCGGCCTGGAAGACGGGTGCCTGGAAGAGTAGCGACGCGGCGGGAGCCATGGGCGCATTTGATTCGGTTGTCACGATTCTCCAATGGTGGGGCGCGCGCCCCATGCCAAGACGCGCCCGTTGTATCGCCCGCGAGGGGCGGAAACTTAGTGGAGCGCTGGTGCGCAGGTGCCGGCGGCTCGTCGATAGGGTCATCGCTCGGCTCTCATCGCGGAGGCATGCCCGCGACATCCATTCACCTCAATTGTCGCACAACACCGACCTCCATCAACCGATGGAAGACACGTTCAACCTCACACACCCACAATCTCAGGGAACAATCCCTCCAAAACAATCGGACACATATGTCACAAAACCGTCACATAACCGGCATTTCAGGCGTTCCACCTCTGTCTTTTGAGCTACATTAAAAACAGCCCGTGACGTAGGTCCTATCACCTCCGCTGCGGGGCATACTCGATCCCCAATCCCTACACGGGAAGGTCCCATCATGACCCTCGCGCAAACAGCGCTCGACGCGGTCACGGTCGGACGGTGGCAGTTCGGTATCACGACCGTCTACCACTTCGTCCTCGTACCGCTGACGATCGGCCTGTCCCTGCTGGTCGCGATCATGCAGACCGCATGGCACCGCACCGGCAAGGAGTACTGGCTGCAAGCTACCCGCTTCTTCGGTAAGCTCCTTCTTATTAACTTCGCTCTCGGCGTCGCCACTGGCATCGTCCAGGAGTTCCAGTTCGGCATGAACTGGTCCGAGTACTCCCGCTTCGTCGGTGACATTTTCGGCGCTCCCCTGGCTGTCGAGGCCCTCCTGGCCTTCTTCCTCGAGTCCACCTTCCTGGGCTTGTGGATCTTCGGCTGGGGCCGTCTCTCCAAGGGCATCCACCTGGCGACCATTTGGTGCGTCGCTATCGGCACGATGCTCTCCGCCGCCTGGATCCTCGCGGCCAACGCATGGATGCAGCACCCCGTGGGTGCCCGCTTCAACCCTGAGACGGGCCGCGCCGAGCTCGACGGTGTCGGCGGCTTCCTGAAGCTCATCACTTCTGGCGTCTACCTGTCCGAGTACTCCCACGTCATCACCTCCGCGTGGCTGGTCGCCGGTTCCTTCGTGGCTAGCATCGCCATCTGGTGGATGGTCCGTGCGTCCCGCGAGGGCAGTGACGAGGCCGTGGCTCAGGCACGCGACGTGTGGCGTCCCATCGCCCGCTTCGGCCTGATCGTCGTCCTCATCGGCGGCCTCGGCACCGCCCTGAGCGGCCACATCCAGGGCCAGGAGATGGTTAAGGTACAGCCCATGAAGATGGCTGCCGCCGAAGGTATCTGCGTGGACACGGACGGTGCCGCCTTCACGGTCGCGCAGTTCGGCTCCTGCCCGCTGGGCACCGACGGTACCCAGCCGACCCAGTTCATCAAGGTCGCCGGCGTCGCCTCCTTCATGTCGCACAACTCCTTCACCGCCACCTCCGAGGGTGTCGCGGACGTCCAGGAGCGCATGGTGACGCTGCTCAACTCGGATCCGAATTTCACCGCCAAGTACGGTGATGCCTCGCAGTTCGACTTCCGTCCCCCGCAGATGGTGACTTTCTGGTCCTTCCGATTCATGATCGGCCTGGGCATGGTGGCCTTCCTGCTGGCTGCCTGGGGCCTGTGGGCCACCCGCGGCGGCAAGGCCTCCTCCAACAAGTTGTTGAGCCTCCTCGCCCTCGTCAACCTCCCCCTGCCCTTCCTGGCAGCTTCCTTCGGCTGGATCTTCACAGAGATGGGTCGCCAGCCGTGGGTTGTCGTTCCGAACCTGGATGCCCTGTCCATGGGTTCCGACCTCGGATCGGTCAACATGCTGACGGAAATCGGCATCTCCCCTAACGTCCCCGCAGGACAGGTGCTGGTGACGCTGATCCTCTTCACCCTCCTGTACGGCGTGCTGGGCGTCATGTGGTTCGTCCTCATGAAGCGCTATGCGCTCGAGGGCATCCACTCCTCCAAGGCCAACAAGGCCGCGGATGAGGCTCCGACCGACCTGTCCTTCGGATACTGAGAAAGGAACAACGATCATGACTCTGTCAATCCTGTGGTTCATTCTCGTCGCCGTTCTGTGGACGGTCTACCTGATCCTCGAGGGCTTCGACTTCGGCGTCGGTATGCTCCTCCCCTTCGTTGCCAAGGGTGATCGTGAGCGCACTCAGGCAGTGCGCACCATCGGCCCCCACTGGGACGGTAACGAGGTCTGGCTGCTCACTGCGGGCGGCGCGACCTTCGCCGCGTTCCCCGAGTGGTATGCGACCATGTTCTCCGGCATGTACCTGGCCCTCTTCCTCGTCCTGGCGGCCCTGATTGTGCGCGTCATGGCACTCGAGTGGCGCTCGAAGGTCGCCACCGAGAAGTGGCGCTTCACCTGGGACTGGGCGCACACGATCTCCGCGTGGCTCGTCCCGCTGCTGCTGGGTGTGGCCTTCGCGAACTTCGTGCAGGGCATGAAGATTGAGGTCATCGACGTCGCTACCGGCACCGTCGTTGACCCGACGCTGGTTGACCAGTCGCTGTCCAGCGCCACCCATCAGCTCACCGGTGGCTTCTTCTCGCTGCTGACCCCGTTCACGATCCTGGGTGGCCTGGCCGTCCTGGTCGTCTGCCTGGCTCACGGTGCCCAGTTCCTGGCTCTGAAGACCACGGGTGACGTGCGCGACCGCGCCAACGCGATTGCCGCTCCGGCTTCTATCGCCGCGACCGTGCTCGCCGCCGCTTGGCTGATGTGGGGCCAGTTCTCCTACACGACGAATGTCCTGGCGTGGATCCCGCTCGTGGTGGCGGCCCTGGCGATCATCGCCTCGACCGTCCTGTCGCAGGCGACGCTGCGCCGTGAGGGCCTGTCCTTCGTGGCCTCCGCCGTGGCGATTGCCGGCACGGTGGCGTGGGTCTTCGCTTCGATGGCTCCCGCCGTCCAGAAGTCCTCGATCAACCCGGCGTACTCGCTGACGATCGATCAGGCTTCGTCGACGACCGCGACGCTCACCGTCATGACGATCGTGACCGTCTGCCTGCTCCCCATCGTCCTGGCGTACGTCATCTGGTCCTACTGGACTTTCCGTTCCCGCGTGGGCACGGAGGACGTCACCACCAAGACGGGTCTCCTCATGAAGAAGATCCGCCTGGGCGAAAACTTCCTCGCCGGCTGATTCATCCGGCTCGCTGCGCCCGGTCCTTCGATGAGGGGCCGGGCGCAGTCGTATGCGCGACATGGACGAGGCCGGGGACTTTCGACCCATGACGTGGCCTTTTGGGGCACAATAGTACCCGTGCGTCCCTTTGATCCTCGTTTGTTGCGTTACGCCCGTTCGGCTCGCATCCCCATCGCTCTGACCGCCCTGCTGGGCACCATCACGGCGCTGTTGGTGCTGGCCCAGGCGCTGCTCATTTCCGCGGCTTTGTCTCCCATCGTCTCGGGAACGGCGACGCTGGGCGACGTGACCCCTTTCATCATGGGCATCGCGGCTGTCTTCGCCTGCCGCGCCGTGATCGTTGCGGCGCGCGAGGCTGTCGCCGCGCGAGCCGCCACCGAGGCCGTGACCGAGCTGCGCGGGCGCGTCATCAATGCCGCCATCGCGCTGGGTCCGCGCTGGCGAGCCATGAACGGAGCCGAGACCGCGACGCTGCTGTCGACCGGCCTGGAGGATCTGCGCCCCTACTTCGTTTCTTTCCTGCCCCAGCTGGTCCTTGTCTCGACGGTGACACCCGCCGCTCTGGGTGTGATCCTTCTCCTCGACTTCTGGTCGGCTCTCATCGCTCTCCTGGTCGTCCCCCTCATCCCGATCTTCATGATCCTCATCGGTCGATTCACGCAGGCCGCCTCCCAAGACAAACTGGATTCCATGAAGCGCCTGACTGCCCAGCTCCTGGACCTCATGTCGGGCCTACCGACGCTGCGAGCCCTCGGCCGCGAGAAAGGTCCGCGGGCCCATCTGCGTGCACTCGGCGACGCGAACACGAAGGCAACCATGGCGACTCTGCGCGTCGCTTTCCTCTCCGGCGGTGTCCTGGAGTTCCTGACGACCCTGTCGGTGGCTCTCGTGGCCGTCGAAGTCGGTATGCGCCTCGTGTTCGGGAATATTTCTCTCTTCCATGGCTTGGCCGTCATCATGCTGGCCCCCGAGGTCTTCGAGCCCCTGCGTCAGGTCGGCGCTCAGTTCCACGCGTCAGCCAACGGCGTGACGGCCTCGCGAGCGGCCTTCGACATCATTGAGGCGGCCGACGAGGTGACACGCCCCGGCTCCGTGCCCTGCCCGGATATGAACGATACTGACATCGTCATCGACGGTGTCGGCGTGCGTGCACGGGGAGCCTGGGGTCCCGCCCCCACCGACGGGGTCATTCACCCCGGCACGGTCACGGCCTTCGCGGGTCCCTCGGGTGCCGGCAAGTCGACGCTCGTCGCCTGCCTCCTGGCCGACATCACGCCCGACGTCGGCCAGATCCGCCTGCGCGCCCAGGCCTCGTCCGAGGAAGGACTCCCTCTGGCTGACGTGGATCCCGATTCCTGGCGCTCCGCGCTCTCGTGGGTCCCCCAGTCTCCCACACTGGTCCCGGGATCGATTCTGGACAACATGGGCGGCCTGCCTCTGGCTGACCTAGAGCAGGCAGCCAAGGCGACCGGCTTTGATGCGGTCCTGGACACCACCCCCGATGGCTGGAACAGCATGATTGGCGTCGGCGGCGTCGGCCTGTCCGTCGGTCAGCGCCAGCGCCTGGCGCTCACTCGCGCCCTCGCCGCCCACTCACAGATCGTCATCCTGGACGAGCCGACCGCTCACCTGGACGCCGTCAGCGAAAAGACCATCGTGCGCGCCATCACCACCATGCGCGACGAAGGCCGCACGGTCATCGTCATCGCCCACCGCAATGCCATCATCGAGGTCGCCGACGCAATCATCGACGTCGTGTCCGCCGACGAGGAGGCACTGGCATGAGGCTCTTCCTGACCCGCTCCGAATCCGCCGCACGGCGCCGGTGCATCTCCATGCTGAACGTGTCGCGCTCGGGCTTCGCATTGGCCCTTCTGCTAGGTATCACCGCCCTCGGCTCAGCCATCGCCCTGGGCGGCACAGCCGCGTGGCTCGTCGCGCGCGCCTCCCAGCAGCCGCCCGTCCTCTACTTGACGGTCGCGGCCACATCCGTGCGTCTCTTCGGTGTCTCGCGCGCACTCGCACGCTACCTGTCGCGCCTGGCCTCACACAAGGTCGCGTTGGCGGGCATGGATGCGCTGCGCGGCAACCTCTACGACCGTCTCTGCGAGGAACCCGCCGCATCCCTGACGAGCCTGCGCCGCGGCGACCTCATGACCCGAGCCGGCTCTGACGTCGACGAGGTCGGCAACGTCGTGGTCAAGACACTGTTGCCCTCCCTCGTCGCCCTCGTCGTTGGCGTGGGTACGGTCGGCGTCGTTTGCGTCATTTCTCCGGCGGCCGGGCTGGTCCTCGCGCTCACCCTCATCGTCTCCGGCATCATTGCGCCCGCACTCATCGCGCGCTCAGTGCGTCTGGCGGAAACTCAGGGGGCGGACGCACGCACCGACATCGCAGCTACGACCCTCGCTATGCTCGAGGGAGCCACCGAGCTGTCCCTCGCAGGCACACTCCCCCACGCGCGTGCTTCCCTTGACGAGGCCGAGACCATCTTGGCGAGTGCGATCACCCGATCGGCGAAGCTGTCAGCCCTGGCACGTGCCCTCGACGTGTGCGCGATGGGTGCAGCCGTCATCGGCGCACTCCTCATCGGCATTCCGCAGACCACGTCGGGTGTCCTGGCCCAGGTACTCCTGGCCGTCATCGTCCTCGTCCCCCTGTCCTCCTTCGAGGGCACCGCCGAACTGGCCCCCGCCGCAGCACAACTGGTTCGCAGCGCGCAAGCAGCCGAGCGAATCTGCGTGCTCTTGAGCGAGGAGGAATCCGCCCCGGCCCACGAGATTCCCCAGGGCGAGTCCGTCATCGAAGCGCGCGACCTGGCGATTGGCTGGCCGGGCGGCCCCACCCTGGCCACCGGAATCTCGCTGACACTGCGCCCCGGATCCTCCCTGGCCATCGTCGGAGCGTCCGGCATCGGCAAGACCACGCTGCTGGCAACCCTCACCGGCGTCATCCCTCCCAAGTCGGGCCAAGCACTCATTAACGGCGTTCCCGCCTGGGGAGCGGAGCGCCACCAGGTAGCCGCCCACATCACGATGACAGCCGAAGACGCCCACGTCTTCGCCACGACCATCTTTGAGAACCTGCGCGTCGCGCGCGCCTCCCTGACCCGCGACGAGGCCACCGACCTCCTCGCTCGCGCTGGCATGAAAGAATGGATTGCTTCCCTGCCCGAGGGGATCGACACCCTCGTCGGCTCAGGTGGCACCACTGTTTCCGGCGGCGAGCGACGCCGTCTTCTCATGGCCCGGGCGCTGGCCGCCCCCGCCCCCATTATGGCGATCGACGAGGCTTCGGAACACCTCGACGCTGCCACCGCCGACACACTCATGGATACGCTCCTGGCCCCCTCACCGACACGCGCTACGCTGGTCGTCACGCACCGGCTCAGCGCTCTCGACCAAGCCGACCACGTCCTCGTGCTCGCGGCGACGCAGCCCGGAGCGTGCGCACACGTCGCCGCCCAGGGGACCCACAGTGATGTCCTTCGCGCCCTCCCCACTTACCGATGGGCCCTCGATCAGGAGGAACAATGAGTCCCGATCACACCGATTTCACCCTACTCAAGGCAGCGCTGGACCTGACCAGCTCGCTGGACCTCAAGGCAGGCTTGCAGAACTTCGTGAACCAGGCCTGCGCACTGACATCCTCGCCGCACGCGACGCTCGCCGTGCTCGACACCTGGGGCGCAACAACCATGCAGCTCGAGCACCACGATTTCCGCCCGGTACCCGCGGTTCCCGACGCACTGACGACGGCCATCCCAGTGGCTAGCCCACTCCTCGTCAACTCCCCTGCGGATGCGCCCGATCTGAAGCTGCCCGCGGATGCTCCGCCGTTCCTGGGTGTGTCGGTCCTGGTGCACGAACAGGTCTATGGGCGCCTCTACCTCACGGGTAAGCCCGGCGGCTATACGCACGAGGACGCAGCCGTCGTCGAAGCTTTGGCACCCGCCGCCGGCATCGCGGTCGAAAACGCGCACCTGTACGCGGATTCGAAGCGCACCGCCCGATGGATCAGTGCTTCGCAGTCCCTCACAACGACGATGCTCGAGGGGGCCGACGAGGAGGAAGCCCTCGAGCTCATCGCCAAGACCGTGCGCGATGTCTCCCACGCCGACACGGCGATCATCGTTCTACAGTCCGTGGGCGACACATGGGCCGCCGAGATCACCGACGGCAAGAATGCCTCCGCACTGCTGGGCCTGACCTTCCCACCCGAGGGCCGCGCGATGAGTGTCCTGCACGAGGGAACGGGCATGATCGTGGACTCAATGTCGCGCGCCCAGACCATGCGGGTCCCCCAGCTGGCAGCCTTTGGCTCCGCGCTCTACGCTCCCCTGCGCTCGCGCGGTGTCTCCTCCGGCGTGCTCATCCTCCTGCGACAGATCGGGGCTCCCGAGTTCGATGCCTCCGAGCTTTCCCTCGCCGAATCGCTGGCCTCCCAGGCGACGCTGGCCCTCGAGCTGGCCTCCGCGCGCCACGCCCAGGACGTGGCCGCCCTGCTCGACGAGCGTGATCGCATCGGGCGCGATCTGCACGACTTCGCGATCCAGCAGCTCTTCGCGACCGGTATGGCCCTGGACGCCGCCAAGCAGAAGGTCGCCCAGGGACAGGCTGATCCCGTGGCCATCGAGTCCCTCATCGACGACTCGCTGGCGTCCATCGACGAGGCCGTGCGCCAGATCCGCACGATCGTGCACAACCTGCGCGAGCGGGATAAGGCCGTCGGCCTGGTCGAGCGCATCCGCCGCGAGTCCTCCTTGACGCGCTCAGCGCTGGGATTTGCTCCCTCGCTGCTTATTACGCTTGACGGCGAGGCGATCAACTCTGACCTGGACAACGAACTGGTCGTCATCGACGAGTTCAATGGCCGCGTCGACCCTGACTTATCCGACGACGTCGTCGCTATCGTGCGCGAGGGCCTGTCCAACATTGCCCGCCACGCCCACGCGACGGCGGCGACCGTCAACGTCGACGTGTCCGGGCAGGGCAAGTGCGGTCGCGTGCGTATCCTCATCACCGACGACGGCCGGGGTATCGATCCGAATCGCACGCGCAACTCAGGCATAGCGAACATGACCGAGCGTGCCCGTCGCCACCGAGGTAGCTTCGACGCGGGACCCGGCGAGGGCGGGGTTGGCACGCTGCTACGTTGGATCGCGCCCTTGGAGTAGAGCGTTCGTCGCCACCGCGTAGAACTGGGTACCGTCAGCGGCCAGCATCGTTTCCAGCGAGTACGAGGCATCGGGGTCCCTCGATCATCGTGGCCTCTGTTCCGTCCTTGGGCATGCGGCGCCACTGGATGGTGGCGAGCGTGCGACCGGAGGCGACGACCATGAAGCTCGCGACCTCTCCCTCGGTCGTGGACGTCGAGGCGGGGGCTGCGGCGATGACGGGCGGCTGTGTCGCGGCGGCCACACAACCGGCAAGCGTTCGCTTGAGGTTCACGGTGTGTCCTTTCACAGGGGTAGTGGACTGCATTGCCCGTCCTCGTCGATGAGGATGAGGTGAACGTTACCTCATGTAACTTATCCGCAAACCATTTTGATTGGAGCTTCCCCACAACCAGTAGAATCCATGATGAGAGCGAAACTGACACGCTCGTATGATTCTTGACTGTCGGCATCGGGTACAGCGAAGCGGGCCGGTTGATCCGACCCGCTTCCCGTCCTGCTCATCCCCGCAGGGGACGAGGCCTGGGTTCAGTTACGCCACGCGGCTGCCCTCTGCCCGGCCACCCACGCCGCCACCTGCGTGCGTCGCTGCAGACCCATCTTCGACAGAAGAGAGGTGATGTGATTCTTCACGGTCTTTTCCGCGACGCCAAGCTTCTCTCCGATCTCGCGGTTGGACAGGCCATCGCCGATAAGGTCCAGGACCTTGCGTTCTGACGGCGTCAGGTCGGCGGTCGGATCCTCGTGATCGACGCGGCGGCGTGTCAGTGTGCGCTCGTCGAGCAGGACGCGGCCGTCCGCGACCGCCTTGATGACGTCGGTGATCTCAGCGCCGCGCACGGTCTTGAGGATGTACGCGCGGGCACCCGCCTCCAGGGACTCAGCCAAGGCCTCGTCGTCGTCAAAGGAAGTCAGGACGACGGGGAGGATCTGCGGGTGGGTGGCGCGCAGACTGTTCATAATGTCGATGCCGGTGCCGTCGGGCAACTGCAGGTCGACGAGGATGACGTCGGGGCGTACTAGGTCGGCCCGACGCACCGCGTCTGCGACCGAACCGGCCTCGGCGACAACCTCCAAAGACTCGTCGCGGTCGACGATTTCGGCAATACCACGCCGGACGATCTCGTGATCGTCGACGATCATAACGCGCGTGCGCGCGGAAGTATTTTCACTCACGAGTTCATACTAACTGTTAGGAGGGCGGACGCCCTCGGGTACCTATTCTTCTTCTGGGGACAGCCGATTCATTGCGTCCTGCGCGGCCGCATTCTCCGCGTGCTTCTTCGACGAGGCCTGCCCCGATCCGACCGCGTCGGAGCGCTCGGCGACGAAGGCATGGGCGGTAAACACGCGCTGATGATCGGGACCCTCGCCCTCCACCGCATAGGTGACTTCACCCAGGCCCTCAGACTGTGAGTACTCTACGAGAAGGGTCTTCCAGTCCTGGTGATGGCCGCGCGAGGGAGCGTCCACCAGCAGGAAACGCAGGCGCTCAAGAACGACTCGACGCGCCTCCTCCAATCCGCTGGTCAGGTAGGTCGCACCGATGAGTGCCTCGAAGGTGTCTGACAGGATCGAGTCCTTCTCGCGTCCCCCATGCATGGATTCACCCTTGCCCAGGAACACGAAGTCGCCCAAGCCGATGCGGCGGGCGGCCGCCGCGAGGGGCTGCTGGGAGACGGTAGCCGCACGCATGCGCGACAGGTCCGACTCGGCCACGTCCGGATACTGCTCGTAGAGCTTCTGCGCAATGATGATCGAGAGCACCGAGTCGCCCAAGAACTCCAGGCGTTCATTGTTCGCGATTCCGCCGGCCTCGTTCGCGTAGGAGCGGTGCACGAGCGCGAGCTGCAACAAGGGAGCATCAATGCGCGTGCCCCACGCCTCCACGAGCGCGTCGGTGTCGGTGCGCGGCGGGACGGGAAGGTGCTTTGAGCGGGCCATCAGGATCGCCCCGGCTCGGTGTGCTCGTCCAGCAGGGACGCCAGGGAGGCCAGACGCGGATCGACGACAAAGTGCTCGTGATCGGCGGGCAGGTCAGCCCACTTGTCTCCGCACACATCGCATAGGCCCGCGCAGTCGGGGCTGCACAGGGGAAGCGGGTCGACGAGGGTAATGATGGCATCGCGCAGCTGCGTGTCGATATTGATCGTGTCGCGTTCACCGATCACAAAAAGGTCGTCGGCTTCCTCGTCCTCCTCATCGGAGGACGTCAAGGCAGGAGCGCCGGGTTCGAAGTAGACCTCCGCACTGGACACGTCGTGGTGGTCGCGTACCTCGTCGAGGCAGCGCACGCACTCCCCCACCAGGTCCACGGACATCGCGACCTGAACAAGGACGCCGTCCTCGACGCTGGTCAGGTCAACGGACACATCCAGGGGCGTGCCGGGAGCAACCGCCATGGAGGGGGTACCCAGGTCATCTGGGGTGCTCCACACGATGTCTTCGTGGAGCGTGGATCCCAGCGCGCGCGGTAGGCGCGCCAGGGATAGGGTCAAGGTCTTGTCATTCATCACTCAGGTCCACATCGGTGACGTCGACGCCGCGGCGTTCGGCGATCGCTCGGCGACCGGCCTCGGTGCGGCGTGACACGTCGGAAATAAGGCGCGCGAGTTCGTCAAGGGAGGTGGCGACGTAGTCGTCGGCACCCTCGCGCAGCTGGGTCGCCGAACGCTTGGCTTCGGAGACGATTTCGCGGGCACGGTCTTCGGCCATGCGCACAATGTTCTCGGTGGAGACGATGCGCTCGGCCTGCGCGTTCGCGTCGGCAATGGTGGCTTCGGCGTCAGCGCGCGCCTGGGAGATCAGGGCGGTAGCCTCGGCGTCGGCACGTGCGTGCGTGCGCTCAGCCTCTTCTTCGGCGTCAGAGCGGATCTGGGCGGCACGCTCATTGGCCTGGTCGAGGGTGGAGGAGGCACGCGAGTTGGCCTCGGCGATGCGCGTCTCAGCGGCGGAATCGGCACGTCCCAGGACAGCGTCCGCGTCGGCGACGACGGCGTCAGCGGCGACGAGGTCCTCGGGCAGGGCTTCGCGCGCCTGATCCAGCAGGTCGAGGATTTCGGCCTTGTTGATCATGATGGAAGCTGACAGGGGAAACGCGCGGGAGGACTCGACGAGGTCTTCGATCTGGTCGAGGGCGGCGATCACGGTGGAGGGACCGTAGACGGTCTCCTCGTTCCACTCGTCCTGGTTCTTGTCTGCGTGTACGTCAGCCATGAATCCCTCCTACGTTCCACCGGGCATACGTCACTGTCTATTGTCCGTCAAATAGCGCACAACCGCTGGTGGGACATACCGTGACACATCTTTTTCGAGGCTGAGAAGTTCACGCACGGCGCTCGAGGACACATGCCCGAGTCCGGGCCGCGTGGGAATCCACCATGTGTCAATGTCTCCGACTTCGAGGTTGAGGGCGGCCTGCGGCGCTTCAAAGTCCGCGTCCTGCGCGCCGCGAACGCCCTTGACGATGAGGGTAGCTCCCAGGCGGGCGGCCTCGTCCATGGTGGCACCTGCGAGAAGGGTGACCTCCACGCCCGGCAGGTACGCGGTCGCCTCCCGAACTAGGTCGACGCGGTCCTCTGGCGCGATGAGTCCACGTTTGGCGGAGTTAATTCCCACTCCAATAATGAGGCGATCAGCGACAGCGGCGGCGCGCTCGGCCACGTCGAGGTGACCGAAGGTGAAGGGGTCGAAGGAACCGGGGAACAGAGCGATCACTGGGCGTTCCCGTCGTTCATCGACGAGGCCGGGGTACCGGCGGACTCGTCAGTGTCCTCGAGTTCCGCCTCGGGTAGGGGTGGACCCGCGAAGTAGGCGACCGTCTCTCCCCAGGCGCGCGCGTCTTCGAGGATCAGGAATGTCGGCCAGGTGGGGGCGGGCGCGCGCGTGGAGCGTTCGACGACGACGAGAGCGTCGGGTCCAATCCACGGGGCGAGGCCCTCCAGGACGGCAGTCATGTCAACCTCGGCGATATCGTAGGGCGGATCGATGAACACCAGGTCGACCTCGCCGCTCAGGGCCTGGCCGCTGCGCGCGGCCAGGTAGGCGCGAGCGTCGGCGGTCACAACGCGGGCACTCAGACCGGTCGAACGCACATTGGACGTGGCGACGCGGGCAGCTCCGGATGCTCTTTCAACGAGCGTCGCGGTCGCAGCACCACGGGAGAGCGCTTCAAGGCCGAGAGCCCCGGTGCCGGCGTAGAGGTCGAGCACGACCGCCCCATCCAGGACGCTCATATGATCCAGGCGCGAAAAGAGAGCTTCGCGCACTCGCTCGGACGTGGGGCGCGTGCCCGACTTGGGCACGGCGAGGGTCCTGCCTTTGGCGCTACCTGCGACGATTCTGGTCATGCCTCTACCCTACCGGCCTGTACCTAGGAACGTTGCATCCATTCGAGCTGACCATCGGACGCCTGACGCAGGGCGCGCGCCAGGTCAGGGTGAGAGCGCAGCGTCGGATCCTCAGCCAGCAGAGCCTCGGCCTCGTCCTTCGCGGCTCGGATGAGGGCCTCGTCGCGGCGCACCGACAAGAATCGAAGGTGGGTCGCAGTCCCCGACTGCCCGGCCCCGAGTACGTCGCCTTCCTTGCGCAGGCGCAGGTCGGCCTCGGCCAGCTCAAAGCCGTCAGTCGTGCCTGCGAACGCCTGAAGGCGCGCCCTGCCCGCATCCGTCAGCTCGTGACGGTGCATCGCAATGCACAGGGAGGGCAGGGAAGAACGCCCGACGCGCCCGCGCAGCTGATGCAGCTGAGCCAAGCCAAATTGCTGAGCATCGAGGATCACCATGAGGGTCGCCTCGGACACATCCACCCCGACCTCGATGACGGTCGTGGCCACCAGGAGCGGGGCACGACCGGCGGAAAAGTCTTCCATGATCTGCGCCTTGAGCGCGGAAGGAGTGCGCCCCGTCAGCTCATGAATGGCAACGCCCGCAAGCGCGGGGTGGGAACGCAGGTAAGCGGCGACCTGCTCGACCGACGCTAGCGGTCGCACTCCTTCCTCCTCGGCGTCGGCGACCTCATCGGAGGCATCGATGCGCGGGCATACGACGTAGACGCGCCGCCCCTGGGCGATTTCTTCGGCGGCGCGCGCCCAGGTGCGCTCCACCCAGGTGGCGTTGGCCGCGTCCGCAAGGTAGGTGGCCACGGGGGTGCGCCCAGCAGGCATGCCACCCATACGGGTCTCGTCGAGGTCCCCGAAAACGGTCATGGCGATCGTGCGCGGGATGGGCGTGGCCGTCATGACCAGCTCGTGAACGCCGCGTCCGTCCTCGCGTGCTCCTCGCAGGGAGGCGCGCTGCTCGACGCCGAAACGGTGCTGCTCGTCGACGACAACCAGGGCAAGGTCCGCAAAGCGCACGGATTCCTGGAAGAGCGCGTGCGTGCCCACGACGATCAGGGGCGCAGACGAGGCCATGGCCTGGGCGATTTCTCGGCGCGCAGCGGGGGTTGTCGACCCGGTGAGCAGGCGCACGTCGAGCGCGTCATCGCCGAGGGGCGCGAGCAAAGCCCGCAGGGATGCGGTGTGCTGCTCAGCGAGCACCTCGGTGGGTGCGACGAAGGCCCCCTGGTGGCCTGCGGCGACGACCTGCAAGAAGGCGATGAGCGCGACGACTGTTTTACCGGAACCCACGTCTCCTTGCAGGAGGCGTTGCATGGGAACCTCGCCCGACAGGTCCGCCCCAATCTGGTCGACCGCGCTCCGCTGAGCGTCCGTCAACGTGAAGGGCAGGCCTTGGATAAAACGGTCAACGAGCGGCACGTCAGCGGGCGAGGCCAGGGCCGGGATCGAGCGCACACCCCGACGCTGGGCGGCCAGTCCCACCTGAAGAACAAAGGCCTCTGTAAACGCCAGCGCTCGGCGTGCCTGCTGGTAGTCCTCGTCCGACTCCGGTTGATGCAGCCGACGTAGGCACTGAGCGTAGGTGCCGATGCGCTGGCGCTCGCGGATCGCGGCGGGCACCGTGTCGGGCACGTCGGAGTCGTCGAGATGGTCGAGCACCATGCCGACAGCACGAGCAATCGCCCATGAGGTCAGTGTGCCGGTCACGGGATAGATCGGGATGGGACGGGATGCGATGCGCTCAATGTCTTCCCCGTCAACGCCCTCAAAAGACGGGTGTGTGAGCTGGAGCTTGCCGCGGTAGGCACCGACCTTGCCCGCGAAGAGGAAAGACTGGCCCGGTATAAGGAGGCGCTCGATGGGCGCTAGCTTGAATTGACTCTTCGCGAAGAACGTCGCCGACAGATACTGGACGCCGTCGGTGAGGCTCACCTCCAGGCGTACTCCTGAGCCGCTTCTGTTGGCGACCAGGTGCGCTCCGGCGACTTCGGCGAGGATCGTCACGTCCTCGCCCTCACGCAGGGAGGACAGGGGGGTGAGCCTGCCCCAGTGGTAGTAGCGACGCGGCGCGACCATGAGCAGGTTGCCGACCGTGACGATGTCAGCGTTGTGAAGGGCCTTTGCGATTTTCTTGGGTAGTCGTAGCGACAGCGGGACATCCAGTGCACTCACAGGGTGCACCCCACCAGGCTCGGGCCCGCCTGCCCACCATCCCATGTCTCCAGGTCGATCAAGATACCGGGGACGCGCGTCGCAAGCAGCTGACGCACGGTCGCCAACGTGTAGGGACCGTCGTCCTCCCGGGAAATCAAGAGACGCCACGCGCACGGTCGCTCTTGCGTGACCTCCGCCAAGGCCTCGGCGATGCCAGCGGGATCCCCGTCACGAGGCAGGGGCGCGCTTGCGCTCGTCATCAGTGCTTCATGCGCACTGTCGCGCAGGATCCGAGCGAGGGTCGGTGCTGATTCCACCCCACCTGGCTGGGGCACGAACAACGGTGCACAGGCGCGAGCCACGGCCAGCACTCCCAGGTCGTCGCGGCTATCCGCCCGCAGGATCGCGGGCACACCCGGTACCACTGAGGGCAAGACCGAGGCCACAGTACCTACCAGGGCGGCGCTGGCATCATCGCAGGGGGCCACGAGTGTCACGCCCGTGCGCGAGACCGCGGCCGACACGATCCCCGCCGCATCAACCGCACTCGGTTCCAGGAAGACGACCGCGCCAGCGCGCGCCAGGTCTTCGACGAGGCCGGGGGCGCGCGTGCAGGCGATGACGCGGGCACGCTCGACCCGACGCATCGGACGACGCTGGAGCAGACGCACCCCACGGTGCGTCAGGCCTTCGTCCGCCAGTTCGTCGATGCCGATCTGATCGTCGGGCCGCGCGTCGCTGACTTGGAAGCGCACGACCTGCCCCGACGTTGGGTGTGCCGCCAGCGGCGCGGAGGTATCCACGTGCAGGCGCCACTCCCCCATACCGAACAGGTCGACGCGCCCCACATAGGACAGGCATGCACCCAGGCCAGCCAGGCGTCCCAGGAGGCAACGCAGGTCCTCCTGCGTGCCCTCCAGGATGATATCCACCGTGAAATCGCGCCCCGGCGGTGGGGAGGCGGGTTCAGGCGCACACGAATGGCGACGCGCCAGGTCGGCGAGCATCGCCGTGAAAGACTGCAGAATGCCCGCATCATCCCTCATGGATGCATCAATGCAGGCCAAGACCAGGGCGATAAACGCGCCGCCCGGGTCAATGCGTCCCGTCAGCTCATTCGTGGCATCGACCAGGCCGATCTGAGCTTGGGTGGAGAAACGGGAAAAGACGTCTTCCACGTCGGGGAGCGTCGACCCCAGCTCCGCGAGCTCCCGCACCGCGCCACCCAGCATCTCCACCAGGGCATCGGACCACTGAATAAAGGAGGAGGAGGGAACCAGCGAGGAGGCCAGCATGCGACGCATCGCGACGGGTGTCACCTCCCGATCGTCTCCCAGAGCACCGACCCAGGCCTCGAACAGGGCTGCGAGCGCGACGCTGCTGTGCCCGACGCCTCGACGGATCAGAGTTTCGACACCTACCTCAAGCGCGACGCGCGGGTGTGCGCGCGGCTCCAGGGAGTCCATGGCTGCCGCCAGCGCAGCCATCGTCGCCGCAGCATTTGTGCCGGTGTCGCAGTCCGCGCCATCCCACCCGTCCAGGTCGTCAAGGAAGGGCGCGAGCCTGGCAGCCTCCTCAGCCCCCACCCGACATGCCGCAATGATCACCGATGCATTCAGCTCCATGGCTCCCCTTTCACGACTATCAATTGTCCCCACCGTGCACGCTGTGTGCGACCTGACACGACCAAAACCTCGTGCGAGTTGTTGACAGCGCACATCATCCGCTATTCTGTCATGGTTGCCTTCGGTTCAAGCACCGAAGGATGCGTTTCCCCGCGACCGCGGGGAGCCAAAGACTGAACTGGAAGACATACCGAGGAGAACATCGTGGCTGCCGTTTGTGACGTGTGCGGTAAGGGACCCGGCTTCGGCAAGAGCGTGTCGCACTCGCACGTTCGCACCAACCGCCGGTGGAATCCGAATATCCAGCGCGTTCGCGCCCTGGTCAACGGGACGCCCAAGCGCCTGAACGTGTGCACCAAGTGCCTGAAGTCCGACAAGGTTGCTCGCGCGATCTGACGGATCCTACCTGCCCCACGTGGGCATGGACAAACGCCCGCGACGAAGAGTCGCGGGCGTTCTTTGTCGCCTACCTATCCCTTGGGCACCGCTCCCCGACGCGTTGCCAGCGCCCCTCACATTGGCCGGAGGACGGCAGTACCCCGCGACATTGACCCATCGGATGGGTCAATGCCGCGGGGCATGCACCGATCAGAGGAGGTTCGCAGCCAGGTCGAGCGGCGTTCCGAAGCGGTGGTTCGTGATCGAGACTGCCTGCTCACGCAGGAAGGGCAGCAGCTCCGAGTGCGGGCATGCCGTGACAGCACCCGTGTACAGGGCAACGTCAGGGCTGCCCCAGCTCGCGCGGGTCGCGTGAGTCCACCGCTGCGCCGAGGACTCTTCACGCGGGCCGAGGACACGCACGCGCATCCCCAGACCACCCGACGTCGCAACCATCGCCAGGCGAGCATCCCACGAGCGCGCATCCTCAATCGTCACCTCGATGCCCGCAGCCTCCGCCAGTTCCAGCACCGCGCCCGGCAGCTGGTCAGCGACGGACAGGCCGATGGGACCGCCCGCAAGGATACCCGCAGCGAGGACGCGAACGGTATCCGCCAGGACAGTTCCGCTCCCGGCTCGCACGAGGACCGGGGTGGAGCGGTAGCGCAGGATATTGCGCTCACATGCCATGCCGGTCACGTCGCGGTTGGCACCGTAGTCGCTGGCCCAGGCAGCGGCGTCGGCGGCAACAGCGCGGCTGAGTTCGGCCGCGTCGGCCGCGTCCACGTGAGGAGCAGTCGCGTTGCACAGCGCGAGGACACGCGGGTCAACCGGCACCGTAGACACGGCACGGCCCGCCGCGCTGGTGTCACGCACGGGTTCGACCTCTCCCAGCCCCAGCAGGTAGGAGGGGCCACCGGCCTTCGTGGTCGAGCCGATAGCCGAGCGCTTCCACCCACCGAAGGGCTGACGACGCACAATGGCACCCGTGATGCCGCGGTTGACGTAGAGATTGCCAGCCTCAATGCCCTCCAACCACGTTGCGAGTTCCTCGGTATCGAGGGTGTGCAGGCCCGACGTCAGACCGTAGTCGACGTCGTTCACCGCCTCGATGGCCTCCTCGAGTGTATCGACGCGCATGACGCCGAGGACGGGCGCGAAGTACTCGGTCAGGTGGAATTCGCTGCCGGGCACGACGCCCGCGCGAATACCCGGAGTCCACAGTCCATCGCCCAGGTAACGGGGCTTAAGCACCCAGTGCTCCCCCTCGCCCAGCGTCGTCAGGCCGCGCACAGCCTTCTCATCGTCGGGAACCACGACGGGACCGACCTGGGAATCCAGCGATGCCGGCAGCCCCACGCGCAGCGACGCGGTCGCATCCACCAGCTGGCGCGCGATGCGCGCGGACTTACCGGCCGAGCCGACGAGGATCAACAGGGAGGATGCCGAGCACTTCTGTCCAGCGTGCGCGAACGCCGAGTGGACGATGTCGCGCACAGCCAGATCCGGATCGGCCGAGGGCGTGACGATGATGGCATTCTTACCGCTCGTCTCGCCCAGCAAGTGCATGTCGGGCTTCCACGAGCGGAACAGGCGAGCCGTGTCGTAGGAACCCGTCAGCACAACGCGACCGACGCCCTCATGGGTCACGAGGTACCGGGAGACATCCCCGTCCTCGAGCGGGGCCAGCGCCACCAGATCCTTGGGTACCCCGGCCTCATGGAAGGCGGCGACCAGCTCGGCCGCGCAGCGTTTGGCAGGCGGGGCAGGTTTAAGGATGATCGCGCTACCCGCCGCAAGGGCTGCGGCGACGCCACCGACCGGGATGGCGACGGGGAAGTTCCACGGGGAGGCGACGACGGTGACATCCACGGGGACGAATCGCGCGCCCGCCATATGCGCCTCGTCGGCCAGCTCCAGGGAGGCTGCAGCGTAATGGTGGCAGAAGTCGATGGCCTCGCTGACCTCAGGATCAGCCTGATCGATGGTCTTACCGGCCTCGGATCCAGCGACCTCGATCAGCTCGCCACGCCGCGCAGCCAGGACATCACCCACGCGGTGCAGCACAGCTGCACGCTCCTCGGGGGCGAGAGCCTGCCAGGCGTGGGCTGCCTTGGCACTCGCCTCGATCAGCGCATCCACTGCCTCGTTCGTAGCCAGGGCCTGTGCACCGGCACGAACCGCCTCGACGCCGCGCGTCGACGCCGGGATAGCCGCAGCAATTTCACGGGCCCACTGGCGGTTGGCCGCCAGCGCAGGGTCGGAGTCGGCCTCGGAGGCGAAGGGACGACGCGCGCGCTCGGCAACACTCCCCTGCTCGGTGGGCACCCCGGCCGCACGCTCAGCCAGGCGGTCCTGACCGCGGTTGGGTACGGGCACCGCAGCGTCGGGATCGACGTCGGACAGGGCGGCGAGGAAGCGGTCACGTTCACGGGTGAACACGTCCTCATTTGTGGCGATATCGAAGACGCCGGACATGAAGTTCTCGGGTGCAGCATTCTCTTCGAGGCGACGCACCAGGTAGGAGATGGCGACGTCGAACTCGCGGGGGTTGACGACCGGGACGTACAGGAGCAGCGAACCAACATCGCGGCGCACGACTTCCTGGATGCCCGTCGCCATGCCGGAGAGCATCTCGAACTCGACACTATCCTCGACGCCGCGTGCTGCGCGCAGCTCGTAAGCGAAAGCGATGTCGAAGATGTTCTGACCGGCCACGCCCAGCCGGATCGCTCGGGTACGCTCGGGCGTCATGGCCCAGTTCAGCATGCGCTTGTAGTTGGTGTCGGTAGCCTGCTTGGACGGCCACGTGGTGAGCTCCCACCCGTGGATTTCGGCGTCCACCCGCTCCATGGACAGGTTCGCGCCCTTGACGATGCGGACCTTGATGCGCGAACCGCCAGCGTCCACGCGCGTGCGCGCCCACTTCTGGAGACGCTGAAGGGCACCGAGGGAGTCGGGCAGGTAGGCCTGAAGAACGATGCCGGCCTCGTAGCCGCGCATGTCCGGCTGGTCGAGGATGGCGGTGAACACCGCAATCGTCAGATCGAGGTCCTTGTAGTCTTCCATGTCAAGATTCAGGAAGGTCCCGTGATCGCGGGCCAGGCGGTACAGAGGCAGGAGCGCATTCACGCCATGGTCAACGACCTCCTGGAAGCCCCAAGGATTGTGCGGGCCAGTCACCGCAGAGACCTTGATGGAGACGTAGTCGACGTCCTCGCGCGTCACGAGGCGCGAGACCTCGGCCAGACGGTGGGATGCCTCCTTCTCACCCAGAACCGCTTCGCCAAGGAGGTTGACGTTCAGGCGGTTCCCACCCTTACGCAGGCGAGCGAGCGCCGGGCCGAGTCCCTTGTCCGTTGCATCGACGACGAGGTCACCGACGATCTCACGGAACACGCGACGCGCCGTGGCCGTCACGGTGCGCGGGGCCAGGCGCGACGCCGTTGATCCCAGCCCCATCGCCACCGCCAGCGCCGGAGGCAGGAAGCTCTTGCGGCCAGCCGACAGACGCTTCATAGCCGCGCTGGCCACGTCCAGGTCCGCGGGGCGCACGACGTCGTCGACGAATCGGGTTGTGAACGTCAGACCATCCGGATCCGCGAGAATGCGGGACAGGAGCTTGGCCGACTGTGGCGTGGGTTCGTGAGCAGACTCATCAGCCCACCGGCGGGCTCGGGTCACTGCGCGCTCCCCCAGGATCCACAGATCATCGGGGCACCGCCGAGCGGTGGAATCAGGGCGGGGCGGGGTGGGAACAGCGGTGTTCGTCATGCGTAGACCTCCAGGCGTGAGAATGCGTCGGATCCTCTGCGTCGCATGCAGCGTCACCGCTGGGCACGTTCGGCAAAACTCCCGACATTGTGAAGCATGCTGGTTTGTCTATCCTAACGCGCATGAGGCACGCCCGTACCGCCAGATGATGACTACAAGCCACCACGCTCAAGGGACCTAAGCCCCATTCCCTGTAAAATGGTCAACGAGGCTCATCACCCGTGATGCATTTCACTAGACAAGCATCTTTTTCACAGGAGGGCAACCCCGGCCTCGTTCATGACCGAACGAGCCAGCGATCCTTCACGTCGGCAACCACACCAGCCGTCACCCCGTGCATGTCAACTTCTCCTCCCCCATCCACGCGCGCACACAGCCACTGAACCTGAAGACCATCAGAGAGGGCAACCAGCTTACGGGCGATCTGCTCACTCGGCGCGTCCGCACGCACCTCGCCTGTCGTCTTTCCACGCTCGAGGGCATCGACCAGGTAGGCGATCGCGCTCATCAGGTGCTGACGGAACCACGGATGAGCCTGATGATCAGCATCGATGACCGCCGCCGACATCGCCGTGTACAGGGCCACCCCGTCAGGATGGCGCTGATTGTGGGCGACCATCTCCACCCACGCGTCGAGCGCGACTTCCGCCCCCTCGTCGCCACCGGGCAGCCGGCTCATCGTGCGACGATCACGCTCGTCCAGGACAGCGGCCAGCAGCTGGTCCTTCGACGAATAGTGGTGCAGCAGCCCCGCCTTCGAAATATCCGAGGCCCGCGCGATGTCCGCCAGGGAGGTTCCCACATACCCGCGGGTCGAGAACAACGTCAACGCCTCGGCAAGGATGCGCGCCTTCTTGTCCTCACTGCCAGCCTTAGGCCGACCGGGCCGCCGTGTACTCGTTGCCTGCGCGTCATTGCTCATGGGGACTGCTCCACTCTCGCTGTGACAGAGTTACTAACAACCCATCATAGCGTGCCTCCAGCGGCTTGCCACCACATTGAAGAACAACCATGAAGAGACGGGGCGGCGCGAGGCTTGCGCCCCACGCCGCTTTCCAATCAGTAACCGAAGGTCACCTTGAACACCGGCTGGCCCGATGAGTCGAGTTTGATCAACCCGTTCTCGTCGAGCGTCACGGTTGCAGTGACTGTCGAGTTCACGTCATGAGGTTCTTTGTCCCAGCTGCTCGTGCTCTGGATCGAGAACACTGCTTCCCCGGTGTAGCTGCCCTTCTCGCCCGACTTCGTCATGGTGGTAGGCGTCTTCTTGACTTGCAGGACTGCCAGGTTTGTGGCGCGAACAGCGTTCGGGCAGGCCTGGTCAATGTTTCCGGGGACGGTGGCGCACGAGTTCGTCAGGGCGACGGCCGCGCTCAGGGCCGCGTCTGACAGCTTGGAGTTGTAGGTTCCCTTGAGCTGGACGCGCTGGGCGGTATCCCCCGATCGGCTGGAGCCGGTCTCCGGCTTAACCCGCACGGTCACCGGATCGGCGTCGATATACTCGCCCACGTCGACGGGAGTGACCGTGTAGATGCCCGGGTAGAACACAAACTCCGTGCCAGTGCTCATTTCGCCGGCGTTCACCGACGTCATTACCTCGCCGATGGAAAACTTCGAGACTTTGTCTCCCATAATGCGTACGGGCATGACCATCGAGTTTTCGAGCTTCCAGTTTTTCAGCACACCGAACGTCGGCTTTGCGGAGGAGACGGTGAAGTTGTAGGTGAAACGCTCCCCGTCGAGCTGCATGGTGGCGGTGACCGTGCGCGTCTTTGCGTCTTCGTTGGGGTCGGCGACGATGTCCTCGATGACGATGCGCGCGTCGGCCGAGGCCATGACATCGTCCGCGAGGAATGCGCGCTTGTCGTTAGCCAGGCCGGGGTCTGCCATTGCTGTCGCCGCGCTGGCCTTGCCAGCGGCCAAGTAATCCAGGTACTGGCGCACTGTTGCCTCCGGCGTGCGCGTCCAGTTCGCGAACATGATGCTGAGCGCACCCACTCCCGCGACAACTGCGAGGACAACGACGGCGATTACGCTCCGCTTGATGCGGCGGCGGCTCTTCGTGGACATGGGAGTGAAGGCGATGGTCCCGCTCATCAGCGCGGCAGGCGGCACCTCGCCAGGCACCGGAGCCATGACGGGAACCTGCTGCGTCACGTACGTCTGCGGCGCAGCGGGTACCGGAGGCACGGGGACAGTCTGTTCGGGGATGGGAGGCGGCTCGCTCGTCCCCTGGGTCGTGTGCTGCGCGTTCGGTTCCACTGTTTCTCCTCACTGTGCGACGCTCTGCCCCGGTCCCGCGCCTGGGATGTGGTGCAGGGTTCGACGGACACAACCTGACAATTGTTGCATAAGCATTGTGGGACCTCAAGGCTACACGCGGCTCACGTTCCTGGAACGAGGCCGGAGTCAGGTTCCGGCGCACACACGCATGTCGCCCGTCCGCGTAGCGGACGGGCGACATCACGGGTCAGAGGGCGGCGATGGCCTTAACGGGATGCACCAACGAAGAAATCAGGCTTGCCGTCCGACGTGAGCTTGAGCAGCCCGTCGTTGCTGAATTGGACGTTGACGACTACCTTCGCATCAACGTCGCGCGTTCCCGGCATGTAGTACTTGTCGGAGTACGTCACCGCGAAAGTGACTGGCCCTTGGAAGACCCCCGGATCAATCTCCAGCGGCTCCAGCGATGTGGGCATCGTCTTGACGGAGATCGCGGTCACCGCGTCGCTTTGGAGGGCGAACGGACAGTCAGAATTCTGATTCCCCGGGATGGAGGCGCAGGAGTTCAAGAATTCCTTCGCGGACTCGAGCGCCGCCTCCTTCAGCTCGTCGCTGTAGGTCGCAATCAGGGAAACGTCGGCGTCATCAGCATAGGAGGTAGTCCCACCGTGGACGCCATCGAGGACGGCAACTGTCTTAGGGTTAACATCCACGTATTCGCTCGGGGCGACGGGCGTGAACGTGTACACGCCCGGGTAGAAGAGGTAGGTGGCCGGCTTGCCAGAGACAAGCTTGTGCGGAGCATCGGCGCTCACGCCGCCGACCGTGAACTGGGTGTACCCGCTGGCGTCGACGCTCACCGGCGCGGCAAGCGACCCCTTCACTGTCCAGTTATTCAGAACACCCATCGTCGGCTTTTCCTTGGTCACGGTGAAGGCGTGGGTGAAGCGCTCCCCGTTGACCTGCAGGGTGGCCGACACCTGACGGGTCTCAGCGTCCTCATTCTTGTCGGCGGCTACTTCTTCGACGACCAGCAGCGAGGTCGCCGAGGCCATCACGTCATCGGTCAGGAAGACCCGCTGATCGTTCGGAGCGCCCGGGTCGACCATCGCCGTCGCCGCGCTCGCCTTACCAGCAGCCAGCAGATCCAGATACTTACGCACTTCAGCCTCGGGCGTACGAGAACTATTAGCAACCTTGATCGCCACCATGCCAGCAATCACCAGCACCACGAGAACGCCGACCAGAATCCCAATCAGCTTCATGCGCTTCTTCCCCTGAGCGGACACCGGCGTAAAAGCCACACCCGCACCAGCAGGCACCGGCGGACCCGGAACCGCAGGGGTCACAGGCGGTGCCGGTATCGGAGCCACGCTCGCATCGTTCTTCTCGGTGCCCATCGTGCACTCCTCACAATATTTGATAAACAGCAGCCAGAAGGCAGTGCTCTGCACGCCCCGCCATCCGACCACGCAGGCGTGCCCAGTATCATATCTGGCTTGTGGCCAGTCAACACCGATCACAGTGGGGATACAACCATGCTCCCCGGTCACCGAGCGACCGGGGAACACATATTGTTGGCGGTTACTCCGCTTCGAACTCCACCCAGAAATGCGGCTTACCCGACGCGTCGAGCAAGACCTTGCCGCCATCGTCGAACTCAGGGGTCGCAATCGCCGTCGTCTTAATATCCTGGATCACTGTCCCCGCACCCCGCTGGATTCTGAAGGTCACGTAGCCTTGGAAGCGATTAGGTTCCCACTCACCGGTCTTCAGCTCTGTCGGCAGCTTCTTGACTTCGAGGAGTGAGAGAGTGCGCGACTGCAGGGCAAAGGGACAGGCGGCATCGAGGTTTCCGGGCGGGGTGACGCACGAGTTCGCCTGCGCCACGACCTCGTCGAGCGCAGCGTCCAACAGTGACGGACTGTAGGTGGTCTCAATCGACACATTTATGAGGGGATCGGCACCATACTGGTACTCAGTTCGCGTCGCCCTGAGGGTGGCCGACTCGGCCTCAACGTAATCCCCAAGGCCGACGGCATTGACCGTGTAGACACCCGGGTAGAACATGTAGGTCGGCGACGTGAACGGGAACGAATCGTAGTCGTTCACGGGTGCCGTCACGCCACCGAACGCTGCCGCGCCGGCGGGGGCCGACATCGATGCCGGGGCAGCCACCTGATACTGCCCGTATCCAGGCACCGGCGCAGCTGTCTGCCGCGGAGGGGCCGGTACAGCTGAGAGCGTCGGTGGGTCGGGGACGGGGTCATCGTCCATGACACCAGCGAATGATGGGATCGAGGCCCCCGTCAGGTCATTGTGTCGAGTAGCCGTTGCGCGTTCCTTACGACGTCCCGGGCGTCACGTCACGGGAAAGCCGCCAGGCACTTCCGCGGCAAACGGTTACCGTGACAGGGTAAGAATTAGCGGCGCTCTCAACCTCCGTCTTATATTCACGAAGAAGGCGAATCCCCTGCCGACGAGGGGATGCTGAGAGTGACGGAGATGACGGGTTTTCCGTCAATATCGGTAACCGGAATTCCTGCGTCTGAGAGCGCGACCGTGGCTGTAGTTTTAATGACGAGATCACGGGGCTGTGCGCCCAACGCAGCACCTGACGTATCCCGCACGGAAATCACAGCGTCGGATCCTACGTAGCTTCCCTCTTTGCTGCCATTTTCCACCGTTGCGGGGAGGGTGGACGCAACCAATTCGCTGATGTTTGCCGAGCGCACCTCTGAGGGGCATCCCGCTTTCATGTTTGTACCGAGCGTCGCACATTCCTGGACGGCTCCACGCATGGCACGAAGCGCCTCACCTCTCAGCTCTGCATTGAGCGTCCCATCGAAATGCACCGACGCAGTTTCATAGGACGACGAACGCGCCCCGTTTTCGATCACGACGGTGGCCGAAGGTGCATCGACATAGGCACCCAGCCCTTCGGGCTTAAAGAAATAAACGCCCGGAAATAGCACATACTCTGTGGGTGTGGTCTGGTCAGCCCCCACGGGGGCAACGACACCACCAACGCTAAATTCGTTGACGCGTGTACCCGAAACAGGAATCGTGACGAAGAGTCCATCGCGAATCTTCCACACGGATGAATCGCCCTCACGTTTCTCCCGTCGGTCAACCGTAAAGATGTGCGTAAAACGATGCCCGTTCATCCGGAGGACTGCCGTCACTGTCTTGCTCTGGATATCAGAACTGCTGTACTCGGGTTCACCCACCGATTCGATCTCGAGCCGAGCAGCGGCTGGCGAGGGTGATGAGAATCGTCGGCATTCCGTTCTCGTTCAGTTGGGGGATCCCCGTCGCGGTCAGGGGGACCTGCGCGTAGGGAGTGACCGCCACGGTGCGTTCGCTGGACCCGGTTGTGCCGCCCGATTCGCTGATCGTCACGAACGCGTCGTAGCCGGTGAAACTCCCACAATCCGTGTCGGTGGCAAGCATGGATGGCATCACGGACAGCTTCAGAGCGGTCACGTTCGGGGAGTGCAGCGCAGCTGGACACGACGCGTTCGTGTTTGATCCCAGCGTTGCGTTCACGAATGCTCGCGACGACAAGCGAGCGTTCTACGGCGGGTCATCGATGGATTCAATGACGAGGGGCGCGCTGAACCAACTCCGCGTACGTGTGTCCCTCGTCGTCCTCATCGATGTTTCTTCCCCTGCTTGGTGCCGCGTTAGTTGGCGTCGTCCTCGTCCCGGGTGACGACGGGCAGGGCCTTCGTTGGCGGCACCACCGCGTCGCCGCGCAACGCCGGGAGTGACAGCCCAGCGGTTGCTGGGATCTCCTGGGAGGATTCGGCGAGTTTGCGCGCCACGCGCGACATGGGACGGGACGAGGCCTGGGTTCCCTCGGTCGAAGCAGCCATGCTAACGTTCTCCATTCCTTGCAGATACACCGCTCGGTGTACGCCGTCCCATCGACGGGGAAACCAGCGGTCTACATCACGCTAGTGTACGGAATCAGAATCGAAATGGTCCCACGCCCCGCGCAGGATCTCCCCATCGAACATCGCACAGGCCTTCTCCCCCTCTTCGCGCGCCCGCACGCGACCAATGACACGGAATCCGTCGGGCAGTGGCGCGTCGGGCGGGAACGCGGCGAGCATCCCATGTTCCTCACCGCCCTGGAGCACCCACCACACGGGGTCCGTTCGACAGATCAGAGCCGGTGCTTGGAGCTTCCACGCCTCCTCCTCGATGGCGTGCCGGTCGAATTCGATGACGACGTTCGAGGCCGTGGCCATGCGGGCGGCATCGGCGGCCGGTCCGTCGGACAGGTCCATCATCGCCCGAGCACCCGCTGCAGCGGCGGCAACCCCTGACCCCAACGGCGGGTGCGGCGCGCGATAGGTCTCGATAAAGGGAGCGAGTTTCCCCAGCTGGTCAGTACCACGCACGGCAGGGTCGACGTGCCCGCCCGAGAGCAGATCGAGGCCAGCGTAGGAAAAGCCCAACGTACCACTCACCGCGATGACGTCGCCGGGGCGTGCCCCGTCGCGACGCACCACTGGCCCCGGGCAATAGCCGAAGGCAGTCACCGAGAGGACGAGCTTGTCTCCCGCGCTCAGGTCGCCGCCGACGACACCCGCGCCGACCTCGCGCGCCCGCTCCCCCAGGCCTCGGACAACATCGAGAAAAACATCCGCGTCCATGTCTCGCGGCGCGACGACCGAGGCAACGAGACCTGAGGGACGCCCGCCCATCGCGTCGATATCCGCTAGGTTCTGCGCCGCCACGCGGGCACCGACCTCGTAGCCGGTGGACCAGGACAGGTGAAAGTGCTGGTCTTCCACCATGACATCCGTCGTCACGATGAAGGATCCTTCGGGTACCGCGATCTGCGCGCAGTCATCGCCAATGCCTATGAGGGTGCGCTCGCCTGCGGGGAACGATGCGCGGAAATGAGAGACCAACTGGGCCTCGGACAGGTCACCTAACTTCATGACACCCAGGGTAGTCGCGAGCGCCACAATGCACCGCGATCAGGAAACGTCAGAGCGCCATGCCTCGCACGGTCTGGGAGGCGAACAGGCAGGCTGTCGCCGCGCTGGCAACGTTAAGGGACTCGGCGTCCCCCGTCATCGGGATCGACACGAGCGCGTCGCACAGCCGCATCTCTGCCCCCGACAGGCCCTTTGCCTCGTTACCGAAGACCCACGCGTGGGACTGCGACAAGCGCGAACGGCCGGAAACGCCCTGAGCGAGCATCTGAGAAAGGTCAAGGGAGCCGGCCCCGCCACTGGTCCCCAGCAGTGCGGCGCTGCGGCGATGGATGAGGGCGTGCGCTTCCTCGAACGAGGGAACGATGCACACGGGAATGTGAAACACCGAACCCGCGCTGGCACGCACGACCTTCGGGCTGGTAGCTTCCACCGTGCCCGAAACCGTGATGACACCGACCGCGCCAAACGCGTCGGCCGTGCGGATAATCGTGCCCACGTTGCCGGGGTCGCGCCCCTGAGCAAGGACCACAAGAGTCTCGCCCACGCTCGGCTCAGGTAGTTCGCGCGACACAGCGTCTGCGGAGGCCACCGCACACACTCCCTGCGAATCCCGCGAGAGCGCAGCCGAAACCTCGGCAGTCACGGGATGCACCCAGCGAGTCGCGCGCTGCGCGGCCTCCACGATATCAGCGTGGGTCACCCACGCGTCCTCGCGCACATACACGTCCCGAACAGCGCCGGGACGAAAGCGCGCGAGCTCGCGCACGGCTTGAGGCCCCTCCACGAGCATCAGGCCCGAGCGCGAACGCGCCGAGCGCCCGACCAGACCCGACACCCTGCGCACGCGATCGGCGCGGGGATTGTCGAGAACGGTCAGGCGCTCGGGATGAGAGTTCACCAATCAGGCCTTGGGGGCGTTGATGTCGGCGGGCAGCGCGTCCTTGGCAACCTTCACCAGGGCGTTGAACGCGTTGATGTCGTTCACGGCCAGCTCGGCCAGCATGCGACGGTCGACCTCAACGCCGGCCAGGTTCAGGCCCTGGATGAGGCGGTTGTAGGTCAGGCCCTGGGCGCGGGACGCAGCGTTGATACGCTGGATCCACAGACGACGGAAGTCGCCCTTCTTGGCCTTGCGGTCGCGGTAGGAGTAGACGAAGGAGTGAGTAACCTGCTCCTTGGCCTTACGGTACATGCGCGAGCGCTGGCCACGGTAGCCGGAGGCCTGCTCGAGTACGGTACGACGCTTCTTCTTGGCGTTGACAGAACGCTTAACACGTGCCATTTTCTACTGTTCTCCTCTAACTCGAGCTCACTTGCCCAGCAGACGCTTGACGCGCTTGACGTCGGCGGTCTCCAGGACCTGGTCGGTGGCCAGGCGGCGGGTCTTGCGGCTGGACTTGTGCTCCAGCAGGTGGCGGGCTCCGGCCTGCTCGCGCATGATCTTGCCCGAGCCAGTCGTGCGGAAGCGCTTCTTAGCACCGGAATGAGTCTTGTTCTTCGGCATTTCTATTCCTTCGTTGTGAGGCGATTACTATCGCCGTCAGTCCTGTTCGTCAGCCTTGTCGGCTGCCACGCGGGCCTGGTCCTTGCTGGCGCGTTCGGCGCGTTTGCCCCGGCGTTCGGCGCGCTCGGCCTCGCGGCGCTTGCGCTGCTCGGTCAGGGCGTCGGCCTTGCGCTTGGTGGGGGCCAGCACCATCGTCATGTTGCGCCCGTCCTGACGGGGCATCGACTCGACGGTGGCGAGATCACCGATCTCCTCGGCGAGGCGCTGCAGGAGGCGAACGCCAGCCTCGGGGCGAGACTGCTCTCGACCGCGGAACATGATCATGACCTTGACCTTGTCGCCGGCGGACAGGAAGCGCTCCACGTGGCCCTTCTTGACGCCGAAGTCATGATCGTCGATCTTGAGTCGGAAGCGGATTTCCTTCAGCTGCGTGTTCGCCTGGTTGCGGCGAGCATCGCGGGCTTTCTGGGCGGCTTCGTACTTGTACTTGCCGTAATCCATGAGCTTTGCGACGGGCGGCTTAGCATTCGGCGCAACCTCAACCAGGTCAAGCCCGGCCTCTTCGGCCAGACGCAGCGCATCCTCAACGCGGACGACGCCGACCTGTTCACCTCCGGGTCCCACGAGGCGAACCTCGGGGACTCGAATACGCTCATTGATGCGAGTCTCGCTGATGAGCGGCTCCTTCCACAGAATCCTTATGCGCGAAACGAAAAGCCTCCGTTACGCGACGCGCACGGAGGCTTCCATAGGGTCAACACGCACAGGTGTTGACCGCCGAACCCGATCCCCTGCGCTTCGCCCCTGCGGGCGGCATCCTCCCTGTCGAGAGGCGGGTATCCAGGTGGGATTTCTCCGCTTGCGTTCCGGGCGTATGCCCAGACGGTCACATCCACTCTACCAGAGATGACGCCACCGCGCCAGGTCAGGGGTCATTGCGTGCCTCACGCTCACGGACGAGGCCGTGGCACGTCGGCAATCACCGTGGCCTCAGACGAGGATGGGCGCGATCTCGACGCGATCAGCCGAGGCAATGAGACGGCGGTTTGCCCCGACGTGCGACAACGCCTGGGTCAGGCTCTGCTTCATCGCCGAGGCATTGGCCGCTTCCGTGAAACAGGATCGTTCCACGGACACGATGACGCGCGTCAAACCACCGCCCGCGTAGGTGATGGACAGGTCGGTGATGGCGGAGCAGACAGCGTTTGCTTCGTCGAACAGCAGGTCATGTAGGGCCACATCGCGCCATGCGGGCAACCACTGATCGCCCTGGGCGAGGGCGGCGACGGCGGGGCGCGGCAGCAGCACCGCGTCGGTACCCGGATTGACGACGACGCGCCCGCCCGTCTCAATCAGGGCCGTGAGTCCAATCGTGCGGAAGTCCAGGGCCATCGGTCGATCGCCGGGGCGGTGAGCGGACAGCGCACGGACCGACGAATAGATCGCGAGCGCCTCCCCCGCTGGGGTCTGCACGCGTACGAAGTCAATCGGGTTGTGCCCACTGTCGCCGGCATGAACGCCCGTCACGCGCGGGTCGGGTTCGACGTCGATGGGCACGATCACACGCTCGAACACGAGGGCATTGACGAGGGCTTCGAGGCGGGCGGCTCCCGCGTCGTTCCCCTCCCCCAGCGCCAGCGCGCGCATCGTGCGTGGCAGGCCCTGGCCACCATCGCCGCGGTCGTGGCTCATCATCGACAGGCGCTGAGCCAGTCGATTCTTCTGTTCCTCGGAGAGATTGGGCATTCCAGCGGCCATCAATCCTCCTCGTATCCCGCAACGGCCAGCGCGTCCACCAGGGTAAATGCCCCCTGATAGAGGGCCTTTCCGACGATGGCCCCCTCGATACCGAGGGCACGCAGCGCCTCGATATCGGCCAGTGAGTTGACACCGCCCGAAGCGATGATGCGCGCGTCAGTCGAGTCTGCGACGCGCTCCAGCAACTCACGGTTCGAGCCGGTCATCTGCCCGTCCCGCGTCACGTCGGTGACGACCACGCGGGCCACCCCGGCCTCGTTCAAAACGCGCAGTACCTCCCAGACGTCACCCCCCTCGCCGCATCCGCCGCGCGCGGCCAAGCGATCCCCGTGCACGTCCAAGCACACGGCGACGCGCTCACCGAAGGAATCGACGGCCTCACAGACGTCATCGATGCGCGCGAGCGCCTGCGTGGCCACGTTGACGCGCTCAGGTCCCATCGCCAATCCGGCCTCGATGGCCGCGCGGCTCGTGATGCCACCCGACAGCTCGACGCGCACGGGCGTCTCCCGAATAACTCGGGCCAGCAACTCAGAGTTCTCGCCGCGACCAAACGCCAGATCCAGGTCCACGAGGTGCACCCAGCGCGCCCCGGCCTCGTCGAAGGAACGAGCGACATCAATCGGACTACCCCAGCTCCCGACATCGACCGACCCGGAGGACAGACGCACCGCCTGCCCGCCCGATACGTCGATTGCGGGCAGCAGTTCGAGGACGCTCATGACTGCTTGCGGCGGAACCAGCCGAGCGGGCCGCCACCCTTGCGAGAACCGTCGGCGCTCACCGAATCCGAATAGTCACTGGGCGTCGTGCGCCCCAGCAGCAGATCCTCCGTGGCCGGAGGCATCGCGCCCAACAGGAGGCCAGCGGGGATCGCTTCCTCCGGCTCACCACCCACGTAGCGCTGGGCGGAAATACGACCTGAGACGCCCGGCTCCACGCCATCGCCCTCGACGAGCCAGCTCATGAGAGCAACCGCCCCATACTTCGACAGATTCGACACGGCGCGCGCCACACGGTCTACCACATCCGGCATCGGGCGCTGGCCGGTGAGCAGAGCATCCAGCTCCTCCTCGTCCGTCGGCGTCGTCTCAACACGTAACCACACGGCAGTCCACGGCTTGAGACGCACAATGGACTCTCGGACGCCCGACAGCGCCAGCAGCGAATGCAGGGCCTCCGGGTACGCGATCGGTGCCAGCACCAGCGCGACCGACAGACGGCCACCCTCCAGGTGCAGCGACTCGTCGACGGGAGTATCGTCCGGGTCACGTGTCGGCTGAGACGACGCCTCTGTCCCTGTCTCCCCCAGCGATGCGACCAGCGACTGGAACTCCGCATCGATATCGTCGTTGTGAGCGCTCACCGCTCCTCCTTATTGTGTGTCTTTGCCACCAAGGATACTGTTCATACACGCCCTCGCGCGTCATGCGCTCTCCACCAGCGAAAGGACCCCACCATGACCATCCCCACGATCCCTGTACGCGGAGAGATTAAACTCGGCCAATTCGTCAAGCTTGCCTCCCTCGCAGAAGACGGTGCGCAGGCCCGCGAACTCATCCAGGGCGGCGACGTGACCGTCAACGGCGAGGTAGAGACACGCCGCGGCCACCACCTGAGCGCGGGCGATCTCGTCGAGGTCGACGCCCCCTGGGGACGGGCCGCCGCAATCGTCGGGACCGCCTCCTAAACTTCCCCGTCAACGACACGAGCCGGGCCGACCGGCCCGGCTCGCATCATCTTAGGACGAGGACACGACGCCGCCCGCGCCGACCACGGCCTTGATATGGCTGAAGAAGGCGCTGGTCTGCTCCACGCGCAGCTTCGGATCCAGCTCGACAACCGTCGTGCGCCCCGGCTCCGTCAGGTGCAGGCGCACCGGGGAGCCACCCGGATAGGACTCGAGGACGCCTCGCAGGTCGGTGAGAAGCTCGGGCGTGCACCGGGCAGCCGGCAGGCGCAGGTCGAGCGGCAGGTCCGCCCCGCCTGACAAATCCAGGAGAGTCATCGACTGACCGTAGATCGTCATACCCTCCTCACGGACGTTCACCTTTCCTTCAATCTGGACGATGATGTCCTGAGCGAGGTAGGTCTGAATCGACTCGTACGAGCGCGGGAAGAAGAGAACGTCCACCGAGCCAGACAGATCCTCGATGGTTGCAATCGCCCACGCATTTCCCTGCTTCGTCACCTTCGTCGTCACGCCGGAGACCAGGCCCGCGATCTTGACGATACGGTCCGCCATCGCACCCTCCGAGCCCACAACCTGCGCGATCTCATAGTCCTGGTGGCGAGCCAGCGCCGCCTCGACGCCGCGCAGCGGGTGGTCGGAGACATACAGGCCTAGCATCTCGCGCTCGGCGGCCAGCTTCGTCTTGCGATCAAACTCGGGCAGGTCCGGGATGTCGATCGCCAAGCCGGAACCCGAGTCATCGTCCTCACCCAGTGCGCCGAACAGATCGAACTGCCCGATGGCCTCGTTGCGCTTGACGTCGATGATCGCGTCCACGGCCTCGTCGCAGCGCGCAAGGAAAGCGCGGCGCGTGTGCCCCATCGAGTCGAAGGCACCGGCGCGGATCAGGGACTGGATCGTGCGCTTGTTACACACCACCTGCGGGACCTTGTCCAGGAAATCCTGGAACGAGGAGAAACGCCCCTTCTGCGCGCGAGTCTCCACGATGGCGTCAACGACCGGCCCACCGACGTTCTGGATGGCGTTCAGCCCGAAGCGGATCGCCTCACCGTCAGGCGCGAAGTTACCCATCGACGCGTTCACGTCCGGGGGCAGGACCGTGATGTCCATGTGGCGACACTCGGCCAGATAGAGAGCACGGCGGTCCTTGTTGTCCTTCGTCGAGGTCAGCAGGGCGGCCATGTACTCGGTCGGGTAGTTCGCCTTGAGGAAGGCAGTCCAGTAGGAGACGAGGCCGTAGGCCGCCGAGTGTGCCTTGTTGAAGGCGTAAGCGGAGAAGGGAACGACGACGTCCCACAGGGCCTTGATCGACTCCTCGGAATAGCCGTTGTCCACCATGCCCTGCCGGAAGCCCTTGAACTGCTGATCCAGGACCTCCTTCTTCTTCTTACCCATGGCCTTACGCAGAATGTCTGCCTGGCCCAGCGAGTATCCCGCCAGCTTCTGGGCGATCTGCATGACCTGCTCCTGGTACACGATCAGACCGAAGGTCGTGCCCAGGATGTCCTTGAGCGGTTCTTCCAGCTCCGGGTGAATGGGCGTAATCTCCTGACGCCCGTTCTTACGCAGCGCGTAGTTCGTGTGCGAGTTCGCACCCATCGGGCCCGGGCGATACAGGGCGCCGACGGCGGAGATGTCTTCGAAGTTGTCGGGCTTCATGAGCTTGAGGAGGTCGCGCATGCCGCCACCATCCAGCTGGAACACTCCGAGGGTCTCGCCTCGTCCCAGTAGCTCATACGTCTTCTTGTCGTCGAAGGCCAGGTGATCGAGGTCCGGGTCCGGCTTGCCGTTGAGCGCGATGTTCTCAAGGGCGTCGGACACGACCGTGAGGTTACGCAGGCCCAGGAAGTCCATCTTCAGCAGGCCGAGCGTCTCGCACGTCGGGTAGTCGAACTGGGTGATGATCGCGCCGTCCTGCGGGCGCTTCATGATCGGGATGATGTCCGTGAGCGTGTGGGAACTCATGATGACCGCGCACGCGTGCACGCCCCACTGGCGGGTGAGCCCCTCCAGGCCGAGCGCGTACTGGACGACCTCGTGCGTGTCGGGGTTCTCCTCGTAGAACTTGCGGAACTCCGAGGCCTCGGCGTAGCGCTTGTCCTTCTCATCGAAGATGCCGTGGACCGTGATGTCCTTGCCCATGATCGCCGGGGGCAGGGCCTTGGTGAGCTGCTCGCCGACCTTGAAGTCCTTGCCGAGAATGCGCGCGGAGTCTTTCAGGGCCTGCTTGGTTTTAATCGTGCCGTAGGTGACGACCTGGCTAATGCGGTCCTCGCCGTACTTGCGCTTGACGTAGGCGATGACCTCGTCGCGCCTACGTTCGTCGAAGTCGACGTCGAAGTCAGGCATGGAGATTCGCTCGGGGTTGAGGAATCGCTCGAAGATCAGACCGTGATCGAGGGGGTTCAGCTCAGTGATCTTCATGGCGTAGGCGACCATCGATCCAGCGCCCGAACCACGGCCGGGCCCCACGCGGATGCCCTGCGACTTTGCCCAGTTGATGTAGTCGGCGACGGTCAGGAAGTAGCCGGGGAAACCCATCGAAATGATGACGTCTTCCTCGTACTGGGCCTGCTTGCGCACGGCGTCAGGGATGCCGTGCGGGAAGCGATCACGCAGGCCTCGTTCGACCTCCTTGATGAACCACGAGGTCTTGTCTTCGCCCTCGGGCACCGGGAAGTCGGGCATGTAGTTCGCGCCCTCCGTCGTGGTCGTAAAGTGCACGTCGCAGCGCTCGGCGATCTCGAGGGTCGAGTCGCAGGCGCTGGGCAGCTCGCTCCACAGCGAACGCATCTCGTCCGAGGAACGGATGTAGTAGCCGTCGCCGTCAAACTTGAAGCGGTCCGGGTCGTTAATGCGCGAACCGGAGTTGATGCACAGGAGCGCGTCCTGGATCTTGCGGTCGTCGCGCTTGACGTAGTGCGCGTCGTTGGTGGCCACGAGGGGCGCATTCATAAGCTTGGCGATCTCGAGGACCTGCCGGTGGGTGCGTCGCTCAATGTCGATGCCGTGGTCCATGACCTCGACGTAGAAGTTTTCCGCCCCGAAAATGTCGCGCAGCTGCGCGGCCTCAGCCACGGCCTCGTCCCACTGCCCCAGGCGCAGGCGCGTCTGTACCGCACCCGACGGACAGCCTGTGAACACGATGATGCCCTCGTGGAACTGGGCGAGCAGTTCCTTGTCGGCGCGCGGCCACTTGCCGAACTGGCCGTCCGTCGA
>ERZ773011.25-NODE-25-length-49354-cov-4.94998_pt1 | contig 49354 bp, 62 predicted proteins | sample MGYA00580662_ERZ773011 | MGnify/ENA primary metagenome ERZ773011 (study PRJEB29015, sample SAMEA2738118) | human oral metagenome | biome: human oral; feature: human-associated habitat; material: saliva | place: China | collected 2169 ... | reverse complement strand
CCGCGAAGTACGGCCTGCCCTACTTCCAGAACTTCATCAACTCCGAGCTCGACCCGGGCATGATCCGCTCGATGTGCTGCCGCCTCCAGCTCGACCTGCGCGAGCTCCTGAAGCGGGGCAACGGTTTGTTCGGCTCGGCCGAGCTCACGGGCTCCATAGGCGTCGTCACCGTGAACGCCGCAAGGCTCGGCTACATGTGGGCCGGGGACGAAGACGCGCTCTACGAGAGGCTCGACCATCTTATGGACCTCGCTTCGTCCACGCTTGAGAAGAAGCGGATCAAGATCGCCGAGCTTATGGAGCGTGGCCTCTTTCCGTACAGCAAGCGCTACCTCGGGGGGCTCGGCAACCACTTCTCCACGATCGGCGTCAACGGCGTCAACGAAGCCATCCGCAATTTCACACACGATAAGGAAGACATCACCACCGAGTGGGGTCACGCCTTCGCCAAGAAGCTCCTCGCACACATGAGAGAGCGCCTCGTACAATATCAGGAGAAGACTGGCAACCTCTACAACCTGGAGGCTACCCCTGCGGAAGGCACCACATATCGGTTCGCCAAGGAGGACCGCAAGCGTTTCTCCAACATCATCCAAGCTGGTACGGACAAGAACCCCTACTACACTAACTCTTCGCAGCTCCCTGTGTCGCACACGCAGGACGCTTTTCAGGCGCTGGAAGAGCAGGCAGACCTGCAGTCCATGTACACAGGTGGAACTGTCTTGCACCTGTACATGAACGAGAAAATCTCGTCTGGTGCTGTGTGCGCCAAGTTGGTTAAGAGGGCGCTCACCAACTTCCACCTGCCCTATATCACCATCACCCCCACGTTCTCGATTTGCCCCAACCACGGCTATCTCGCCGGGGAGAATTTCGTGTGCGAGAAGTGCGGAGAGGCGTGTGAGGTGTGGACTCGTGTCATGGGTTACTTCAGGCCCGTGCAGTCGTTCAACATCGGGAAGAAGGGTGAGTACGCTGAGCGGACGTGTTTCACGGAGAAGGAGAGCGTGAAGGCGTGACCGAGCACGACCTTCAAGTGGCCGGGCTGGTGCCGCTGTCGTCAGTGGACTGGCCCGGCCGGCTCGTAGTCACCGTGTTCTGCCAGGGCTGTCCGCTTCGGTGCCCTTATTGCCAGAACTCCGCCATCCTCGACAACCGCACACCTGGCGTCATTCCGTGGAGCGAAGTCGAAGGGTTTCTCAAGCGGCGCGTCGGGCTGCTCGACGGCGTCGTCTTCACAGGTGGAGAGGCACTGCGCCAGGAGGCGATCATCCCGGCCGCCGAGTCCGCCGCAGATCTCGGTTTCGAAGTCGGCGTCCACACATCTGGAATGTTCCCGGATAGGCTAGAGCGCATGATGCACGTCGTCGACTGGGTCGGGCTCGACGTGAAAGCACGACCCGAGGACTACAAGAAAGCCGTCGGTGTGCGAGGTGACAAAGTCTGGAAGACCCTTGACCTCGTTCTGGAGTCAGGCGTCGACTACGAGGTACGCACAACCGTATACCCCGAGTCGCTCATCGACTACAACTTCGAGGACCTGGTCTCCCAGCTGAAGCTGGCCGGTGTGCGCACCTTCGCCCTGCAGGAGGCTCGCACAGAGGGCACCCCCGTGGCTTTCCAGCTGATGGCCGCCTCGTGGGACAGGAAGCGCTGGGATAAGCGCAGACGGGAGCTGGTTGAATGCGTGCAGTCGGCCGGCTTTGACCGCTACATCCTTAGGCTCGCATAAGTGACGGACGGCACAGCTGAACGGCTTGACGGGGTTGGCTCCTCTCGCTACCATGGAGACATGGAGAAAGAAAGGAGCCAACCCCATGACACAGACGAACAATCTCAACGAGACACAGCTTATCCTGTGCGTCCTCTTCATCGGCGCCATAGCACACCTCGTCGCGTACCAGGTGTGGGCGACAAGAGGCGATAGAGGAATCGAAAATTACGACACGCGCATCAGGCCCTTCATGTGGACCGTCTGGGCATGGCCGTTCCACTATGGTGTGTTCACCTGTCTGCTGATCGACTACCTGTGGGGCAACAAAGCGAAGGAAAGGAGATACTATGAATATCTGGGTCGTTATTATGCTTCTGGCATGGGCGGTGGCTATAGCGCTGCTGGATTGGCAGCTCCGCAAATCGGCGAAGAAGCTGAACGAGGCGATACAGGAAGCGAGTCGCATTATTATTACCACCCGGCCTCCAGGTCATTCGTCGACGGCGGGTACTGGGGCTACGCACAGCAGTATCACGGACTCTGAGGGCGGGGACGATCGATGACGACGTTGCTAGCTATCGACCCCTGCGGGGTCGGGGGCACCACTGGCATCGTCCTCCTCGGCTACGGGGGGGACGATCCGGCCAAGCTCCTCAACTCGTGGAACCCCGGAACCGAGGAAACCTACGACTGGCTCTACAAGCGAATGTTCGACCGTATGGTACAGCCGGATGTTGTGGTGTGCGAGAAGTATGTCAACCGCAACATCCCCGGAGCCGACATCAACCCGGTTCGCGTTGAGGGGGTCGTTCACGTCTTCGGCCGAGTCCTTGGGAAAGAGATTGTGTGGCGCACACCGCAACAGCGGCTGTTCGTCCGCGACGAGAACCTCCGAAAGCTCGGTCTCCTATTCGAGAAGGTCGAGGACCACCACCACGACAGGCGAGAGGCCGCACGGCACGCTATAGCCTATCTGGTCGAGCGAGCACACCACAAACCAACATATGAGAGAGGATGGAAATGAAGATAGGGTCGCTTTTCACAGGTATCGGTGGGTTGGAGCTCGGTGTATTCAACACAGTGACATCCATTGCCCCGTATGACAACAATATCGAGTGGATAGCAGAGACTGACGGGAATGCACTGAAGATACTCGAACATTCAACCATGTTCCACGGGGTGCCCAATCTCGGAGATGTAGAGAAAATCGATTGGTCCGGGGTACCCGACGTAGACTGCATTACCGGAGGGACGCCTTGTCAGGACTTCTCACACCTCGGATCCCGTAAAGGGCCGGAGGGCGAGAAGAGCTCTCTGCTCTACGCGTTCATCGAAGCCGTGAAGGCGAAGAAGCCGGATTACGTCTTGTGGGAGAACGTCGCAGGGGCTCTCACGAAGGGCGCATATGACGTGCTCTTGGACGCGTTGAACGAAGCTGACTACTCGACAAGCTCTGTGATACTCCCTGCGAGCCGCCTCGGCATGCCGCACAAGAGAAGCAGGCTCTTCGTCTTCGCCGAACGTACGGAGAAATGGGCTGTCCCTTTCAACGCACAGCTAGTCGAAGTTAGGCCTGACACACGGCTACGCTGTCTGCCGACCCCCAATCGGTCCCGCATGGACGGCAGGAAAAGCCCCGGGTATTCCAAGCGCCCATCCTTCTACGACCTCAAGTATTGGAGCGAAGACGAAGTGAGGGCTTCCTACGGGGTGGCCATTGAGCGTTGGGCGGAAACACTCGGTCGCAAGGCCCCTCCACTTGCTAAGCCTAAGGGGACCCTCAACGTAGAGTTCGTCGAGTGGATGATGGGCTTCCCGAAAGGGTGGGTGACCGACGCGGACGACGTGTCGCGCACAGCACAGTTGGCGGCCCTCGGAAACGCGTGCACACCCCAACAGGCTTCCGAAGCCTTTTACCACGGGCTCCTGCAATTAACAAGAGAAAGGACCAATTGATGATCAAGAAATGGAACACCGCGAGGTGGATTAGGAAATATTGCTACGACAACGAGGCACTGCACGTCGAAGACTGCTTCGAGCTGGCTGTGCGCCTCGGGAAGGCGGGCATCGGCCCCGTCTTCGAATGGGATGCGGATAACCCGTTCTCATCCCACCCCTGGAACGGCCAGGGTAACGGCTCGCACAGGTTCGTCGACGTGCTGTTCAACATCATAGGACCGAGTTGGCTGTACACGCCGAACACAGACATCCACCGGTGGTGGAGACGCTATAAGGCAGGTGAGTAGGAAGAAGCCCCCGCGCAATGCGGGGGCTTCTTCTATATATCAAGCAGGTTGGTTACCCGAGCGCTACCCAGCTGACGTGTACATTCGAATCGACGGGCCACGGCCAATTACAAGCGGCGGCGACGCCGAACTGCTTCTTATCCACCGGAAACGCGATGATGTTGTGCGTTATGGCGTCCGTCACCTGGCACAGGAGAGAACGTGGTATACGGTCAAGCTCCTCCGGGAAGGGGACGGTGAATGATTTGATCTTATGCTGCTCCCACCTCTGGTAGCCGGTCTCGAACACCCCGGCTGCGAGAACCGCCATCTGCGCGTTGAAATAGGAGAACCCCGAACCATCATGCTGAAGCTGGATACGGTCGTTCAGAATGTTGAAGACGATCGGCTCGTCAGCCGTGCCCTCCACGCCTTGGCGCTTCAGCTCGTCTACCTTATTCTGTGCGTCCCATCGAGTCTTTACAGGGTAGATTACCTGTCTACGCAGTTTGCCGACGACGTTGGACACGGACGACGATATCGTGTTGAACAAGCCCTGCAGGGGTTTGACCGGGTCGGTGCCCTCGATGTGCGCGATCCCATTGCTGTCGGTTGTAGCCATTTTACCTCTCTTTACGTGTTAGGCTGGTTGGACTCCATTACCAGTATAGTGCCGTTGAAATAGTTGTAGAACTCTTTGTGAGGGTTGCTCGTCAGTCTGTTTTCCCCAATAAGACGAAAAGTCACTTGTGTGACACGGGGCACCGTCATGTTGAAGAACGCATAGAGATCGTAGAAACCTGGGTTTATCTCTCCATTGAACATACCTGGCATCTGTGAGACGTAGTATTCTTCGAATTTCGTCTGCGTTCCGCCTACAGGGGTCCAAGCTGTTCGAACGATAAGCTGCATCTTCGACCGGAAAGCGTCGGAGGCACCTGTATTCACATATCGTCCACTACCGAAGAAGAAGAAGTTCAGGTAACCCTTTCCATTCTCCGGGTAATTGAGGATGTTCTCCGATAGCAGGACCTCATTGGTGTTAGGCCCAAGCTGTCGTAAATCACCTGTGAGGGAGCGGAACGACAGCTTGTTGTTGGTGTTGTCTATGTTGTTCATCAGGCCGTTCAGCGAGTTGCGCACACCCCCGATCCCCAGGTTGTTGAGACCCGAGTTGATGGATGAGATCTCATCCTGCACCCACGTACCCCATGTGTCGCCGGCGCCGAGGTTCTTATTTGGTATCATTCCGGCTTGTACTCCTTGTGCGGTTGATTGAACTGGAACACGTTGTAAATCGTCTTCGGGATCTTCGCCTCATAGTCGGCTAACGAAACACCTGTACCGATATTGTTAGAGAACTCGTCGCAGGTGATCCGCGACGTAGCCGTCACTGTGATCTCCTGGTTGTTCATGTCAACGTGCGTCGTCATGAACCGGTCCCCGCCGTAGTCGAAAGCCGACCCCGATGTAAGGAACAAGTCGTTGCCCGTCATCGAGGGTGTACGGCTCTCCAGGTTGGGCGATGTGAGCGTGATCGTCGGGATCGACCCTGACTTCTCCCACACCGCTCTGAGGCTGTTGTCGATCGCCAGCGACGGCGTATTGATCAACGGGTTGTTGATCTGCTCCTCGTCGCTACCCAGTGAGGACGACCCCGTGTGCGTGACATACGTGTCCTCCGGACCCATCACTAGTCCTGTGCCACGGAAACGCAGCGAGTTGTAGTAGTTAGACGGCCCCGAGGATGCAGCGATGCGGAAGGGTGAGTAGTCGGACGTCACCATCCCGCGCACAGTCACGATTATCTGGTTATGGTTCTTCGGGTCGAGGCGCACAGACAGGCTACCCCCCTGCCCCAGCCACTGGGACGCCGTGATCGGGAGCCCGTCATTGCCGGACACGCAGTACGCCGTATACTCCAGGCCGGACGTGTCCTTCGCCGGGATGTAGTCTTTACACTGGGTCACCCACGGCGTCATAGCCTCGATCACGTAGGCGTCGAGCGTGATCGTCTGTTCCACGGTCTTCCGGGCGTCCACTTGGATGATCGTGTCCTTCGACTCCTTGCTCAGCGGCAAGTACTCGTTGTAAGCGTAACGCATAGGTCTATACGTTGTCTTTACTGTCTTAGTGGACTGTGCGAGATCCACGCTGTAGCTCATACCCGTCACATTGTTAATGCGTTCCTTCAGGAAGTTATTGTCGCGAAGGAACAGCAGGTTCGAGTTCTGGCGGAGCATATACACGTTATGCACTGCGCACAGTGTGTTCAGATAGTCCCACACGTTGAACGATCCGCCCGGAGCCATGATGATCGGGTTGTATTGGTCCGCCTTAATGAAGCCGTCCACATACACCTTGTCATAGTCGCACAGTTTGAACAGTTCGACGACCACGTTCCGGAAGTTGTTGTACTGTGTGGGGACGACCTTCACCTGCTTGAGCTTATAGCACAAGTCGTCGACGGTCACGGTGTTCGTCGAATAGTTGGACGTGAACGTTCGCACATCCCCCCTGAACTCGTACACGCTAGATACAGGGTGCTTGTTCGTCCACGTCGTTGACACGTCCGCCGGCTTGAAGAAACGGTCCGTCAATGTAATCACCGGGTAGCCCTTGGTGCCGCCCGGGACACTGTACGACATGCGATCCCACTGCGCGGAGAACGACTCCAGCGAGCGGTCCGTCCTGTATTCGAAGGGCTCGGGTGCGACGCTCACAGCAGCACCTTCTCAACGAACGTCGCAGTCACGGCTACCTCATAGCCGTCGATAGCCGCACTGTACTCCTGTATCGAATATGGCTCCTTCTGCTGCAGCGCTCCGTACCCCATGCCGGGCAGGAACGGCCCGTAGTTGTTCGGCACATCGCTGATCGTCTTCACCTGCGTTTCGGGGTAGGCTCGCACACAGATACTCGAAATCCGGGAGCTCGCCCACATCTGGATCTCGCCCCACGGATTGCTGATGTTGTTCGTCGGGATCTGCGTCGTGACGTAGCGACCGTCGAACTCACTCACCGCCTGTACCGCTGTGTCGTTTATCTGAATCGTTCCGTCCCCGCGGCACCCCGCCCACAGCTTGTAGCCTTCCGGCCAGTGGATCTTCTGGCCGATCTGCCATATCCACGCGGGGTTCCACGACATCGCCGGGGCTCCGTTGTAGGAGCCCGGCGTAGCCACGTGTGGGATGTCGTCGGTGAAAACCGTGGCGTTTGGGATGTAATGCGACATGAACAGCGGCAGAAGGTTCGTCTTCATCGCCAACGGGTCTACGTAGTAAAGCAGCTCGTTGGTGGACAGCAGGTACAGCAGGGCAGCGTGCTCGGCCACGGTGTTGGCCGCCCAGGTGAGCGTGAACTCCCTGTGCGTCAACGCCGACCTCTTGGCAAAGCCGTCGCCTCTAAGCGTCGTGGCGCTGTAGTTGAATCCCGTGCTATTGCTTTGGAAGTTAGCCACGGGTGCGTCTATCCAACGCATGTCGTTCAGTGTGCCGAACCACACTTTGGGTCGTTTAGGCATTCCTATGCTCCTCTCCTCGATGCCATGGCGTTAGAGCCGTTGACCATCCCCACTATAGCATTGCCGTCTATCACTGTCGGCTTGTTGACAGCGCTCACCAGAATGTGCCTGTCCGTGCCGGACAGCTCGACGAGGATCGGACCCCCGCCGAATCCGCCGCCTGCACCGCCGGACGACGCAGCCGAGGCACCCGAGGCAGCGGCGCGGCCGGAGTTGACGGCCTCCAGGAACCCGTATCCGACGGTTTGTGCGGCTTGGCGGTTGATGACGAACTCGCCGGGGGTCAACATGGCCGGAACGGTGTCCGTGGACTGCTTTCCTCCACTGTACGACGATCCGCCGACCTTGCCGCCCGTGGAGAAACCCCAGGCCTGGTTGAAGCCGAACATGAACTGGCCCACCGACAGGCTTCGCAGATCCCGCACACGATTACACAGGTTGATGGCGTCGGTTGCAGCCTGGTTGAACGAGAACCCCGCCTGCTGTGCGCTGCTGATGATATTGCTGAACGCCCCGTATCCGGCCTCGCGGATGCCGTTGATCGCGTAGGACATCCAACCGGCCTTGTTGCCTGCTACATCCATCGAATAGGCGGAGCCGTGGGCTTGGTTGCCCATGTTGCCCAGCCCGTGTGCGGCTGTGTTGGCCGAGCCTGCGGCCTTCCACATCTCCGCGCCGATGTTGCCCGTGATCTGCCCGAGCTGCTGGAATGTCACAGCTGCTTGCTCGGCAGCCCCTCCGACACCGCCTCCGCCGAGGGCTCCTCCAAGGCCGGCTGCATCTCCACCCGTGTTGTTCAGCGAGTTGCCGAGCTTGTCTGCGGCATCGCGGTTGTCGTCCATCGAGTGCTGCGACTTCCGGTTCTTCGCCTCCAGGTCGGAGAGGGCCCGCAGTGCCGGGTCGGCGTTCACGCCGACCGTGAAGTTCCTCGGAACGCCGTTGATCACCTTCGACAGGTCTGTGAACGTCGCAGCATACCGTTCAGTCTCCGCACGGGAGTATCCCATCGACGTCATGTTGTTGATGAACTCCGCGCGCAGAGCAGAGGCGTATGCGAGCACCTGCTGCTGACTGGCGCCCGTGTTAGCATAGGCCAGGATCTGCTTCTGGTAGGCCTCGACAAGGGACAGCACGTTACCACGCTGTTCCCTAGCGGCGTCCGAGAATCCCGCCAAGTCGCGCCGCGCCTTCTGCTGTGCGTCCGAGAGCTTCTGCATCGCCTCGTATAGCTTTTGGTAGTTGCCAGCCTGGTCGCCTTCGGCGTTCTTCCGGTCCGTGCGATTCTTCTGCTGTGCGGCTGCGTTCTTCTGCAGCTCGGCCCGAATGTCGTCGGCTCGCAGCGTGTCGCCGTAGTCGACAGCCACTTTAAGCTGGAAGGTCAGTTTGTTACGATCCGACTGGAGTTTCGACAGCTCGGCATCCAACTCGGCGATCTTGTTCCGGGTGTCCTCGATCGACTTGTTAGCGTCGCCGATCTCCTTGTTCGCCGACTGCGCGTCCTTCGCCGCAGACTCGAAATAAGACTTGATCGTCTTGAACGACTTCGCTGTCTCGTCCAAGGACTTCGGAAACTCCCAACGGAAGTGGAAGGCAGCATTCGCCACAGACGACAGCTCGCTGATGTAGTCGGTGAAGGTTTTGATCTCCTTCGCCGCCTCTTTGATCTTCTTGCCTGCCTTCTTCGCACGGTCCCCGAGTTTCCTCGTCCTATGCCTGGCCTTCTTGGCGTGCTTGGCGGCGTTCCTGGCGCCCCTCGCGAAACCCTGGTCGAGAGCCTTCCCGAGGTCCTTGATCGATGGCAATGCAGCCGTAGACGATTTGCCGAGACCCTGAAGCGAAGCAGACGCCTCCTTCGAGAAGTCCTTGCCCGTGGCGATACTCGCGGCGATCATGCCGATCGCCTGGCCCGCCTTCTGTGCGAGCGCAGCAGCCTTCGTTATCTGGTTAGCCGACTGGGTGGCTTTATTGGCTACGGCGTGAAGCCTCTGCTCCACCCGCTCAAGGACCTGTACGGAGCCGACGCCGTGGCTGCGCAGCAGTTGCATGATCTGCTGGATGTATGCGTTCATCACACCGGCGTCGCCGCCGGATGCCTCAGCTGCTTGACGCACAACAGCATAGAGGGCCTTCAGGTTGGCCCGGCCCGCCTCCGAGAATTCGTCGAAGTTCATGCCGTTCTTGTACAGGCTTTCGCCCAGGTTGGCGACGGCATCCTCCAGGTTGACAAACGCCTCATCGCCGGACAGAGCAGAGTCAACAACCTTCTTGAGCTCCTTGGCCGCCTTATCGGCCTTCTCGCCCATCTCATCCATCTCGTCTCCGGCGTCTGCCGCGTCGCCTTTCAGGCCCTTCAGGGTTTGCGATGCCAGGTCGGACTCGTTGCGCACACCATCAAAGGCTTTGTGTGCGTTGTCGTCGATCTTCTGCAGCGTCTCGATGATGGCCTTGCCGTCGATGAAATTGATCTTTCCAGACGCTATCATCTCCTGAATCTTGGCTTTGAAGGAGTCGATGTACTGGCTGGACCTCTGGGTGCTGCGCTCGATGTCGTCGGCCAGGAATCCGAACCCCTTGTTCCGGAACTCTTCAGCCATCTTCTTCTGCGAGTCGGTCATCTCCGAGTTGCCCTGCGTGACGAGCTTCGAGTACTCTTGCACGGAGAAGCCCAGCTGTCGGAGCGTACCCAGCTGGTCGTCGGCGAACTGTTTGAAGCCCGTGTTGCCTGCGATCTGCTCCGCCATCTTCTTCAGCGAGTTCTCACCGATCGCATACGTCTGCTTGTCTATCTCCTCCGTGGACTGCCCGGTCTTCTGTGCGAGAAGCTCCTGCGCCTGAGCCATCGCCTTCGTCTGGGCGTTCGCATCCGAGGTGGAGAACAGCTGAGAAGACATAGACTCTCCGGCCTTGTTGGTTGCCTTCGCAAACACGTAGGCGGCGCTACCGCCCTCCTGGAAAGCCTTCGTGTCCTGCATCACAGACTGCGCGAGGTCGGCTTGTGCCTGTTCCAGGGCTTTCGCCTCCGCCCGGGCTTGTTCGGAGCGGCGAGTCCAACCCTCGGTGAGTTTAGACAAACCTGTGAAGAACAGGGAGATGCCTGCCCCCGCGGCGAGACCCTTGAAGGCGCTCATAAGCCCCGATGTGGCCTTGGCAGCATTCCCTATCGAACCCGCCGCGTCAGCCGCGCCACCCGACGCAGCCCCGGCAGCGGACCGAGACGCCGCCGCCTGGCCGGCGGCCCGCTGAGATGCGGCGGCCGACTGGGCGGCGCCAGCGTTCTTATAGAGGGCGCCCGTCTGCTCGTTGACGGACACCGTGGACAACTTGTATAACTTGACTGTCTCAGCCAGGGCGGACAGGAGGGAGCGGATCGACGTGATCGGGTGCTGCATCGCGATACCCATCGACCGCTGCGCCGTCGTCAACGCGTAGGCTCCGCCGAGCACAAGGGCCTGCTTCGCATAGTAGCCGGCCAAAATACCACCGGCTGTCAGGAAGGCGCCGGCCAGTTTGGCGATCCACTGTGCGGCGGGGTTCTGCACGAGGTTCGCGAGGACTTGAACGAGACCCGTGAGGGACCCTAGCATGTCGCCGATGCCGGAGTTCGTAGACCTGCCGATTTCGGCTTTCAGATTCGACCAGGCATTCTTCAACATCTCCAGCTTGCCGGCCGTGGTGGATGCTATCTGGTTGTACTGGTCATTGAGCGTCTTCGAGTCGTTGTATCCCGATTCGGCGTCGCGCATCGTCTGTTCAAGTGTCTTGTGCGCCTCGGCCAGACGGAGGATCGTCGGGACGTCGCGGGATGCCTTGATACCCAGATCTTTGAGCACACCGATAGCGCCCTGCCCCTGGTTCTTCAGCCCGGCGATGAACTTGACGAAGATGTCAGAGAACTTCGACGTGCCCCATGCGGACTGGACCTCCTGTGCGGAAACCCCGGCCACCTTCGCGAACAGGTTGAGTTCGTCTCCGCCGCCTCGGATGGCCTTCTGCATCTGGGTGAACATACGCGTAACGACACCACGCGAAAGCTCGGGTGCCACGCCGATCGATGCCAACGCACCGGACAGGCCGACCACCTGATATTCGGTGAGGCCGGCGAATTTGCCCATAGCGGAGATCTGCGTCGATGTGTTGGCGATCTGCGACTCGGTGGCAGCAGAGTTGACGCCGACCTTCAGGATCGAAGAGGCGATGTTGTCGAAGTTCTGGCCGGTCGTGCCCATGATCGTCTGGAAGCGCGCGATCGTCTCACCCGACTTGTCGAGCGAAAGGTCGGTTGTCGCCGAGAGCTTAGCTACCGTCTCGGTGAAGTCTGTGATGGACTCTTTAGCGACGCCCAACTGGCCGCCGAGTGCTGCGATGTTCGACAAGTCTTTGAAGTTCGTCGTCGTGACGGAGGCAGCCATCTGCTCAAGTTTGCCGCGCAGCTCGTCTGCAGACTTCCCAGCGATGTCGTTAGTTCGCTTCACCTGTGCGAAGGCCGACTCATAGTCCATCGACTCTTTGACGACAGTAGTGAACGCGCCGATCGTAGCCTTCGAGATGTTCTGCATAACGGCGGCCACGTCGTAGAGGGCGTAGCGCATGTTGGATATGCGCGACTTCGCCTCTTCTGCGGCCCGGCCCGCTCTGTCGAAGCCCTCCCCGGCTTCTCGGCCGCCGCGTCCCGCACCATCCAAGCCTTTGCCGATGTCGGCGCCGACGACCTTGCCCTTGATATTGTCGAGGGCTTGTGCGATGGTGTTGATGGATTCCGCAGCCTCGTGGAGCTCAGACGTACCCTGTACGTTGAACTCGATAGTCTGCTTAATATCAGGCATCACTCACTCCTGTTGTAGTAGTCCATCCTCGTGGGCAGGTCTCGCTCCGCGTAGTCCGGCATGTATGGTGTCATCACAGTGTCCTTGCCCCACTTCTGCTTGTCCTCGTAGGGGGGCGGATCAGTGGCGCGGTGTGTGCTGACCCAATCATGCATCATCCTTGCTTTAGTAGCATAGCATGTTCTATCTTCTGCGCGCCATGCTATATCAGGATCCGTCGAATGACACAGCCAGATAGGATTACCGCACTTCTGGCATGTCTCGTCCTTAACCGTCTTGTAAGCCAATACAAGCTTATAGTCCAGTTCCGTCCAATGCCCGAAAGGGTCGGGCTGGTTATAGATGACGGCGGTGGGCCTCATGTGCAGGTCCACCGCCGTCCTAACCATCGATAGAGCGCCGCTCCCCCCTTTGTCTTGGAGGGCGTCTATCAGAAATCCACCGTCACCGCATTGTCGTAGTCGGCGGAAGCCCCGAGAAGGTTCATCGCCGCCACGAGCAGACCCAAATACTGTTCGCCAGGAAGAGCGTTCAGGATCTTACGAATCTCCTCTGAATTGAACTTCCGCTCGTCTACGTTGCCTTTGGCATCTTCAATCTTATACAGGGTCTTCGACAGAAGCGCCAGATAGGCCTCCGACACACGCTTCGTCTTGTTCTTCGTTTTATCCGCGCTCTCGATGCCGATCATCAGCTCTTCGCGCACATCGGCAGTCACCGACTGAAGATGGAACGTCAGCTTGGAGGCGTCACGCCTCTTCACCGCTTCCTTGATCTCATCGGCGTCAGCCTGCTCCTTGATCAGCCGCTCCACGTCCTGCACCGCCTCGGCGTCAAGGTACACGACCTTCTCAGCCTTCGGCGCCTTGGATCGAGACAGCACCTCGAAAATGTCCATATTTGAAATCCTCTCTGTTAGGCGTTAGGGTAACGTCATAAACAAGAATAGCACAGGGCGGAGAGGAGACGCCCTGTGCTATTCAGTATGGTGTGCGCGTTACGCCACTGTTACCTTGACGGTCACATTCGCACAGGCGGGATGGCTGACGATGACATCAGCGTTGCCTGCCTTCAGGCCGGTCACCACACCGAGCGGGCTGACCGACACAGTCGAGGTGTCCTTCGACAGGTATGAGCACACGGAGCGAGCCACATGGCCGTGGATCTTCGGCAGGATCGGCCGGTGCTCATTGAGGGACACCGTAAGATTTTCCGTGTCGGTGATCGCCGTCGTGCTGTCCTTGAAGACGCCATTGACTGCCAGCTGGCCCTGCTGCAGGAACGACACCGTGTAACGGGTCGGATTGTCGCCCTCCAGCGTGTTCTTGTACGTGGACTCGATCATGAGGAACGCGCAGTACCACTGACCGGCAGCGATGGGTTCACGGCCCTTCAGGACACCGCGCACAACCAGAACGAGGTCGACGCGGGTCTTCTTGAACATGTTCCACGCCTTGGCGTAGACCGAGTTCGCATCGTCGGGGTTCGTCGGGTAGTACATGGTGAGAGAGCCCTCGTACTGTGCGGCGCCACGGGACGAAGACCCGGCAGCGTCGAGCAGAGACAGGGACGACTGTTCCTTCGACGCCTTCGCGGCGGGGATCGTCGTGTCGTCCCAGTTGATCGCGTCACCGATAGCCACCGCAGAGTTCATTTCCTCCACGGTGATAGCGTTGATATCCCTCACGGACGCCTTGGGAAGAACCCAGACGTTGACGTGTTCGTTGGAGAGTACTTTCTTATCCATTATGCGGCCACCTTCTCGTTGAGGACGAACGCGCCGTTCTGAAGGAAGTTCGGCTCGTACTTGATGAAGCCGTTCGACTCATACCCGTCGACCGGGTAGTCGGTCTGAAAGCGGTAGATGCTGAACACATCCCCGACCTCGAACGGCTTGTTCGGACGCTTACCGATACGCTCCACGATGAACAGCGTGATGTCCGGCTTCATCGTGATGTCACGGATCATGTTGAACACACCCTGGTCGTCCACGCTTTCGTCCCGGAGCGCAGTGAACTTGCCCTCGTACTTGGCGAGGGTCGGGTTCTCCACCTCGGAGATGTCGCAGATCGTTCGAGTGTTGTCCGTGTCGGGGTCGGTTTCGCCGAGCGAATAGCCGTCCAGGATCGCACACGACACATTGAACACCAGGTTACGCGGGTTGTCGGTCGCACTGAACTGTGCGTTTAGTTCTGCCGCCGTAGGATGCTGCCAGTCAGCGAACGCTTCAGGAGCGGCGAAGAGAATAGTCACGTTGCCGCGAAGCATCCGAACTTCGTTAGCCACTGTGCTTCCCCCTTTTCTCGTTGTCGTTGTCAATGAAACAGTCGCTACAAGGCTCTTCCTCAGTTATCGGAACCAACGTCCCGAAGAACTGAGCGAAGTCATCCGGGTACGTTCCGACGTCCCCGGTGTTCATGTCTTTGTAGAGGCCCATATGCACCATCCTATCAAATACGGTTTTTAAGGTTCGTGATAAAGGAGCAGTAGAGCTCATAGCCGCACTGCACCACTTTGTGGTTGGTCCCGGCGTAATTCAAGCCCTGACCGCCGTGGACCGTGATCCCACCGCTGTTGTCCGGCTCGAAACCGACCAGCCCCCACAGGATCCTCTCGCCGATCTCGCGGGCATGCTGTGCGGTGAGTGCTCGCACATGGCACAGGAAGAACACTCGGTAGCCGTCGTTGAGCTGAGAGACGATGCTCGTCGCCTGGCTGATATGCCCGGGCGTGCCGAATACGACGGCGATATACGGCATCTTCTGGCCTTCGTCGAAGTCCGGCAGCGCCACCTCCTCGACAACCCTCTGGGGAGGCACCCTGGAGAGCTCGCGGATCTTCGCCATAATGTCGTCGATGTATTTAGCCATTCGTCGCTACCTTCCCCACTTCCAGATGCGGCGAGTCTCCGTATAGACCTCCTTGCGGGTCTTCTCATCGAGCTTCACCTGCTTCGCCACCTTGTCCAAGGCCTTCATGCCCCACACTCTATCATCGCCATACTCCTGGCCGAGGATGTAGTCGTGGTCCCAGCCGCCGTCGAACTTGTTGGACCCCTCGATCCAGCCATACTCGACAGTTACGTTGTCCGGGACGATGACGCTTACGCTGTCGTGCATGTGCCCCGTCCAGATACGACCTATCTTCCCGGGCACAAGAGCAGACGGAGTCTTCTCAATCGTGTCCTGCAGCGCTGGCGGGATCTCCTCCGACAACTTGTCGATGACGTTCGCGAACAAGTCGTATTCCCTGAAGTCCTGGATGCGCTTAGCGTACTTCGTGAACTTGTTCGCCCCGATCTTCGTGCGGATCTTCATGTCGGTTACGCCTCCGCTTTGTTCATAGGCGTGTTGCAAATGATCGTCCGCTCGAACGACTGAGACGCGTCAATCACAGCTGACACCGTCATCAGGTAGCCCGCCATGTGCGGTGTATCTTGGGTCTTTACGACTTTGATACGTGCAGCCATCGGGATGTTCAGCGACATCGTCGAACGGGGCAGTTGCACGCGCACACGGTTAGTCGTCTGGGGTGCGATCTGGTCATTCGCTACCTCAGGTTGGCGTATCGGCTGTATACGCGCTTTCCCAGAATATAGGATTGAGCCATAATCATAGCTGTCAGTCTTAGCGTCGTATTTGATGTTCTTGCCATCGTAGATCGTCACCTCATCGACCATGTAGCGTTCAACACGTTTAGCCGCCATCGCCAGACGGCCCTCAGATATACCGGCCAAGGAACTCCCTCGCTCTCTCGAACACGTCGTCGCCCCTCATCGGGACGAGCACAAGCCCCTCGCCGTTCTCCAGGGCGTCCCCCTGTGCGTCGTACTTGTCGGCCAGAGCAAGCAGTGCCTCAATGTTCTTGTCCCCGCCAGACAGCGTGAAGTCGTCCGCTTTGACGTTCTCGACCCCGCCCTCCGAGACGAGCTTCGCCGCGTATGCACGCAAGGCCGCTGCGGCTGCCTTGAACACGTTCGTGTACAACCCGCACAACCGTTCGAGCAGTTTGGGGTCGAGGTCGATACCCGGCAGGAATAGTTTCAGCTCATCTACGGTGATCTTAGCCACGTCGGCTCCTTTCCACTGCAGGAAACCCCGCCCCTTATGAGGGCGGGGTTTCCATCCTTGTCGGGTATCGTTATCAGGCGCCCGCACCGCTGGAGGCCAGAGTACCTTCCGGGGCGATGAAAGCAGACTTGACGAGGTGACGAATCTTCGTCCGGTACGCATCGTTATCGAACGAACCGTCGAGCTCGGAGCTGTTCGTAGTCTTCTCAACGAAGATCTTCGGTGCCGTCTCGCCCTCAAGGAACACGTTCACGATGTTCTTACGGGGCATCGAGTTCTTCGGAGGCAGAAGGAACCAGCACTTGTCGGCGTAATCACCGGCGATAAGCGCAAGCTCAGGCACCTCGAAGACGTTAGCGACCTTACCGGACACCGTGTTGCCCATCACCTGGGTCTCGGTGCCGTTCTGGCGGCGGATCTCGACGACCTTCATGATCTGCTCGGCGCGGCTCGCCAGAGCCGGGGGAACGATAAGGTTGAACTTCGTCGGCATGATGATCCGGCGACCGTTGTACTTGGTGGTGGCCAACTGTGCGAAAGCCTTCTCAAGCGCCTCGATGCTCAGCTCAGGGTTGCCCGCCAGGACGTTCTTGTTAGCCGCCTTGAAGTTGGTCGTGTTCAGGCCAGTAGGCTGGACCAACTGCAGGGCAGCCTCGATCGACTCCTGGTTGGCGGCGCGGCGACCCAGCTCTTTCGTGATCCGGGGGATCAGGCCCCAGTCGGCGCCATACCGCTTTAGCGTCTCCCAAGAGAGCGGGATCTGAACACCGGCCTTAGCCAGCTTCAGCTTGAACTGCTCTGCCTTCAGTCCGAGGATCGGGTACTCGCCGAGCTCGCCGACAGCGGGCAGCCCCTGTGCGACATAACCCTTACCGTCCTTGCGCACGGGGATATTGTCGTCCGTGAAGTCGAAGCTGAAGTAGGGAACCGTCTCGAAGTCGGGGGTTTCAAGGGTGTCCGCCCATTCGCGCCAGTTCGACGGGACCTGCTGGTACTCGCCCTGCATGATCTTGTTCATGGTCGGGCCGAGATTAACCGGAAGGTCAGAGGTCGAGATGGCCTCGCTCAGATCCTTACGGGCCGAGTTGCGCACACGGATGTCATCGGCGTGAAGCGCTTTGTGCAGAAGGATACCAGCCTTGTAGGCTTCCCTCGCGTTGATTGCCATGTAGATATCCTCCTTAGAGCCAAGCCTGGGTCAGCTTGACGGCGTACTTGGTCGAGGCACTCGACAGCGGGTTGAGCACGAAGCCGACGACGATCTTCCCCTTAGGGTCGGCCGCGATCTCAGGCTTAGCAGCCTTGCCGGACTCGGTAGCCCCGTCGATCGTGACGATGTCCCCCACCTTCACGGTGCCATCCAGGCCGAGGTGCGCGATGCCTTCGAAGGCGAGCGTTGAATAGAAGTTGCTGTCTTCTTTGGGCGTAGCAGAGGTGAGGGCCACGGCCCCGACCTTGCCGACGGCGACGACATCGCCAGACTTGACGGCCGCGTCAACCTGAACCTCGTAGGTGTCCCCGCCCTTGACGTGATTCTGTGCCATGTGCGTATCCTCCTTACCAGGTCAGCTTGGCGAATTCGGCTTCGAAATCGTCGGCGCCCTTACCGGAAGGCACATGCTCGGGGGCGAAGCCGCCCGACAGGCTCTCGCGGATAGACTCGACGAGCTTGGTCTCGCGGTCCAGGATCGCCTTCGCGTCATAGCCGCGGGCGATAGCCTCGGCAACCCGCACACGGGAAACCTCGGGGAGATCGGAGTCGGTGAGAGCAAGGATGGCCTCCTTAGCCTTCTTGGCCTTGTCCTCCTCTTCCTCCTTGGCCTTCTTGGCGTCCTCTTCGTCTTCTTCGTCCTTCTTCTTGGCCTTATCGGCGAGAGCTTCGACGAGAGCGGAGAGCTTGGTGTCCAGGGCCTCAAGGGCCTCCTTGAACTCTTTGTCCATTCTCTTCCTTTCGGAATTGTGTTTGTTGCTGCTACCCATAATAGCATTTCCTTTTTTGAACGACTCCAGTGCCTCGACGAGGCGCCCGCCAGCACCGGGAACTGTGACGAAATCCACGGAATTGACGGGGGAAGGTATAAACGACTCTATCACAGGCGGCGTCGGTTCACCGGCCGTCACGATATCGTCGTCCTGTACGAGGGTCGCACCACAGTGAATCGACACGCCGATGATATCCGACACCTGCTCGATGAAGGGCGCCCACTGCTCGACCACTTCGATCGTCGCATACATCCCGGGTTCTGGTGCATCCTGCCAGTGTGGGGTCTCGGCGATCACAGCTGCCAGTTTTGTCAACGTCCCCTCAGGGCGATCGTTGGCCTCAGCCTCGGTCGCGTGGTCGATATACATGTGCGTTCCGACGGGGAATGCCTCGGCGAAACTACCCTGCAACGCTTCCTTCGTGTAGACGCCTGTCGAGCCTTGTCCTTCGGTTATGAGTCGCACAAGCCACTTGCGTGTGCCCTTAACGGGTTTGAGGACGCTAGTGTTCGTGCTTTCACTTATCTTCATCTTCGGTGTCTCCTTGGTTGAAACCGCCGGGAACGGCGCCCTGGTTGCCTTGGCGTGCCACCGGGTCGCGCACAGCGTCGCCGTCGTCTCCACCAGACACATTACCACTCTTCAGAAAGTCATTCGGCTCAGGTAGCTCATCACCGTGGATATCGGGCACAGCCAGAAGGTTCAACACCGCTTGACGGTACTCGTCTTGGTGGATGGCTCCCGTCGACATAGACGTAGCAAGCGACTGCAATGCCCTATAGGTAGGATCCTGCTCGATCGACGGGAACTTGATGTCCACGTCCTTCACCGACGGATCCACATCCATCATCACCTGCTTGAAGAAATCCCTCCATTTGCGCTGCTCCAGCTTGAAGCCGTTGATCGTCGGCCTGTCCAGCGTCGTCGCAGCCCCGTAGGAGCCGCCCGTAGCACCCGGTGACGACAACAGCGCGATGACCGGGATGCCGAAGCTCGCTGCAACCAGCGCCGCCAGGGGCTGGCCGTTCCCGTAGTTGACCTGTGCGCTCGGGACTCCCACACCAGCCAGAGACTGATTGGGTCCCAAGCTCGCCGTGGCGCCTACCACGTCGCCGCGATTCGATATCTCTACAGCCGACTGCCGTTTGCCCTGGTTGTTGCTGTTGACGATTGCCCATGCGATCTTCGACAACGCCTTAGACAGCCTAGCGCTGTCGCGCAGGTAGCCCGAGTAGGCGACGCTCCACAGCGCGGCCGCCAACGAGTCGGGCGCCCCGAACGCGTGCCCGGCGTGCCTGCCGGACGACAGAATGTACACGACGTAGTTGCCGTTCACTTCGTAGGCTGTGTTCGGCGGCTTCCTCAGTCGCTGTACGCTCCGCCTATACTCGGCTGTCGGGAACCACTGGCTGATCGTGTTCTGCCCGTCCGGGGTCCATGTGCGACGCACGTACTTCACAACAGACGAATCGAACGAATCCCGGACGATCTCCTCGATCTCCTCCACGGGCACCAGCGTCAGCTTGTCGGTATGCACCTCACGGAACAGGAACACGTTCCCCGCACAGAACCTCTCCAGGTTGAGGCTCTCCATCGCCGAAGCGGAGAACAGCGTCCTCTGCGCCGACTCTGACTTGATGAACTTGTCAAGCTTCGCAGAGGTGTCGCTGAACACCAGATCGTCCCCGAAGATGTAGCTGGTCCTCAGCTGTGCGCCGCGCTTATGCAGCGGGTGATCCCGGGCCATGTCCCTCAGGCCGCGCACAACCTCATGGATGAAAGCCAACGTCAGGCCCTTGTCGTCGGCGTAGCTGACCCAATTGGCACCCTCGTCCAGGAGGTAGGACCTCTGCGCCTCGTTGATGAACGCGATACCCTCGTCGCTAAACGAGTATGCGTTGGAATCCAAAAGTCTCCCCCATTTCGTGTAGGTAGTCGTCCTCGTCGCCGTCCATCATGTCCCCCGCGTCGGAGAACACAGTCTCCTGCTGGATGGCGTCCCGTATGTTCTGATCTGTTATAGCAGCGTACACTGCGGCGTCTGCCAAGTCGGGCGACTTGCCGACATCCTTCTTCAGCTTGTCCTTCGAGTCCAGGACAAGACCCCCGGACATCGTGTTATACGAGTAGCCGACTGATAGAAGCTCGTCGTGCAAGTCGATGTCCAGTGGATCCAGATCCAGCTCGCCTGTGCGACACCGGTACCTGAAGGAGTCCCACATGTAGGAGCGGTAGTTGTGCCACCGGCCCCTGTCCGGGCTTGACATAGAACCCCGCACAGCCAAGATGTCGTATGTGCGGTTGGTATATGAGTTCAGGATGTCGAACATCCCTCCGCCGATCCCGTCGCAATCGATCGCCACGGCGTGTGCGCCCTCACGAAGCGCCAGGTCGTGCACACGCTGTGCGCTGTGCACCAGGTCTGTCTTCGCCCAGGAATCCACGAAGCGCACAACCCCGTTTACGCACAGGTATACGACGGAGCGGTCCGCGCCGAACCGCGCCACGTCCACACCCAACACGGGCCGGCCGATCCGCTCCCTCTCCGTCAAGCAGGCCGTCTCAACATCTCCTGGCAGAATCAACGAGTCCTCGATGTCGAACGCGAACTCGCCCAGCACGCGAGCCTTGAACCTCGCGCTGTCCTCCCCGTACTCCTGCTTCTTCTGCTCCACGTAGGAAGGCCCGGTGAGCTTCTGCAGCACATTGGGAGGCATGGGCTCGCCTGTGAAGTTCGGACTCTCCAGGACCGAGATGGACATGCGCTTCCAGTTCTCCATCTCCTCTTTGAAGATCTTCCCCAGGTAGCTCATCGGGTCCGTGGGGTTCGCGATCAGCACACGCCGCGACGCCTCGTTCGTCGTGATATTCGCCAGGGCGTCGATCAGCTCGCCGGACAGTCCGCACGCCTCGTCTCCGATCGCCAACACGTCCCCATGGATGCCCTGGAACGAGTTACCACCCAGGTTGTCCGGCGGTTTCCTGCCGCGCCCCAGCGGGAGCTTCGTCACGTCGTCCTTCCACTGCACGTCCATCGTGATGCGCCCCGGGAGCTTATGGTCGACAAGTCCCTCCTCGAAGCGTCTCTCCACGATGTCCTTCAGCTGCATTACTTCGCGCCACAGCACGTCCTGCACCTGCGCCATCGACGGCGCCGTAGAAATCACGTAGCAGTGAGGGTAGCGGGTATCAACCCACCAGCATATGAGAACGGCCATAAGTCGGGACTTCCCCACGCCGTGGCCTGCCTTTACGGCCGTTGAGTTATTCTCCACTACGGCCCGGGCGATCTCCCGCTGTTTACTCCACAGCGTCCCCTCGTCCGTGCCCAACATGTACTGAGCCCACCCCACTGGATCCGACTTGAAGCTGTCCTGCCTCCTGTGCGCCTTGACGGTGGCGATAGCGCTGTCGATCGCGCTAGCTTTGATCAGCATGGGCCTCCTTCAGCGCCTGATAGAAGACCTCGTCCATCGCCTCCGGGTCGAGTAATTGGTTATTGGCGTAGGCGTTGGATATATGAACTCGCACACGCTCCCACGCGTCCTCCACCAGATCGAGGATCAGTCGGGTCTGCTGTTTCGTCACCCTGGCTTCTTCCTCGTCGTTATACTCCTTCACCTTGTCCAGGCGGTCGCCGAGCTGCTTGAGCACGCTGTTGACGGCCTCGATATGCCGTGCGGCTATCTCGTCCGACTCGAAGCATTTCTCCAGGAAGTTGAAAGCCCGCGTCTTCAAGTCGTACATGTCGGCAATCAGCATCTGTTGGCGTTCGAGGTTCGTCCACACGTCGTTGCGCTTCAGCAGGGAGCGCACACGGGCAAGGCACGTCTCAGCCGGCAGGCCGAGCTCTTCGGACATCTCGGAGGGGCTGGCCCCCGCCTGTGCGAGGGTGAGCAGCCGCCTGTCGTCCATCGCCAGTTCGCCGGTTGACTTTTGGATAGCGAACCTATCCCGGTCGTTCTTCACCAGCTCCTTAGACGCAGTCTTGGTTTGAGCCGGCTTCTTTTTCGTCGTTTTCTTAGGCGCGGCCATCACAACCCCCTGTACCGGATCACCACCGGCGCCTCAAGCGGGTCGCACACCTTCACGGTAGGCCGCTCAGCCATGGTGTGTATGGTTACGCAGAACGTGCCGCCTTCGGTGCTCATCGACGTGACCTTCGTCTCTGCTGCATTGGCGAACACCGTCAGGTACACGGCTTTCACGCCCTTAGCCAGCGCAACGTCCAGGTCGAGGCTGGGTAACGTGCCGCTAAGCGTCGCAATCGACCCGTTAGCAGTGGCTAAGCGGATCGTTTGAACATCGATTCTCATGTAACTCCCTCTCTAGTCAGGCTTAAGAGGAATACTACCATGCGCACAGCAGACCCCGCCGGGGCATAGCGCTCACCCGGCGGGGTCCTGAGAGAAAGGAGCTTACCTGAACACCTTAACATACTTCTGCAGGCGGCGTCTAAGGCCGGCCATATGGTCGTACAGCAGCACCCAGCGGTCGTCCAGCGTGGGGGCCCATGTGATGCTGTCCTGTGCGGTGATCGGCTGTATCTCGTCGTCCACCGCCAGAACGGACACGTAAGCGTCCAGCCTGAAGGGTATCTTGTTGAGGTCATGGGCTGTAATGAACGCCTGGAACGTCTCGTGCCCGCCGATCACCCACAGCTCGTCTCGGTTGTCGTGTGCGGTTTGCTCTATCGCCGCATACGGGCTCGCCACCGCCTTAATCGATTTAGTCGACTTCATCGTCCGACTCAACACGATGTTCGTCCTGTTGGGTAGCTTCTTATTACGCTGCGGCAGTGATTGTCGGGTCTTCCTGCCCATTACAACTGTTTTTCCGGTCGTCATGTCCTTGAAATGCTGCAGGTCCCCTCGGTCGTGCCACGGCAGTTTCCCATTGACACCTATGATCCCGGACGTGGACTGTGCCCAGATGAAATGCACGTGAAACATTGTGTCTCTCCTCTCGTAAGCGGTGTATTGGCTGATACGAGGACTCTAGCAGGATAGTCCGGGTGTGCGCCAACTTGACATTGCGCAGTGCGCGGACTACAGTCGGGTTATAGCACTGCCTGACTAGAGAAAGGATATCGCATGCTTCTTTACTTCATCGCCGTCCCCGTCGCATTCCTCGTCGCACAGGGGTTCTGGACCCTCATCGCCTACATCGTCACGTGGTGCGGCTTCCCCAGGGCCGGCGCCGTCGTCTTCTGGGTCTCCCTCGCCTTCACATCTCTCGGCGCGATCTCAGCCCTCGCCGCCTTCGCGTGGACCCAGCACCAGCTCAACCTCATCGCGGCTTGACAACGGCTCGTTCAGCGTGTACACTGGTTGCGCACAGTAACTCAACAGAGAGGAGAAAACATGTTTTCATGGAACTTGATCGGACGGATGTTCGCTGGCTGGTACGGAACCTGCCGCCTGTGGGGTAGAACCTGGATCTGTTAGTCGCCGCAGTCCGGCTTGACAACGTCGTCTGCGACGTGTAAACTGAAGACATAAAGACCCCGACGTTTCCCGGAACGGGACGCGTCGGGGTCCTTCTTATGCTGTGCGTTATCTCACTTATTCGGCGTTGTCGCCAGGAACGGCACTACCTTGTGGAGGAAGCGGTCCACGGGCTTAGTATTGAGCAGCCACTGTGCGCACACAGTAACCAGCCCCCACACGGTCGCCGTGATCGTGTCCGCCAGGTCGGCTGGCAGTGTCAGGCCCACCTTAGCGGCCCACGCCGCCAGTATGCCAACGAGGCTTACCACGAACGTCCGGATGACCGACCGCGCCTTGTGCTGTATCTGCGTCGGCACGAGCTCGTCGAAGTGGTAGGCGTTCTTCCGGTTCGGGTCAGCCAGGCCGCCGTCTCCCTGCGGCAGGCCGCCCGTCTCCACGGTGTGCGCAGCAGCGGCGAACGCCGCTGCCTTCTGCTCGTCCGTCAGCGTAGGGGTGTCCAGGTGCTTTGGCCCTGCGGGTGTTTCCTGTGTCGTCATTTCGCATCGCCCCCCTTCTTCGCAAGCGTGTTCTGGATGTCGTTCAGCTTGTTGATCGTCTCCTCAAGTGCGGCGTGGCTCGCAGCCGGGTAGCCGAAGCCGTAGCCCGGCACAGTCAAGTCGGTGGCGATCCTATTCACCGTCGCCGTCATCGACTCCACGGCCTGCGTCAGGTTGGCCGCAATCTCCTTCAGCTCCGCGATAGAGTTCTGGGTAGCCTGGGGGTAGCCGAAGCCCTGGCTCGGCACCTTGATGTTCTCGTACAGCCAACTGAGCATGTTGTGCTCGTCAGGTGTCAACTCGTCTCCTTTACTGGTGTTGCCTTGGTTGTCATTGTCCTGTGTATCGCCGATATAGCGCTTGACGATGATGATCGTCGCCGAGCCCGTCAGGGTCCTGTCCGACAGGGAGTGCAATCTGGGCCCACGGCCCGGGCCTCCGTGCCCCCACGTGTACATGCCCCCGGCGTAGAGTTCCACGTGGCTTATCCGCCCCGCGAAAGCACCCGAATGCCATCCCATGCAAATGATGTCGGCCGGCTTCAGGGCATTGAGGGGCAGGTCCCTCCATGAGGTCGCCGACGCCACCGTGTATGCGTCCGGGTCCGACGCTATGTTGAAACTCCGCTCGCCTATTTCGATGCCCGCACACTGCCGGTAGGCCTGCGCTATGGTGCTGGAGCAGTCACCCCATCCGTAGCGCTCCGGGTCTTTGCGGCGGTAGTCGTTCGTGTAGCCGAAGTCACCGTCGTGCTTCGCCATCCACGCCACAATGGCGTTGCGCTGCACGTCAGCCTGCGTCATCCGTCTCCTTCCTTTTCGCTAGAAGTGCCTTCACCTCAGTATACGGCACGAAACTAGCTCGGTCAGGGGTAGGGCTGTGCGCCGGGATCTTACGGTTGCGGAGGAAGTCGTAGCCTTCGCCAGGCTGCAACCGCACAGGGGTCGTCGTATAGTCGTTCGACAGCCGGAATTCCACCCAGCTGTCTTCCATGTGACGCACAGCGTAGGGGTATCGACGCAGAAGCGGGTCGTCGTTGCCGGGGACGATGCGCCATGCCGCATCGATCAGCGACTTTAGCGCAGCCAACTGCACGCTGAATTCCTCTATCTCGTCTGAGAATTCCCCCCGAGATATAGCGGCCCCGTCGTTCGTCGGTATCGGCGGGTTGAACCCGCACAGTGAGCGGCACGCCGGACTGTAATGCGGTTCGTAGATAGAAAGGTCCCTGTTGTACATCGGCGGCCTGCCCGCCTCTTGCGCCAGGTAGGCGTCATAGAAGCCGTATGTCAAGCCGTCTAAATGTTTCGGGTCGTAGTCCCGGTTGGATGTAGAGCTCTCTTCCATGGCTAGAACCATACCACGCTCTGCGGCGGGTAGCCCGCCGCGTGGAAGGAGAGAGGGTCGTATTCTGCAGGGCGGGTCTGGAGGAAGGGGCGCTTCGGGACGACATGCCACATTGAGGTGAAGCGCACACGGGCATCCTCCGCATAGAATGCCGGAATGTGTGGAGGCAGAGGGCGTTCAGCGTCGACGACCGTCGTAAGCAGCTGACTCTCCACGAAGATGTGGAAAAGGTTCTTGGATGGGGCGAGGCGGTTCTTATTGCCGTCCTCCGAATTTCTGTTAGCCGGAACGATGTCGTTTTTCAGGTCGGTCGGGGTCGTGCCCAGCGGGTACTCGTGGCAGGCTTTTATCAACACGGAGTAGGGGTTCAGTTGGGGCGTGGTTTCATCAGGCGTTTGATTGTGCGGTGGGAACTTCCTCGGGTCCGTGTCGGCGTTGCTTTTCAGGAAGCGCTGACCGCCCGTGTATGAAGGGTCCTGTTTGGAGACCTCCCAGCCGTTGGGCTTCAAGCAGAGCGCATAGAAGCGGAAGTTGCTGTTAGACGTAGGAGAGGGGTCGTAGGGGTGCGTCGGGTCGGGGCTGAAGCACCACAGCAGCCAGCCCACCTCCCACGGGTTCGGTTTGGAGTCGGGGTTTTGCGGGGTCGGCGGGGTGTTGTCCTTATTGCGCAGCTGCTGCGTTGTGACGATGTTCGCCGAGAAGGAATACACCACCTGGAGACGGTTATGGTGTGTCGGGTCGGGGTGAGAAGAGGGGACCGGCACCCGCTCTATCTTGAGCAGAGGGGTTAAGGCCGGTATAGGCGCCGCCAAGCTGGCCGCGGTAGCGCCGAGGGGCTGGTCCGGGTTGGGTTCGGGGGGAGGCGGCGGCGTCAGAAGGAGGGTCGAGTCGTAGGGCGGCGTCGGGTTAGGCGTTATCGTCGCCTCGTTGTATATCTTCCGTATGCGCACGAGGGGGCGTTGCGGAGGCAGTGGGTTCGGTGGAGTTGACATGCCACGATTTTATCTCGTCGTCGTGTCTGCGCACAGCACACTGGATGTCGTCCAGCTGGCCCGTGTGCATGTGCACGAGGTCCGTCAAGACTTTGGTGTTGTTCTCTATACGGTCTATAGCGTCGCGTAAGGAGCTCCCGTGGTTGTTTTCCATGTCCTGTTTGACGCTAAGGACCTTTCTATTGGTCTTCAATGACGTGTAGAGCGTCGCTATAGCGGTTATAAGGGCGCCTAAGCCTACTGCTGGAGCCCCTAGGAGATGGTCGAAGATGAGGATTATATCGTGCACAGGTCTTATTATAGCGATCATACCGCGGTAGGATTTCCAGTAGTGAAAAACAGCGATTAATATATGCGGTTGGGTCCCCCCATGCAAGTCGACCCACCCCTCCAAAAATTCCAACTTTTCCCACCAAAAATACAAGTAGCCCCTGGGACTAACGTCCCAGGGGCTACTTTTCCTACCACTCCAACTTGTATTACCTACCCTACCGTAGGGTAACTTATCGCTTCCACCATCACGCAGACGAACCACGCTGCATACATGAGTCCAACTATTCCAACCCAGATCTTAGTGATATTGATTCTCAATAGCGCCTCCCTCCACGGGCGCCGCCTTCGGCGGCGACCCGATTCCGTTTCACGTGAAACATCACTACAGTCCGACCGCTCGACGGGCGTCGCCCAGCGTCTCCACTTCCCTGGCGCCGTCGGGCTGGTCGACCTCGCCGAAGGCCGGCCACAGTCGGTCTCGGACTACGCCGCCGTCTCCGGCCCGAACCACCACGCACCCGTCTTCGACAGTGAAGGCCCTCCTCGCTGTGCGCCGCCCCCACGCCACGGCGTCGGCGACGCGGTTGCATTCGAGCACAGTCAGCACCCGGGCCAGCGCCGTCGGAGACGACGCCCGGAGGGCGTCCATGCAAGCCTCGGCCATCGACGCGTGCGCGTAGACGCTGCCGCAGCGCTCTAGCACCGCAGCCCGCATCAGGTCCCAGATGCCCTCGGCGTCGACTGGATCCTCCGGGTCGTCGGCTACGGCGTCTTCCCGCCACAGGTCCATCCGCGTCTCGGCGTCGGCTCGGTCCCAGATGGTGGCCACGACGTCGTACTGGATATCGTTCCAGGTCTGTTCGATTTCAGGTGCGGCCTCGCAGTATTCGTCGTCTTCGTCCTCCCAGTCGGCGTCGAAGAGGAGCTCAATCCCGTCGTCCAGTTCGAGGCCCCGCTCGGCGAGGACGTCGATTGCGGCGTCCAGCACGTCGGCGTCGGAGACGGCTGTCAGGTAGGGGTAGAGGTGCATCGGAGGGTTCCTTTCTCTCTGTTGTTCCGATGGTTCCAGTCTAGCGGGCCTCGGGCCCGAAGTCAAGCCCGAGGGCCTGTGGTGTATCGCACAGTCAGCACCAGTCGAAGAAGCACTGCAGCGACGTCGGGAGGTGCTCTACGAGCTCCTCGCAGGTGGACATAAGCCCATAGAAGGCGTCCCAGGCGGCTTGTGCGAGGTCGAGCCAGGTCATCGTCCTCAGGCCTCCCATCCGCGGTTCTGACGGCGGCTGCGGCGTCGTGCTCGCTGGCGCTCGCGGTCGGCTCGAAGGCTGGCGACGAAGTCCGGGACGTCGATTTCGGGGATGAAGGTGGTGGTGTGCATCAGCTTTTCCTTTCTCTCGTCTTCGCTGATATCTCTAGTCTAGTGGCTACCGGGCGTCTGCGTCAAGCCCGTAGTGTATGACCTGTATCACAGTCAGGCCCAGCACCGTCGGCTCGTCTCGGATGCCCGCGTAGGCGTCCCAGCGGCCGAGGTCTTCGCCGCAGCCCCAGCCGGCCAGGATGCCGACGGCGACGGCGACGGCGGCCCAGAAGCGCCTCACCAGGCCCACCTGCCTACGTCGTCGCGCACACGGAGCTCGACGGCGAGAGTTCGGCGGCAGGTCACCGAACGGACGTCGAAGCCGGCGTCCGTGAGCTCGGCGTCCAGGTCCTCTAGGAGCCGCTGGCCGCCTTCGTGGGTGCGCACACCGGGGGTGATCCTGACGTCGCCTTCCAGCGGGGCGTCGACGATGAAGCTGCGGCCGTCTACGAGGCTGACGTAGAGGCTGTAGCCGTGCTCGGAGACGTCGTAGACGGGGATTGTGGCTTCCAGGTGCCGGACGACGGCGTTGGCGACTTTCCAGGTGTTCATCGGACTTCCTTTCTCTCTTCGTTCCGATGTCTTCATTCTAGCGGGCCCCGGAGGGGCTGTCAAGCCCCTCCGGAGTGGGGTGGCTCACACTTCCACGCCCCAGTCGGCGACGGCGCTGCGGAGGGTCGGCCAGGCTTCGGTCTCGCCGCACTCGCGGACCCGGACGGCGCCGTCGGCGTAGACGGTCAGGGTGCCGTCGGGGGTATCGGCCTGGACTGCGCCGTCGGGCAGGACGAAGGCGAGGCCTCCGAGCTTCTCGGTGAGCGACTTCGCCAGGGCTTGGCTGTAGGGGTACTTCGCGGTCATCGGAGTTTCCTTTCTCTCTTCGTTCCGATAGCTCTATCCTCGCACAGTCGAGCGGCGCTGTCAAGCCCCGAGCGTGTGTTCTATGTCACACTTTCATGGTCGCTCGAGAGCCTCTGGAAAATGTATTTTTCATGGTTGCTCGAGAGCCTCGAGAACCCCTCCGAGTGTGATGCACTCCACATTGTGATGTTTCTCACATGGTTGCTCGAGAGCTTCTCCGAGTGTGAGATTGCTCACATGGTCCCTCGAGCTAGGACCTTAGTCCCGATTTCGGAAAATGAGACGAAGATCACATATCAAGTTCCGGGATTTTCGCAACACCGACGTTGCGTAATTGCTCGGGGCCGTCTCCGGGGCCACCCCGAGCACCCCCGGCCTTCGGGGGCACCCCCTCAGGCTTCGAAATCGCCCCTCTGAGGGCCTCTGGGGCCCCGCCGGTAGGGTGGCCTAGGCGGGGGCGTCTGCGGCGCTCTGAGGGGCCCCTGAGGGGCGTCTGCGGGCATGGGAAGGCCCCCGCCGGGGCGGGGGCCTTCGGGTCAGCCTTCGAAGTCTTCCAGGACGTCCGCCAGGTCTGCGGTGTAGTAGCCGCCGAGCTCTTCGAAGAAGTCGATTTCGATGTCCATTGGGGTTTCCTTTCTCTCTTTCCCCTTTGTTGTACCTCCATTCTATCAACCACCACCCCCCCGTGTCAAGCCCTGGCGGTGTGTCCTTCGCCACATTTCCGGGCACCATACGCCACCGTAGCCTACACACCGGTAACCTTCTCCGACGTAGCAGTAGGTTACACCTACGAAGCCGTAACCTACCACCGGGTAACTTACTCGCCAGTAACCTTCTTCAGCGTAACCTACCACGGGGTAACTTACACCTACGTAGCAGTAACTTACGGTTACGTAGGTAAAAGTTGGCATTAAACGTTACAAAGAGGCCCCTTTTCGATTTTCGGGGGCAGGTTTCGGCTACAAAGAGGACCATTTTCGAATTTCGGGGCTCAAAGATAAGGGAAATTAGAACGGCGGTCGGCGGAATGGACAGTCCCGAGGCGCACACCACACAGCGCCGGGCGGTCGAGCGGCACCCCCTCAGACGCACGAGGATCGATTCTGAGGCGATTTCAGCCCCTGACCCAAGCGACCCTACCAGGGCGACCCTGAAAACGCCTCAGAGGGCAACCTCGTGATCCTGAGGCGCAACTGGGCCCCGCGGAAGGCGCACACCCCACGGCGCACAGCCCCCGCAGCGGAAGCGTGTGAAGGATGTGACAAAACTGAACAGACGCAAAACACGTTGTTCTCAAACAGCAGCAAATGCAAACCGTGCGGGGTATACCCGGGGTGTGACATCGCCATATTGATCAAGCACATTGCCCTGATCTAAGAGGTTTTGTAATTTCAAAGGAGGGAAACCAAGGGATTACAAGGAATATACAAATAGGGATATATAATGTGGTAGTAGTATGTGTGGGGGTGGTGTATTAGGACTGTTTTTTCTTAGTGAGAATGATTCTCAATTAAAAGATGTGTCGAAATTCTGACAGTCACTGTCAATTGAGAGTCACTATCAGATTTTCCACCCCGCCGGGGCCGAGCTTGACCCAGAATCCGCGACACCTCGCCGATCTATGAGGTGTGCGACGTGTCAGGCGCGCGCGGGCGCGTGATTATAACACAACTCCTCACAACACCTGTGTGATCAAATTCACATTTCAGGGTTTGACTTGAAATCGATTCGCCCTTATGGTAGAAATCGAGTTGAAATCGATTACGCAATATGAGTCGAAATCGATCGAAAATGTATTTTCGAGTGAGAGGAGAAATCGAAATGAAACGGATTTCCGTTGCGATCGAGGTCGCCGACGAAAACCTGTGTGCGCGGGAACTGCGCGCCGACGTGGAGGACGAATACGGGGTGAAAATCGTTCTCAATTCGAACTATGCCGACAAGGCGGTCCTAATAGTGCCCGAGCCGATGCGGGTAGGTGGCGAGGAGATCCTCCCCCCTGTGCGCATTGGCGCCCTGAAGGCCGCGCTGGCGTCCCTCGGCGTGGCAGTGGCCACGCCGTCGTCTCTGGACGATGCGCTGCTGTCGGGCGCTGAGCGGGACAACATATCGGCGAGGAAGCGCCTGCGGCTCATGTTCCGCGAGTTCAAATCGAATCCGCTGTCGAGCGTGGACCTGCGCGGAAAGGACCCGGCAGACCCCTCTAAGCTGGCGCGCAAGCTCCGAGCGAAGCGCTTCAAGGAGGCCTTCTACGAGTCTTTATCCGAGTTCATAGCGGCCAACCCCGGGCTGAGCTACAAGGACTACTGGGATGCGGACCGCCGGCCTTATGAGAAGCAGTGGCCCGAGTATCGGGCAGCTGTCAAGAGAGCGAAAGACATTAGAGGAAGGGAATAAACAACATGACGCGCTATACGATGCCCGCACGCTCGCAGGGAAACGCCTTCATGCAGCACACAATGGCCTGCCTCGCCGAAAAAGACGTTCACAGGTGGGTGTTTGCACATAGCATGAACCCCGGGGTCGAATGTACTGTGCGCGAGTGGCTCTATCAACGGCTGAACGGCTTCTACTGCGACCTGCAAGTGATGTACACCCCCCATGTGCGCTTGACTATCGTAGCCAGGACGCACATCGTGCTGAACAACACCCCTACGCTTCCTTCCATGGCCCGCACTGACGAGGCCGTCGAGGTTGACGCCAGCGGCTTGAACGCACGGGACTCCGCGAAGGCCCTGATAAAAGCGACGGGGCTGAACCCGCACATGTTGGTGTATGGGTGGCCGTTCTGCTTGGACGACATGGAAGGAGGCGCGGCATGACGATCGTGGCCTTTTTCGACACCGCTTTCCTGGCGACGCTTCCGGGCCGCACAATAGAACCCGCCGCGATGGACCGCCACGGGGCTGTGCGCTCCGGTTCCATAGTGCTGTACGGCCGTAGCCCCTTTGCGCACTCGATATGCGTGCAGCCGCATGAAGGCAAGCGGAAGCCCTTCACGGTGGGCATTGTGCGCGTTCGCACAATGCCGATGAAGGCGACGTTGGAGCTGTACGATAGGCTATCCAACCCCTTAATAGAAGTGGATGCGGTCGTGAACAAAGACTTGCCACTGGATTGCGTGTGCGACTTGGGCTACGGGATAGCGCCGGGCACCGTGATCGACGAGGGGGCGCTATCCATCCCCGATTATCATGTGCTGTGGCCCGGTAAGCCCACGACGAACACGGTGTGGACCGCAGTGGAGGACTACACGTGGTTCGAGGCGTTCTCGGAAGAGGGGTGCGCGACGGGCATAGCCTGCACACCCGCGTTGCATATGCGAAATGAACGGAAGACGATAAACGAAAGGGGGTGAAGGATGACCGCGACATACATAGCATTGGAGGGCCCCGACGGCGTGGGGAAGTCAACCGTAGCAGCAGCTCTGAGAGATCGGCTGCTACGCCGCACCCGGCCCACCGCCTCTTACTTCGATGTGCGCATACGGCACTTTCCTACGGACATGATGATCGCGTGTGCGAATAACGGGGGCTATTGCCTGAATACGGAGGACTACGCGAGGGACATGGAGAACTGGCTCTCCTTCCGACCTGAGCCCGTGCTGTTCCCCGACACGCCGACCCCCGCCTCGAACGAAGAACAGCTGTACATCCTGGACAGGTGGGCGCTCAGCACCGCAGTGTACGCTTCTCTGCGGAATGAAAAGATCTCGGAGAACGTAGCGCTCACGCTGAACTGGCTGAACCGCGTTCCGCTGACGACGTTCGTGCTGATGCCCCGCGACCCCTCCAAGCTGACGGACCCTGACTACCCGGACCCCGACGGCTACGACCCCCTCGCGGTGACGGAGGCGTACCGGAAGTTCCTGACGAACGCGTTCGTCGCGGGGGAGCTGTCGAGGTTCATACCGATCGTCGTGGACCGCGCAGTCGACACGCCCGATTCCGTGGCCGCGGAGATCGCCGAGTGGATAGAGGGGTTGATGTGACGCACATCGCACACGGGGCGCTTGACCGCCGCCCCGTGTGCGCCTAGACTGTAAGCACGACGGGGCGAAAAGAAGGCCCCTAGCCCAAAAGAAAGGAACACATCATGGGGACAATGCCCACTCTTGAGAACGCAGTCACTTGGTTCAATGCGAAAACCGTTACCCAACACCTTGACGTCGTTGACCGCCAGGAGGCTTCGATCGTCGACATCCGCACCGCGGAGGGTTCGACTGTGCGGTTTTACGACGCAGACGGGTTCGAGTTCATGACGTTGAAGTCGGACGACGTGAGCACGCGATTCGCTTCGCTCTTCGGCGAGGAACTGGTTGGTGCGCGCCACGCGGAGGACGGTCGGCTTTACGCGATCCTGAAAGACGGCGATAGCATACGCGAGGAGCCCGTGGGCCTCTTCCCGTTCGCGGACGTGCAGGTGGGCCTGAATTGCGAGTTCGGGCGCCGTATCACGGTGGTGACCGTGAGGTACGGGCCTGCTGATGTGACGGTGAGCTTAATAGCGTCGTTCGCAGAGCTCGTGACGGCGACCCGGCCTTACTCCGAGAGCGAAGCCGACTACCTGCTTTAAGCATGACGCGACGCGGAGCATGGGTTTCCGCAGAACGAAAGGAGAGAAGAACATGATAGGAACTGATTACACACCGGGGCTGTTGGCAGAACTGGCTAAGAAACCGAACGTGAGAAGCTTGGAGATTCCGGTGACGCCGAAGGGGCAGTGGGTGTCCTCCTGTACGAAGCGCTACACGGACGATTGGGTTTGTAAGACGACGCTCTTCGACGTCGGCGATGTGGAGTTGGCGTCTGTGACGGCAGAATACGATGAAGACAGCACGCGGTTCGGTTTGATACTGGACCATGAAGTGGAGAAGGTCACGGTTTCTTCACAGCCTGCGGGGCTGTGCGTGTCTTTCGTCATCAGCCGGTGGTTCGAAGAGGGCCTGGACAAGATATCCATCGTCCTCCCCCCCGTCGCTTCGGTGGAGCTCAAGTCTGAGATCGGTGCGGTGTCCGTGATCGAAGAGACGGACACGACGTCGGACGTGATCACGTCGTTCTTCGAAGATGAGACCTCGGACGAGCCGTGGTTGGTCATCGTCGAGCCTTCCTGAAAGGAGGATTAACATGCTGTTCTACGATTACGAGGACTGCCTGTGCGCATATATCAGGAATCGCGGTTTCGTGTGCGTGGACGCGGATAGTCCTCGCTTCGATGAACCCCTGCCCGCACACGTCAACCTGACGGTGTGTGACGAGGCTGCTCCGTTCACGAACCCCTACGGAGACATTCTGCTGGTGCATGACCACCTGCCGTGTGACATGTGCTATAACACGGTGTTGCAGGAGCTGGTGCCGGAAGATTGGCCGAACATGTTCACTGTAGAAGATGGAGAGCAGAATCCGTACACAGAGATGCTGCACGGATGTGTAGCGGTGTCGTTGGAGTCAGATAACGAGTTTTTCTTAGGCGACCTAACGTATAACTTTGGTACTAAGACGATCCACTGCGAGCCGGATACAGGTGAGCCGTTTGACATGAAGAAAGACGAGTTCGTCAGAACGTTCAAAGTGAGGTGCCTCAAAACATGACGAACAAGGACATCGCCAGAGCTATAGCGGAAGCGTACGACACCGCGCCTAGCGGACCGCATGTGCGCTATTACAGGGAGGACGGAACGATCGCGGTGAACACTGAGGAGGCGAGGTATATGACGAGATACAACCCGTTGACGAAGCGGCTGAGGGTGCTGTTGTATCCGCACCACGATACCATCGGGTTGTTCTATTTAGGAGACGACCAGGAAGGAGATGACGATTGACGTGGGTCTGAAATTGATTCCGCCAGGTCAGGGCAGTAAGCTGAGAGAATACTACATCCGTTTCGAGGGTTCGATGTACGGCGTGTTGCACGTGCACGTCGAAGCGCACACCGTAAGTCTGGTACCTCTCAAGGATCTCGACAACATTCCGGTGTTCGTGGAGCCGCTGGATCTGTACAAGCTACACGGTGTGCGAGTGTTCGACTCTTCGAGTTTCCGCATGGTGCTGTGCTTCTTCGACCGTTTCTATGTGACGGTCGGCGACCTGCACGTATTGGAGTTCGACAGCCCTCAGGCTTATATGGAGCACATGCGCATTTCCTTGTATGATGTGGTGTTGTTTCCACCTGTTGTGGAAAGTCAGGAGACGAACCCGTGGCGGACGTTGGCCCGGGCGGACGACGTGGACGCTATATGGCTGTGCGATTTCTCACCCCTGGAGGAAGGCCTCGACCCCGGTCCGGACAGCTGCTTGACCCGGACTCTGTGTAGACTGTGGAGAGAGGTAGACGGTTCTTTGACGCTGAAGCCGGCCCGGGGCTTCGCGATCTGCGAAGCGTGGGAGGAGAATAACTTTTCGACTAGCTCGTGGCGTTTGACGTCTGTTCGCAAACGTGCAGCGTAGTAATGGATTGTGATGTATTTCACAGGGCGGGGGCTTGACAGCCCTCGCCCTTTCCGTGTAGGCTGAACGCGCACAGCAACCGAGAGAAAGGACATAATACTATGGGTTTCGAAAAACCACAGGACTACGTGGATGCTTTGAAAAGGCTTGAAGGCTTTCCATTGATGGGCATGGAGGTCGTGGATGGTCGCTTGTTCTTCACCAGCCTGTCTAGCCACGTAGCGCTCCCTTTGCGTAACAAAAGGAGAGATTGGGGTTATAGAGTGGGGCGCTATGGCTTGAACAATCTCGATGTGCTTGTGAGCTACGTGAGGTACGACGATCAGTTCAGGCAGGTTCGACTCTTCGACGAATATGGCGACGTTATCGCACACGTGGAGCTTCGTAACATCACCCGGAAGGAGTGGCTGCTCGGCGAGCTGTACGGTCAGAACTTGCACAGCTCGATGAATGTCAACCAATATAAGAAATATGCTCTTTTGGCCACTGGTGTGGTGTTCACGGAGGAGGCCGATGGCCTGACGGGTGTTTCCATTCACTGGCCGTTTCTCGACTCTCCGGTGGACAGCGTCATCGACCGGGGGGACAGGGTGTACGTAATGACCGAGAAGGGTAGGGCAGTCGAGCTGTTTTTCGATGCTGAGGAAGGGGGAAACGAAGATGGCGAGGACGACTGACGGGAAGCTGATTCAACGGGCTTTCGATCTGCTTGACCCACTAGTGCGCGAGGGGTGGGCTTTGCACACTGTGAACTATACGGCCGATAGGACCACGCTGTTCTTCGATAACGGCGTCTCGGCCTACCTCAAAAGATCGGAGTACTTCGTATCGGACTATAAGACTCGTGTCTGCTCAACCCCGCTCGTATCTATGCGACGGGTGATGAAGCAGGACGGATCGGATGCGTGGCGGTTGCTCGATGGGGAGGGGCACACCGTTCTCACCGTGGAGCTCTCACAGCCGACCGACCCGCTTCCAGCATACGTCACAACCATAAAGGAGGCTCTCATCGGGTCCCGCGTGCAAAGCGTGTCGGTGTCGGATGGCGGCCTGTGTCTGCACTTGGACGACGACTACGACGCTGTGACGAACGGTGCGTTGCGGGTGCGCGTGGACTCTGAACGGGTGCCGTTCACTGTGGGCGACGTGTTCGTTAACCGCGGCGGTGCGGACTTCACGCTGTGCATATGCACGCAAACGGAAAGCAAACCCGTTGTATCGTTCAAGATCGATTGGGACGCACTAAATGGAAAGGAGCTGTCTTTCAATGTTATCTGACAAGGACATTAAAAAGCTGGCGAAGCGTGAGGGACTGGTGTACCCGCTCCGTGACGATTGCCTTCAGCCGGCTAGCTACGACGTGCACCTAGGCCCGTACTTCCTCAACACGAAGACAGGCGAACGGCATGTGTCCTGGGGTGCACGGAGCGAGTTCGTTCTCCCGCCCGGTGAACTGTGGCTCGGCGCAACCTTGGAGAAGTTCGAGCTTCCAGCGAATATCGCCGCACAGGTGGAGGGCCGGTCGAGCTGGGGCCGCCTCGGGTTGCTGACGCACATCACCGCAGGCTTCATCGATCCGGGGTTCGAGGGGGTGATCACCCTGGAGCTATACAACGTCAATTCCTACCCGTTGATCCTTCCTACGGTTTTCGACCTGTTGATGGATTCGACCGGTGTGGAGCCGATCGCTCAGGTGTCATTCATGAAACTTTCGTCGAAGGCTAGGGAACCGTACAACACAAAAGGGCACTACCGTAACCCGATCGGTCCCCAGCTGTCTCGTCTCAAGGGGCGTGTGAAGAAACGGTAATGGATATCGCCGACATCTGGAGGGGCGAGGAATGGGTCAAGCAGGCGCGCTGCAAGAAGAGCGACATCGGCATGCACCTGTTCTTCGCCCCCCGCGAGGGGTCCGACGTGGAGGACGACCCCTACTATGCGCGGGCCAAGTGGGTGTGCTCGATTTGTCCTGTGCGACTCGAATGCAGGGACTATGCGGACCGCGTTGAAAAAGGACAGAAGAGGCTGTTCGGTGTGATAGGCGGGGAAGACTCGTTCGAGCGCCGGGCCAGGAGAGAAGAGGAGGGAAAACTGTGAGGCAGTTGTTGTACGGGAAGAAGGGACCGCTGGAGGGCTGGTTCGCCGTCAATCCTGACGACACGCTGGATTATGTGCCGACGTCGAGTGAGGCGATGCACAACTCATATCGGGAGACGGTGGAAGACGCCAAGGGCAAGCCGTTCCGGGCTATCAGCATCGGGTACGCGTCGGAGCGGCAGGTCTTCTACACGTGCAACGGGATTCGATTGATTCTGGTCAAGCAGGACGAACCGCCTTTCAGACCCGGCCAGGCTCCGTCCGGGTATTATTATGACGCGTCGAGACACACGGTGGATCGCTTCTACGACCCTCCTTTCCACGTGAAGGGGGAGGAGTGTCCTGCCGATTCGGTGACGGGTATTCTGAAAGATCAGGGATATGTATGGTGCCGCCGTAAATACGATGGTACTGAGTTCCTCTTGACGAAGGACCCTGAAGGTAAGGCGGATGTGGACAAGTACTACATTAAGGCATTCTCGATCGGTCTGAACATGGACATTCTGGTACGTTCGATCGATATCTCGTGCGCGAAGTTCGAGGTGGTGCGGGCGTGACATTCTTGGATCTTACCCCGGAGCAACTGGAGAAGGTGGAGGCCATCGTCGCACAGCGGGATGGCCTCCGGGCCGCTTTGGACGTGTCGGACACGGGGACGGGCAAGACCCTGTGTGCGGTGGAGGTGGCGAAGCGGCTTGAGCCGGCTACGACGTTGATCGTGGGGCCGGCGAAGCCGCAGATCGTCAGCGCGTGGAAGGCGACGTTCGCCCGGCAGGGCGTGGAGCTTCCGTTCAAGCGGATCGATTCGAAGCACCTCGGCCATTTCGACGACATCCGCGCCGGTGTGCCCGGTGTCTACTACGTCGGAAGGGAGTACCTAGGGTTATCCGACTATAATGCGAAGAACATCGAGAAGGGTAAAGAGAACCTTCTCCCCTGGTCGAAGGCCAAGCCTGACTTCGTCGTCTATGACGAGGTGCAGTCGGCGTCTAACCGTAAATCCGGACGGGCTAAAGCGATGTGGAGCCTGCGGAATGCTGGCTTCAAATTGGCCATGTCAGCGACGCCGCAGGGGAACCGCTTTGAGGGGTTGTGGTCTATTTGCCGCTGGTTGTGGTGGAATGTAGAGGACCCGTCTCGTGTGCCGCTGTCTCACGACAAGAGGGACTGGCTGTTCGTGGAGGGTTCTTTCCACCGATGGAAAGCGAGGTGGTGTATCGTCCAGAACAGTTGGATACATGATAGATATGGCAGACTGCAGGAGATCGAGACGATCGTCGCCGAGAAGGAACCGGGGGCTTTCCTTCGGTCTTTGCCGTGCGTTGTGGGTTTGCCGGCTGATAGGAAGCCCGTGGACACGCGTATCGTCGAGTGCGAATTGACGCACAAGCAGCGTGAGATATATGACAGCCTGCAGTATGAGTTGATCACGGAGATCGAGGGCGGCTTGCTCGTGGCGTCTCTTCCGATTGTGAAGCTTGTGCGTCTGCGTCAGGTGGCACTGGGTGAGCCGTGCATGGTGTACGACCCGGATATTGACATGGACCGGGTGACGTTCGACTCGGACTGCCGCTCTAGGAAACTCGACATGTTGAACGCGCTGATCGAGAAGCATCACCCTCGGGACAAGGTGTTGGTGTTCACGTCGAGCCAACGGTTCGCGAATGCTGTTGCACACAGAGTGTGTGCGAAGACAGCCCTGTACACAGGTGCGCAGTCGGCGAAAGCGCGCAGTGAGGCGTTTGCAGGGTTCACAGCGGGGGATGTGCAGGTCTTGTTGTGCACTGTCGGCGCCGCGGCTGAGGGCCTGGACGGCTTGCAACGGGTGTGCCATGTGGAGGTGTGGTTGGACGAGGACCTGAACGGAATGCTGTGCGAACAGGCGAAGGGCCGGTTGAACCGGATGGGACAGCCGGCAGAGCGGATCGTCCGCTACTATTTTCAGGCCCGGGACACGATGGACGACGGCACGTTCCAACGGCTCGCCGGCCAGGCGCAGGCCAATAGGGCCGCGCTGAACAAGTGACGCAACTCACACAGCCCCGGCTTGCACCTCCGGGGCTGTGCCTGTACCGTAAAGGGTACAAGCCGATTGAGAGAAAGGAACACATTATGACGATTTCGGAGTTCATCGACGACCTTGAGAAGGCTCGTGCCAAGTATGGCGACTTGAAGCTGTTCGTGGCACGGGGCTATCAGCTGTACCCGGTGGAGTCGCTCGACCTGTTCGACTGCCGCGTGGGGTACAACGAGCATTATGACGAGTTCTTCGAGTCGAACAATGCCGGGTTCGGTGCCGAAGAGGCTGTCGTTCTCGGTTAGACGAGAAAGGAGGTACAAGATGGACGAATACATTAAAGAGTGGCTGAAGGACGCATTTGTGCTGTTCGATACTTTCGATAAGCATTACGCATACATCCCCGCTCTTAAGAAGTGGCTGGACGTCAACGGTGCGGATTACTGCCTTGGTCTAGCGGACATGCGCAACCTCATGGAAAACGACCTGATCTACTTCGCACCTGTGCCATTCATTCAACACGTGTGGGATCAGCGGGATACTCAACGAGCCGCTCTGGAACCGCGCACCACACTGAGGTATAAGGACGGGCCGATCATCTTGCACAACACGGGAGACACACCCGCTATTATTGAGTGCAATCACATCGTCAACTTCGCAATCAACAAAGGCTGGGAGCTTCAACTGGTATGAGGAACGACGAACTACTGTCACTGTTCACGCCGCAGACCCGGAGGGACAAGCAGATCCGGGTCGGGGCCTCGAACCTCTCCAACCCGTGTGCGTTGTGCCTGGCCGAGGACATCCTTCCGGGCATCAAGGACAAGAGCGGCGTGGAGCTCGTGCCCCGCGAGATGAGGGAATCCAACTTCGTCATGGGGGCGAGGATCGGAACTGACATCCACCGCGGCTTGGAATATTGGGCGAAGCGGCTATTCCCGAAGTGGGAGCTGGAGCAGCGCTTCGAGCTCGGCCTCTACGAGAACTACGGGTTGATCAGGTCCACGGCCGATGCCTACGACCCCGAGGACGGGACGATCGTCGACTACAAGACGACTACCCGCGCCAAGTTGAAGGCTCTCAGCGCAGTCTTCTCGATGCACGGCGACGTGCCGGATGTGACGGGTGACAGCGCCAAAGCTAAATACATCGCCTACGTCGCACAGACCCACCTCTATGCGCTCGGCAAGGAGCGCCGCGACGGCGAGGGGACTGTGCGCAAGATCAAGGTCGTTTTCATTCCGAGGGACGCTTCGCAGGTGTCCGATGTGGAGATCTTCACCCTTGACTACGACCACGAGAAGGCCGAGCAGGTATGGCAGCGCGGGCAGCATATCATCGACGCCCTGTGTGATGGCTTCACGGATTTCCCGTCATACCCAGGTTGTTACCGTTGCAACGTGTTAGCTGTTAAGAAGTGTAACTAGCGTGGGGGAGTAGGTGTTGGCAACGTGAAAGAACAGGACGACATTCTCGAATATGGTTATATATCCGGGCTCATCGACAGCCTTGAAGCCAGGAAGAAGGAACTCGCTGCAGCTATCAAGCAAAGGCTGCAGGTCGGTGAGTCCGGAGTAGCCGGCCCGTACATAGTTACGCGAAGGGAGGTTCACCGTTTCGATATATCGAAGGCTGAAAAGGCTCTACCTGGAGATACGCTTCGACGTTGCTATGTTCAAAAGCTGGATCCGAAAAGAGTGAAAATGCTGGCTTCGGCAGAGGAATATCTTCAGTGCCTTAAGAGCACAGAGCAGCTTTACATCCGTCAAGAGAAAGGAGAAGACGAATGACAGATTTCGACATCGAATCATTCATCATCAAACCCGACGAACTCAGCAAACCCGAGCAGATCCTCGTCTACTCCGACTACGGCCAGGGGAAGACGACGTTCGCCGCATCGGCTGCCAAGTTCGCACCAACCTCGCCTGTACTGTACCTCGACCTCGAAGGCAGCACGACAGGCGTCACACGCGATGTTCCACCGGAAAACATCGACATCGTCAGGCCTAAGAACATGCCGATACCAGAGGGCATGACCAAGGAGGAAGGCTGGATCCACAACACGGACCGCATTCTTGTGGCCTTCCTCACAGGCGAGATGCCCCGTGAGTACAAGACGATTGTTATCGACCCACTTAACGTCTACAACGACTGGTGTGCGGATTACTTCGAAGCCGTTGAGATGGCCAAGCAGAACCCTAACAAGTTCGCCATCTGGACGGAGGCCGCTAAGAAGACCACTGGATCGAACGGGATCTTCCCGCTTCTGAAGGACGCCGGGGTGCTGTCCATCCTCGTCGTCCACCAGAAGACCGACGACAACGGGGTGGCCGACTTCGCCTGGCGCGGATCCGGTTCGCGGGCCAAGGTTGGACAGACGCCCGACGTGGTGGTACATTTGTCACTGGACACCGACCGGAAAACAGGCGAGTCGCATACGGAAGCGCAGATGTTCGCATCCCGAACGATCGGGGCCAAGAATCGCTTCAACCTTCCTCCCTTCGTGGAGGACCTGACCATCGAAAAGCTCTGGAAGCTTTGCGACAACCACTGAGAGAGGAGAACACTATGGTACGCAAACCCGCTTATAAGGCATTCAAACTCGACGACAAGGAACTCAAGTCCGCTCTCGGAGCCGACGGCCACTTCGGAGGCCGCGGCGGTGCGGTCAAGGTTCCGGCGCCCGGGGTCTACCGGGCTATCATCTGCGATGTGGAGAAGGGAGAGTACAAGTCCGCTGCCAATGCAGGGCTACCGCGTCTCGTCGTTGACATGAAGATCATCGAAGGCCCGACCGACGACTACGACGGCGCCATCGTCAAGGATTTCAACGTCCCGCTTCAACCGCACTGGAAGAACGGCAAGCTCAATTACAGCTTTCCGAACTTCTGGGAGGCCGTCGGCGCCTACGACCCCGATGAGGGCTTCCTGATCCCCGAAGACGAAACCGAACTGGTCGACCCCGACCAGACGGTCCTCGTCAAAATCGGGAACCGCCACAATGATCGGGGTTACGTAAATGCAACGGTCGAGTCCTACTACGTGGACGACGGAAAGCGAGAGCTGGAACAGCTCGGCGAGCCGCTGAAGCCCAAGGTCGTGCAGGACGCACCCACGGCTAAGATCCATCCGGCTCGGGACACGACGAGGAAGTTCAGCATCGGTTAAGAGGAAGGAGTAAGGAACGGCCCCAACGGGGCCGTTCCTGCTCTATAAGACAACGTCGGTTCGGAAGAGAAAGGAAGAGAAAGGAAGAGAAGATGGAAGCAATAGAATTCCTGGACGCGATATACAAAGACATCGAGGGTTACATCAACATTGTGACGATGGACCCCCTTGACGAAGAAGAAACTGTCAAAAGCAAGTTCCTCGCCTGGCCGGAGAAGCGCGACCTCGCACAGCGCTACCTGTCCATCCGCGAGGATGAGAATACATACTGCTCAGTCGGTGTGTTCTCGGGTAAGAGCCGTTCGGGCGACGACGAAGGAGCTATGTGCGGCGTCGTGTGGGCAGAAGCCGACACCTGCCCCCCGAGCGAATTCGAGGTTGAGCCGACTTTGGTTGTGCGCACATCGAGGAACCGCACGCACTGCTGGTGGATCCTCGACGAGCCGCACAGTCTGGCTGAGTGCTCCGAGGTATCGAGGTCCATCTACCAGAAGCACCGCGACAAGGGTTGCGACAGTGGCTGGCAAGCGTCCAAGCTGCTCCGGGTACCGGGATCCGTCAACACGAAGTACGGCGCCGACTACCCTGTGCGCGTCGTGGAGAACACCGGTGCCGTCTACACGTTGGACGAGGTCAAGGCGGCCTACCCCGTTGTGCGCCTCGAAGAGGCGAAGAAAGTCGGCGAAGCCCCCCCGATGTGCGATGACGAGCAGCTTCGAGTAATCGAGGACAAGCTCAAGACTCAGTCACTGCGGTCTATGTATCTCGACGAAATCGAGGACGGGCGTCAGAGCTGGTCTCAGACGGCCAAGAAGTTCCAGATGGAGCTCTTCCGAGCTACGTTCAGCGACAACGAGGTGTATCAGCTGATGCTTCGCGCACACTGCAACAAGTACAACCCCGTTTACGCCGGCCGGAAAACTAAGGAAGGCCACACTATCCCGAAGCGCGACAACTGGGAGTTGTGCACGTGGAGAGAGGTTGAGAAGTTCAGCAAGGAGTACAAGGACAGCTTCACGCATCTCGACGAGAACGGCATTGCTCTCGGGGACGAAAGCTTTGCCAACGCTATTCACGAGTATCAGACCGGTGAGATCCAGCTCCTCACGGATGACGAGGTGGCGTTCGTCGAAAGTGACGACAATCCAACGTTCATCAAAGATTACATCGATTACGGTCGCACGGTCACGGACACCGCGGACGCCTACCATGCTGCGCTTGGTTTGGTGACGATGGCTACGACGATCGGAGCTTTCGGGTCTATTAACACCACGGGCGACGACGAGCAGGGGCTTCGCTTCTGGCCGCTCATCCTCGGTCCTTCCGGTACTGCGCACAAGACTACCGCGGTGAACGGAGCTCAGACCGTCATCGATACGTGTAGCACCCTGGTCGGGCGCACCAACAGCATCAAAGTGGCGAGTGACTCCACTATTCAGGCTATGAAGCGTGATATCGCACCGTTCCACAACACGCCCACGTATATGGCGCTCGACGAGATCCAAGACAAGTTCCGAGATATCATGGACAACCGCGGGTCATGGAACGGCTTCGACGCCGGCCTGTGCAAGCTGTTCAGCGGCGAAGTAGAGATGACGCGTCGTATCACGACTGAGGGTGTAGATCGTGCTAACGCACACCTCAACGTCATCCTCACGGGTATCTACGACGAGTCAATCGACATCCTCGAAATGCGCAACTTCAAGAACGGGTTCCTCACGCGTTTCACGTGGGTGACGTACATCGAAGAAGATAACGAGAATAAGCGTGACGATAAGCCGAAGATCGCAGCTATGTTCAACAGTCGCCGCAAGTTCGGCAACAGCAAAGACCGCGACAGGAAGGCGCAGAAGCTCGCGCACACCCTGGCGAGTCGTGTCAATCAACTGTGCCGCGTGTGCTACAAGACTGACGACGTGCCCGACGTGGAGCAGCGACTTCAGGAGCGGGACCTCGATGTCAACCGTATTCTCCTCGACGTGGACGACGAAGCGCTAGACCGCTACGAAACATGGTGTCTTAACGTACAGCGCTTCGACATCGTCGAAGATAAGTCATCGATCTTCGAGTCGGCGTTCCGCAGGTTGTGCATCACCGTCCCTCAGGTGGCGGGATTGTTCAGCCTCATGGACCGGGATGACGGCGTGATCACCAAGACGCACATGCTTAACGCCATCTACTATGCCAACCATTGGGTTCGGTGTCTTCTCAAGGCACTCAATGACGTGACGGCCAGCCACTACGTCAAGCAGCAGGAATCGGTCATGACGTTCATCCGCACGCACTGCGACAAGGCGAACCACGCCATCCTGTGCACGAAGGTCCGGGATAAATTCCCCGAGTTGGACGAGTGGACGTACAAGAACATCATCTCTTCACTGCGAGGAAGGGGTCTTATCTCCGGTCCAGTTGAGCTCGAATACATTCGAGGCAAGGGTAAGAGCAAGAAGTCCAAGGGTTGGTTCTATACGATGGTGGTGGACGAATGAGAACTGTGCGATTCTACCTGGCATCCGGCGACATCGAGACGTTCCAGGAGGTGGCTGTGGCTGCCAGTCCAGAGCTCGGACCCCTCGACTACGAGTGGTCCGGCACCGAGGAAGGCGCCGCTGTCTTCGACCTCGAACCGTGGGACGACTGCGGCATCGACACGGCAGCTCAGTGGTTTGCTGGTGTTGTGCGACGCTATCTACTGGATAACGGTGCATGGTCGTCGCCGTTCGGCGGAGAATGGTCGAAGATCCTCTTCCTCGACATCGAGTCCCACGGAGTCGAGAAGCGCTGGTCCATGCCGCCGCGTGAGTTCTTCCGCCTCGGCCAGTACGCATGGGGCGAGGGCCCCGTCGTCTTGACGGAAGACTACGACGAAGTCATGGATGCTATTCGGAAAGCCGACGGCGTGGTGATACATAACGGCCACAACTTCGACTTGTCCGTGCTGTTCGGCAAAGATAGTGACGAGCCGTTACGGATGACGATGGGCCGCAAGGTCATCGACACCATGGTGCTGGCAAACATCGCCTATCCTGCTCCGTCCGTCTACCTGGACAGGGCAGGGCGTCGAGTCGTCACCGACCTCAGCCCTTCGAATGTGCGCAGATGGCTGTCCCTCGACAACCTCGCACACCGCCTGGGGTTGGAAGGCAAGGTCATGGACTTGAAAGACCTCGCCAAGCGGTTCAACCCCCCGGGGACGAAAGTCGCAGATCTCGACTTCGGACTGATTCCGCTCGACGATCCGACGTTCCGCGAGTATTCCGAACAGGACGTAGTGGTGCTCAGGGGTATTTTTAAGGAGCTCCTGCTTCGTCATGAGGTCGACGAGTACGACTGGCGTGAACAATTGAAGGCGGCTATCAACGCGCAGATGTCGAGGAATGGCTTCCTCATCGACGCCGACAAGGCTTACGACAGGCTCTACGAGTTGGCGGACAGGAAAGAGAAACTGCTCGATTACCTGCACAGGTCGGTGGGCATGCCACTCGATTCGAAGCAGCCGTGGCGGACGACTAAAGGCAAGCAGTGCGTCATCGATGCCCTGGCTGCGTTCGGTGTGGACGAGTTCACGCACCCCGAGTGGCCTCGCACACCGACGGGCGCTCTGCAGCTATCCGGCAGCGTTGTACAGGGCCTCCTCAGAGGCCACGGAAGCCACGCTGTGGCCTTCGGAAAGGTGTTGGGTGAACTACTGGGCCAGCGCTCTCTTGCGCAGCTCACAATCGATTGTCTTCAGCCTGACGGCCGTGTGCACCCCGAGGTCGACGATCTTCAGCGATCCGGACGCTCGTCGACGACGAAGCCCGGCCTGACCGTGTGGACGGCTCGCGGCGACAACGCGGTGGAGAAGTCCTATTTCATTCCGGACCCCGGCTGCAAGCTGGTGTCGTTCGACTACTCGAATGCGGATGCGAGGATCGTCGCCGGCTACGCACAGGACCCCGCATACCTGAAGAACTTCCTGCCCGGAGCCGACCCGCACGAGATCACGGGCCGCGCCGTCTGGGGGGACGACGAATACGAGGCACACATGCCGGACGGCTGGGAGACAGACGGAGAGGCGCGCAAGCGCAACCCCTACCGGCAGAAGGCTAAGGCACTCTCTCACGCTTGGAATTACGGCGGCGGAGCGAAAACGATTTCCAAGGCGTCTGGTCAACCGCTCGACGTGGCGGAGCACTTCGTCGAGAAGATGGCGGAGGCTTACCCTTCGGTTGTGCGGTGGCGTCAGGACTGCGCGGATCAAGGTGAGAGCGGCTTCATCTACAACGCGTGGGGCCGGCGTATGAGTGTCAACATCGAGCGGTCGTACACGCAGTCCTCGGCGCTCATGGGGCAGTCTGGGACGAGGGAGATCATGACTGACGCGCTCATCCGGATGCTGAAATGTGACGTTCGCCTCATTCACTGGCTTCGCGCGCAAATCCACGACGAGCTGATTTTCTCGATCCCTGAAACTGAGCTAGAATGGGCGGTGCCCAAAATCGCGGAGCTGATGTCCACAACGTGGAAAGGGGTGGAGTTCACTGCCGCACACGGGCAACCTGCGGACGACTGGGAGCACGCCTCCCACTGATGAAAGGAGAGAGTATGACGAAAGCGACGCTGTATACGAAGCCTGGCTGCGTCCAGTGCAAGATGACGAAGAAGGACCTGACGAAGAAGGGCATACCGTTCGACGAGGTCGACATCACCGAAGACCACGACGCTCTGTCATTCGTGTTGGGTCTCGGCTATAAGCAAGCCCCGGTTGTGGTGATCGGTCAGACACACTGGAGCGGCTTCCGCCCCGACATGGTCAGAAAGTTCGTTTGATGAACATGATCGATAGGCAGTATGAGGTTCTTCTCGCAGACGTTCTGAAGCATGGAGTGGAGAAGAAGGATCGCACAGGGGTGGGGACTCTGTCCGTCTTTGGGCGGCAGATCCGTTATGACCTGAACAACGGTTTCCCTCGTATAACAACGAAGTTCGTGCCGATGAAAGCAGTGAAGGGCGAACTTCTGTGGTTTCTATCGGGCGACACGAATATCCAGTGGTTGAAGGACCATGGTATTACTATCTGGGACGAGTGGGCCGATGCAGAAGGCAACCTCGGGCCCGTGTACGGCTATCAGTGGCGCTCCTGGCCTGCACCGGACGGAAAGGGAATCGACCAAATCTACGAGGTCGTCGAGAGCTTGAAGGCCGATCCGGACTCCCGCCGGCATATCGTGTCGGCGTGGAACGTCGGCGACATCGACGCCATGGCGCTGGCCCCCTGCCACGCGCTCTTCCAGTTCTACGTGGCAGGGGGCAGGCTCTCGTGCCAGCTGTATCAACGCAGTGCGGACCTGTTCTTAGGTGTGCCTTTCAATATCGCATCGTATTCCTTGTTGACACACATGATCGCACAGCAAACAGGCTACGACGTAGGCGAGTTCATTTGGACGGGTGGGGACTGCCACATCTACGCGAACCACGTGGCGGCTGTGCGAGAACAACTCAGGCGCGAGCCTTACCCATTTCCCGAACTCAGCATCAAGAAGGCGCCCTCTATATTCGACTATCAAATGAGCGACATTTACGCATCGGCCGGGTACAAACACCACCCCGCCATCAAGGCCCCAGTGGCTGTATAATCGAAGACCCATCGTAGAAAGGACGAGATTTTGACTGTTAACATCGACCCGATCTCCACAGTGGAAGAATACGTGGAGCAGGCGGATTGGCGCGTCAACGCGAACGCGAACCAGGGCTACTCCGTCGGCGGCCTCATTCTCAACGCCGCCGGCAAGACGATCGCGAACTATTGGCTGTCGAAGGTGTACAGCGAAGAAGAAGGAGCCGCACACAGAAACGGCGACTACCATATCCACGACCTCGACATGCTCGCGGGCTATTGTGCGGGCTGGTCTCTTAGGAGGCTCTTGGAGGAAGGCTTCAACGGCATCGCCGGGGCCATCGCCTCCGATCCTCCGCGTCACTTCAGGTCGGCCTGCGGCCAGATCGTCAACTTCCTCGGCACGCTGCAGAACGAGTGGGCGGGGGCCCAGGCCTTCTCGTCCTTCGACACGTACATGGCGCCGTTCATCCGGCTCGACAAGCTGGACTATGCGGAAGTCAAGCAGTCCATGCAGGAACTCATCTTCAACCTCAACGTTCCAAGCCGTTGGGGAAGCCAGTGCCCTTTCACCAACCTCACCTTCGACTGGACGTGCCCGGCCGACGTGGCCGACGACCACCCCTACATCGGCGAGGAGGTCTGCGACTTCACATACGGGGACCTCCAGGCCGAGATGGACACGATCAACCGCGCCTACATCGAGGTCATGATGGAAGGCGACGCCGACGGCCGCGTCTTCACCTTCCCTATCCCGACCTACAACATGACGAAGGACTTCGACTGGGAGTCGGACAACGCCCGCGCCCTGTTCGATATGACCGCGAAGTACGGCCTGCCCTACTTCCAGAACTTCATCAACTCCGAGCTCGACCC
>ERZ773011.24-NODE-24-length-51364-cov-13.0772_pt1 | contig 51364 bp, 74 predicted proteins | sample MGYA00580662_ERZ773011 | MGnify/ENA primary metagenome ERZ773011 (study PRJEB29015, sample SAMEA2738118) | human oral metagenome | biome: human oral; feature: human-associated habitat; material: saliva | place: China | collected 2169 ... | reverse complement strand
GTTCAATGTTTTCTTTAAATTTATTCCGGGGGATGATGTTTATATTGACTTTATAGCAGGGGTGGCTCGGCAAAACAGTGTTCCCTTCTCGATTACCGTGCTTCTGGTTCTTTACTCCTTTCTAACCAGAAAATTCTACCCACAAGTCGAGCCATTCCTACCATAAAGTCAATAAAAACTATAGATATTCTATCCAAAAGCATAGGAGATGAAATGAGAAGGAAGAAACAAGACCCTATAAAACCACCGACAGCATCTCCTCCAGGCCTTCAACCAGACAATCGCTTCCAACAAATCGCTGCTTTGGGATTAAAACGGCTTGAAGAGCGCTTGATTTCTGGAGAAGCGACTGGTCAAGAGATAGTTTATGCCATACAATTTGCAGATCCGCTTCGGCCCCTTAAGAAGGCAAAGCTGAAGAGCGAGAACGCACTACTTCAATCTAAGAAAGACGCAATTGATTCGGCTCAGAAGTCGGAGGAGCTATATGCGAATGCTATAGCAGCAATGAAGCAGTATCAAGGACGTGGTGATGATGATCAGGACATACAAAGCCTTGATGGAATTGCCTGATTTTCGAAAGCGCTATGAGTTTCTTAGACTGAATTCATCACCAGGTGAACGGACGTTTGGTGGTCGAAGATATTTGAATCAAGCATTCTATGCAAGTAAGGAATGGCAGTCTATTCGTAATAAGGTGATACTTCGAGACAATGGTTGTGATTTAGCAATTCCCGATAGACCCATACACAGTCGTATCATCATTCATCATATCGAACCAATACGTTATGAAGATATTGTGAATTATACCGATCGTCTAGTTTCATTAGATAATCTTATATGCGTATCCTTAGCGACACATAATGCGATTCACTATGGTTCTTTTGATATGATAGATGATACCTATATACCCAGATGCCCTGGAGATACAACATTATGGAAGGAGGGATTATGTCTGGATTTAAAAAAGCTCATGTAAAGAAGACCGTTCGAGTTGTGTATTTAAGAAAAAATCCGGACGATCCCGCCGAGGAAGAGGTTGTGGTTGGTTGTAAGAAGTGCGGTGAAATCATCGAGGTTGATCCGATGAATCGTGTTTATACATGGGGCGGTCACGAGTTTTATAAGACTCAACATCCAGATGGGTATGTTCGAGCAGATGCAATTACATTGTGAGATAATATGGATAGTATACTAAATGATACCAAGAAGTTATTGGGGATTGACAAGGATTATCACGCCTTTGATACTGACATCCTTACAGGAATCAATCTGGCTTTCGTAGCACTACACGAATTGAGCGTTGGCCCAGATGAGCCGTTTCGTGTGATTGCCGGGGATGAGACATGGACTGATTTTAGTACCAATCCTCTAATCCTTAATGGGGTTATGCCATATGTGTGGCTTAAGACAAGACTGGTATTCGATCCTCCAACAACTTCATTTATTCTAGAAGCTATAAAGCAGGAGATTCAGGAACTTGAATTTAGGTTGAATGCATTTTCGGAATGAGAGGAGGAGATGTGTGTATAGACGTAGATACTATGGCAGATGATTATTTAGTTCATCATGGCGTGGTTGGTATGCGTTGGGGTGTTCGTAAGCAACCAATACTCCATTCAATAGGCGAGACTGTTGGTACTGGGCGAAAGATTCTTAGTCAAAATATGAAACGACGTCGTATACGTAAGCAACAACGATTGCTTGAGAAGACGCAACGTCTGGAGAAAAAGGCTAGACAACAGGTAGCAATTTCTGAACTTAAGAGTCGTCAAGCTCGGGCTCGTGCTGCAATGAAGATGGCGAAGCGTTCTGAGTCGATTAGAAATTACTATCACCCCAAGGAAGTTAATGGTGGTAATGATAACAATTCGCCATATAAACAGATGCTTAAGAATGCTCGGAATGCTGTGATTCAAGATCAACTATCAACCGTCTTTAGATCAGCAGCAAAAATGGCTTGGTCTGCTGCTGCTGATAACGAAAACCTTTCTGAGGGAACAAGGAAGTTTGCTGAGTTTATGGGCGGTGTCAAGGAGAAGCATAAGAATGCGGAAGATATACTAGCAAGGACCGGTAGTTATGATCGCTTGAGTGATGAAGAGATTACCAGGCTACGTAACCGTCGTATGGCGATAGAGCGTATGCGTAAACAAGAACAAAGAGTGTAGACTATGTTGTCAAACACTGCTACGCCTAAGTATTATGCTCAATTTCGCGAGCAAGTGTTGGCTGGAAACCTTCCTATATGTCTTGAGATTGAGCAAGAAATGAACCGAATTGATTGGCGGATTCGGAATCCACAAATATACTATGATCCAATCCCAGTTGAGGGGTGGATTAAATTTTGTGAGAATGAATTAACTCTTGTTGATGGAACTGATATGGAATTACTCCCTTCATTTAAGTTATGGGGAGAGCAACTATACGGCTGGTATTACTTTATTGAGCGTGAAGTATTTGTTCCTAGTTTTAGAGGGTCGGGTGGGCATTATGAAAAGAAATTAGTTCGGCGTCGCTTAATAAATAAACAATATATAATCACAGCACGCGGTAGCGCAAAGACTATGTACGCATCAGCCATTCATGCATATGAATGTAGTGTTTCATCCGAGACAACAACACAAGCCGCTGTAGCTCCTACAATTCGTCAAGCCGAGGAGACTCTTATTCCAATCAAGACTGCCTTGGTACGAGCTCGTGGACCATTATTTAAGTTTTTCAGAAGTGGGTCACTTAATAATACAACCGGTTCTCCTGTTAATCGAATCAAAATGGCAGGAACTAAAAAGGGAATTGAGAACTTCATTACAAATTCCATAATTGAAACGCGCCCAATGTCAATTGATAAACTTCAAGGATCAAGAGCAAAAGTCTGTACACTTGATGAATGGTTATCCTGTGATGTTCGTGAGGATGTCATTACTGCCCTTGAACAAAGTGCTAGTAAGACTCCAGATTATATGATTATTGGTATAAGTTCAGAAGGAACCATCCGTAATTCAGTGGGTGATGCGTTGAAGATGGAGTTGTATTCCACGCTGAAGGGTGAGTTTCTAGACCTGCACACATCCATCTTTTTTTATAAGTTAGACTCGATTGATGAGGTATCTCATCCTGAAATGTGGGTTAAGGCTTCTCCGAACATTGGCAAGACTGTTTCCTATGAAGCATATCAAAATGATCTTGAGCGTGCTGAGAAGAATCCTTCTACACGCAATGAGATATTAGCAAAGCGTTTTGGAATACCTCTCGAAGGATATACATACTTCTTCCCATACGAGGAGACTATCCCGCATTCACATAAAGATTTCTGGTCTATGCCCTGTGCGCTTGGCGTTGACTTATCTCGTGGTGATGATTTCTGTGCTTTTACATTCTTGTTTCCATTGGGTGATGATGTGTTTGGTATAAAAACGCGTTGTTATATTTCATCAAAGACCCAAGATGAGCTTTCCAAGCCCTTGCGCGATAAGTACAGGGAGTTTATTCAGGAAGGCAGCCTTGTCGTCATGGACGGGATTGTTTTACGAATGGAAGATGTATATATAGATCTTGAAGCCCATATCGAAGAGAAGCAGTATGATGTTCGAGCTATGGGGTATGATCCATATAACGCAAAGAAATTTCTTGAAAGCTGGACGATTGATCATGGACCATATGGTATAGAAAAGGTTATACAGGGTGCTAGGACAGAATCGGTTCCTTTGGGTGAGCTTAAGAAACTATCTGAGGCTCGTAAGTTACTTTTTGACGAATCTTTAATGTCATTTTGTATGGGTAATTGTGTTGCATTAGTTGACACTAATGATAACAGGAAGTTATATAAGAAACGTAGAGATCAAAAGATCGATGCAGTAGCTGCCATGATGGATGGATATATTGCGTGGAAGCTCTTCATCGATAACTTTGAATGATTAGAGGGAGGTTTTATATGAGTAATTCTTTGATGCACCATGGGATTAAAGGTCAAAAGTATGGGGTTCGACGTTATCAAAATGCGGATGGAACTCTTACTGCTGCTGGGAAAGCTCGGTATGATACCGGCAGCGGTGGTCGTGGTGTTGGGCATTTGGTTGCTACAGGACCTAATAGTGGTCGTACGGGGACAAAAGGGGCGTCCGGTGTTCTTAGTGCTACTCCAAATGTTAAATCTAATTCGTCAACTGGTCAGGGTGTTCTTCAAAGATTGAAGACCTATCATTTGGGTAATAAGTATGCTCAGGCAAGTTATAATCGTTCTAGATACCTGCGACGGTATGATAGAACCGGGATACCAATTGGTGTGAAAAGTGCTGAGCGTAAGATGCAGATAGCTGGACGAAATTTAACCGGTGCTCAGAAGGCTGCTGCCATCGCTAGGAATCATAGGGGAATTTCTAGAGCATATAATATAGGCGCCGTTTCAAGTATTATAAATGGTGGGATAGTAGCAGGTAGTTCTGCAGTAGCTGCTATCGGTGCGCCAGCCATAGCGGCAGCAGTAGGTATAGGTGTGGCGGGTGCTGCTGCAAACCACTATGCGGCTAAAAGATATGCAAAAAAGGCTAAAGTTGCTCAGGATTATGCAAATGAACATAAGAATGACAAGTCAGATTATCTTCCTGAACAAGTACGCGACGTAGAGAACATGTTTTATAAACCAAAGTCGCGAAGGCGAATCACCCATTCTGGAATGTCCACTACTTATACAGATGTTAACCAACTTAAGAATGAGCAGATAGCCGATGCAGTATCAATAGCGCTTTCTTCTACTATATCATAGTATGTATTATGCCAAGTAAGAAAGGAGGTGGTTATGGGTTTCTTTGATAGGTTTAAGAAAGCTTGGAATGTCTTTCAAAATGGAAGTGTGTCTGCTAATTATCAAGTTCGAACTGATACTATACGTCCCGATAGACTAGTGCCGTCTCCTGCAAACACTCGAAGTATCGTGGAGGCGATCTATACTCGCATATCAAATGACGTCGCGTCCGTTGATATAGAGCATGTTCGGGTTAATGATAACGGAGGATTCATTGACACCATTGACGATGGGCTCAATCAGTGTTTTGTAATCTCAGCCAACCTCGATCAGGCCGGTAGAGATTTCAGATTGGATATAGTGTCACGTCTTCTTGAGCATGGAGTAGTTGCGGTCGTTCCGACATATACAGATATCAATCCTGATAAAGGATCGTATGAGATCTTGTCACTTAGAGTCGGTGAGATAATCGCTTGGCAACCAGATCGAGTTAAGATACGTTTGTATAATGAGGTTACTGGTCGAAAAGAGGAGATATGGCGACTTAAGAAACGAACCGCAATTATTGAGAATCCATTTTATCAAGTCATGAATGCACCAAACTCTACACTGAAACGACTAACGGCTAAACTTGCGTTGCTTGATAATATCGATAATCGTAATGCAGATCCTAAGCTTGACCTCATTCTCCAAATGCCATATTCGTTGTCATCAGAGGCAAGGGAGCGTAAGGCTGCTGACCGGGTTGATAGAATTACGCATCAGTTGGAGGAGTCTGAGTATGGTATTGCATATATAGATGCAACAGAAAAGATAACCCAACTCAATCGTTCTGTTGAGTCAAACTTGATGCCTCAGATCGAATGGTTGACTAAGCAGCTATACTTTCAGCTTGGTATTTCAGAGGAAGTCTTCTCTGGAACAGCAACTGAGCAAGTTATGCTAAATTATCAAAATCGGGTGCTTGAGCCTATACTCACAACAATTACAAGTGAGTTTACTCGAAAATTTCTGACAAAGACTGCTATAACTCAGAAGCAACGTATCGAATTCTATATGAATCGGTTTAAACTTATTGGCCTTGAGCAATTTGCTGAGGCTGCGGATAAACTTAGTCGTAATACTATTATGGCACCCAATGAATTTAGATCTGCGCTTGGGCTTAAGGCATCTGATGATCCAAAGTCTGATATGCTATACAATCGTAACATGCAGTCCGACGTAGGTACCATGGCTCCTGTAGAGACAGATTCCACAGGAACTCAGGCAGTAAACACTAGCTCTCCATGGGATATTAGTGTGTCAGATGTAATGAATGCGGAATAGGAGATATTGAATATGAAGTATGATTTTGCAGGCTATGTAACTCGAAATGATGTTACATGTGGTGACGGACGAATCATTCGTCATGGCGCCTTCGCTGAGTGTGCTGGTCGTAAGGTCCCGCTCGTATGGGGGCATATGCATAATGATCCGGAGTTGATTCTTGGAAATGTTCTCTTGGAAGGACGTGAGGATGGGATCTATGGCTACGGAAGCTTTAACGCGGGTCCGAAGGCTATAGCATCTAAGCAGGCATTGGCGCATGGGGATTATGATGCTATGTCGATCTATGCGAATCATTTGATTCAGGAAGGTCCCAATGTCATTCATGGTGAGATTAAGGAAGTCAGTCTAGTACTTTCTGGGGCAAATCCGCAAGCAACAATAGAGGAGATAACCTTTGCACATGGCGACGGGACTATAGACATTTCAGAGGAAGAGGCGATTATTCATTCTGGTATAAAACTTGATGAACTTACGCATGCTGATCCTGTGGCATCGAATGCTCATTCAAATAGCAACTCATCCAATACTTCTTCGAGTGGATCAAATAATAATTCATCTAATGAGACAGTTCGAGATGTTTGGAAGACGTTTACAGATGACGAACGTGCGATGGTTCTTCTTACACTTGAAAATGAGTTTGGTCCTGATGGCGCAGCAACAGTTGCTTCTGAGCTTGGTGCTAACGATATTGATCTCGATGATTATAGTGACGTTGATTTCCAGGAGGTCTATAATGGGATGAGTGATAAGAAGCGGAAATGCGCTGAGTATATTGTTGGCACAGCGGTAAATGCTGCACAGGATGTTGATGATAATAATCAAAATGGAAGTGGGGATGGTATGAGTCATAATGCATTTGAGAACAACGATTTTGTAACTGGTGTGGATGAGGATGATTACGTATTTCTTAGCGGTGGGGAGGTAATTCAGCATGATGATATTAATGCATGCCTCGCTAATGCCTCTAGTTATGGCACGCTAAGTAATGCTTTCTTGCAGCATAGTATTAGTAACCTTGAGGTTATTACACCAGACTATAAGACTGACGGCGATCCTAACATGATCAACCGTCCGGTTGAGTGGGTTTCAGATGTTCTTAGTAATGTTCATAATGTACCCTTCGCAAAGGTTAAGTCTGTTACCTTTGATATTACTGCCGATGAGGCTAGGGCCAAGGGTTATGTCAAGGGAACTCAGAAGCAGGAAGAGATAATTGCTGCGCTTAGTAGGAAGGTATCTCCTCAGACGATTTATAAGAAGCAGGCAATGGATCGTGACGATCTTATCGACATTACTGACTTTGACGTCGTTGCTCTGCTCCGTTCTGAGATGGAGATGATGCTTGACGAGGAGAAGGCTCGTGCAATTCTTGTTGGTGATGGACGAGCCAAGTCTGCACCTGATAAGATCCACGAAGAGAATGTCATGCCTGTAATTTATAAGGCGGCAGATACCAACGACCCGTATTGCATTTGGGGTCTTATTGGTGGATATGAGACTACGACTGACGTTAATGAGAAGTCCAATCTTCTTGTTGACTCTGCGGTTAAGTTCCGCAAGGACTATCGTGGTTCCGGAACTCCCGTGTTCTATGGTTGCAATGATGTTATCACTCAGATGATGCTTGCCAGGGATAAGATCGGTCACAGGCTCTACAAGTCTGATTCTGAGCTTGCCTCTGCAATGCGTGTAAGTCGTATTGTCGAGGTTCCTGTTATGGAGGGTATCCAGATCGAGGGAGCATCTCCATCAAATAAGTTTGATCTTCTTGGTATCATCGTTAATCTGTCTGACTATGGTGTCGGTCGTGATCGTGGCGGCGAGAACACCTTCTTCAATGACTTCGACATCGACTACAACAAGGAGAAGTACCTCCTGGAGACTCGTATGTCTGGTATGCTGAGGAAGCCCTATTCAGCGATCGCACTGGCCTGTAAGCACGCTTAAATCAAAATGGAAGTTGAGGTGAAGAATGAAGTTCTATGGTCCTATTGGATTTTCAGCACAAATCGAGGTAGAGCCGGGCGTCTGGCAAGACAAGATAGTTGCTCGTATGTATTTTGGTGATGTCAAAAAGAATCATCGTTCTTTCACCTCAACTTCCGAAATGAACGATAAGATTCGAATTGGAAGCACTTTGATCAGTGTTGTCTCTGATGGATATTTGGATAAGCATATTGGTGAAATGCGGTATGTTGAGTATCTTGGAGTTCGATGGAAGATACAATCCGTTGAAGTCAGTCGTCCGCGAGTTGAATTGACACTGGGGGAGGTGTGGAATGGACAATAGATTAGAGCTTCATAATAAGCTTTGTGACTTACTAGGATCTAAGAATTGTTATTTCCAACCTCCCTCGGATATTTTGCTAAAGTATCCTTGTATCGTGTATCATGAGAAAGATATTATACCACTCAAGGCAGACGATATGATTTATTTGTCATATTACATGTTTAGCGTTACTTGGATTACTAAGATAGCAAATATAGACATTCCGATCAAGGTTATGAGGACGTTTCCACAAACTAAACTCGATCAAATATTTGCTTCCGAGAATCTTATGCATTATGTTTTTACAATTACCATTCCAGTTAAGGAGTAAGTATGGCTATTTTGAAATGGGATGCAATCGGTGAGCGCAAGTATGAGCTTGGTGTTGACCATGGTATATTGTTTGTATTCGATAACGGTGCCTATAAGAACGGTGTCGTGTTTAATGGCTTGACGTCGGTTCAGGAGTCTCCTGACGGTGCAGAGGCTAATGACATCTGGGCTGATAACATGAAGTACGGTTCGATCCGTTCTGCTGAGAACTTCAAGGGAACGATCGAGGCATATATGTATCCGCCTGAGTTTGCGGAGTGTGATGGTAGCATTACGCTAGTTAAGGGCGTTACGGTTACTCAGCAGACTCGTAAGCACTTCGGTCTCGCATATCGTAGTAATATTGGTTCTGATACGACGGACTGGTCTGAGGATTATAGGATTCATCTTGTCTATGGCGCTACGGCTTCTCCGTCTGAGCGGAATCATGAGACTGTGAATGATTCTCCTGAGCCCGCTCAGCTTAGTTGGGAGTTTGATACTGTACCAACACCGGTACCTGGTTATCGTAATACGGCTCACATTTATGTCACCAAGTCTGAGTGTGATCCGATTAAGTTTAAGGCATTCGAGGACTACCTCATTGGAACGGCGACCACTGAGTCTCAACTTCCTATGCCGGAGAAGCTGAAGGAACTCTTTACTTAATTTAAATCAAAATAGAAAGGAAACTACTATGTTTCGTTATGTTGATATCTATGAGGACTTTAATGGTACTGAGCGCAAGGAGACTGTCTATTTCGATCTGAATCAGTCTGAGATTATTGGTCTTGAGATTGATTCTGAGAAGGGGCTGTCTGAATACCTACAGGAGATTTCAGACGCTAAGAATGCTAAAGAGATGATGCGGTTCTTCACAAACATTCTTTACAAGGCATACGGCGAGAAGTCTGCTGATGGTCGTCGGTTCGTGAAGTCAAAAGAGCTGTCAGACGCATTTACTCAAACGGTCATCTATCAGGATATTTATGCCGAACTCCTCACTAATGCCGAGTTTGCTAGTAAGTTTATTAATTCGATCATGCCAGACATGGGTGCTCTGGCTGATAAGATTAATAAGAATGCAGACAAGAATAAAATGGTAATGGAGAAGATCCAGTCTGACAAGATGCTTGTCTAGACATATGTTATCGATAGATATTCCAGGGATTGAGATCTACGACCGAGAGAAACAGGAATTTCAGATAATAAAACCACAGCATTTGATGTTAGAACATTCCTTAATATCCGTGTCAAAGTGGGAAGCTAAATGGAAAAAGCCATTCCTATCAAGCACTGATAAGACGGTTGAAATGATGTATGATTACATTCGTTGTATGACGATAAATAAGAATGTAGATGATCGAGTCTACAATTATTTACCGCCCGAGATTTCACAAAAGATCAGTGAGTACATCGAAGATTCCATGACGGCCACCACTTTTTCATCAGATAGAAAGATGCCAGCGCATGTTCCGGTTAAGTATCAGAAGACAAAGATTGTTACGTCCGAAGAGATTTATTATCAAATGTTTAGTTTACAAATTCCTGTTGAATGCGAGAAATGGCATCTCAATCGTCTGTTGACTCTTCTTCGAATATTCAATGTCAAGAACAATCCGAAGAAAATGAGTAAAGCTGAGATAATGCGTCGAAACACAGCCATCAACAATGCTCGTCGCGCTAAGTACCATTCGCGAGGTTAGTAGAGAGGAGGTCGTCTATGCCTATTTCAATTCACCATAGAGGTGACTTTGGGAAGACTTTAAGTTTTCTTACGAAGATGTCAAAGCGACAACTTATGAAGAGACTTGGCGAGTATGGACAGTTGGGTGTTAATGCTCTAAAGGCTGCTACCCCAGTTCGTACAGGCAAGACGGCCTCCTCATGGTCTTACGAGATTCATCAAAATGGAAGTAATTTCTCTTTAGTTTGGACTAACAGCAATAAGTCCAGAGGAGTACCAATAGTCTTTTACATTCAGTATGGCCATGGAACTAAGAGTGGTCGGTACATTCAGGGATATGACTTCATAAATCCAGCAATACAACCAATATTTGATCAAATTAAGAAAGATATTTGGGGGGAGGTAACCAGCGCATGAGTGCATCTCAGAATACAAAGGCAGTTGATGAGCGAATTGTTGAAATGAAGTTTGACAATGCTCAATTCGAGCAAGGGGTCAGGCAATCAACTGAGTCGCTCAATCGCTTTAAGAAGGCAATTAATACGGATGGCGCTGAGAAGGCGTTTGATGGCATCGAGAAGGCTGCCAATAAGGTACGGCTTTCTGGACTTAATGATGCCATCGAGGAATCAGGACGACATTTCTCAGCACTGCAAGTAGTCGGTATTAGTGCGTTGGCAACCATTGCATCCAAGGCAACACAAGTTGGTATACAGATGGTTAAGGCCCTTAGTCTCAATCCTATACTCGATGGTTTCCGTGAGTATGAGACTGAGATGAATTCCATCAAGACGATTCATGCCAACCTCCCAGATACGTCTTTTCAGCAAATTAAAGATACTCTGCAAGAATTGAACGAGTATGCTGATCTGACCATCTACTCATTCGGTGATATGACCCGAGCTATTGGTTACTTTACAGCTGCTGGTGTCCAAGTCGATGCGGCTGCTAGGGCAATTAAGGGTCTGTCAAACATTGCAGCAGGTGCTGGTGCAAATAATCAGGCTCTTGCCCGTGCCGAGTATCAAGTCTCACAAGCACTTCAGGGTGGAGTTATCCATCTCATGGACTGGAATTCCCTTCTGCAAGCTGGAATGGCTAGTCCTGAATTTCAACAACGGCTTATTGAGAATGCTCGGGCCATGGGTAAGAATGTTGATGCAGCCATCGCGGCAAATGGATCTTTTAGAGAGTCTCTCAAAGAGGATTGGCTTACTACAGATGTTTTCTTAAAGACTATGGACCAAGCTGCCGATTCGACTACAGAGTGGGGAAAACGTCTCACGGAAGCTGCAACTGTTGTAAATACCTTTAGTCAGTTAACCGGAACTGTTGCAGAAGCTATTGGTACCGGCTGGGGTGAGACGATGAAACTCATCCTCGGAGATGCCGAGGAATCAACGGAGCTCTTCACAAGCATCTATAAGGCCATTGATCCGCTTATCTCTTCCTATACCAAATTTAGGAATGATCAAGTCCGTATTTGGGCTGAGATGGGCGGTCGTAAGGCAATTATCGATGGCCTCTCTCATGCGTTTGAAGCATTAAAGAATGTATTATCACCTCTTACCGACATCTTTCGCAGAGTATTTGGCAATGCTGGAACGGTCATGGCTGAGCTTTCAGCACGTTTTGAAGCATTCACAGCAAGAATCGAAGAGATGACTCGTCCGATGCGAGACTTCTTCAAACCCATTACCGATATGGCAGGCGGTGCAAAGGAAGCACTTGATGATGTCGGAGAGTCTGTTGAGAGATTGACTGAGCTCGCCAATGAGGTTATTAATGGCGATTGGGGCAACGGACAAGAACGTATAGACAGACTTCGCGAAGCTGGTGTTTCTGTCGAAATACTTCAAAATAGAGTAAATGAGCTTCTCGGATGCGAGACTGCTTATGCGGAAACCCAAGAAGATGTAAATGATGTTGTTGATGAGGGTTCTGAAGCAATCACAGACATGGGGAATTCGACCGATGAGGCTACTAGAAAGCAACGTGCATTCACCATCGCTGCTCAGAATTATAATAATGTCCTAAGTGGCTTTAAGGACGCTTTGGAGATCGGTAAGAAGGCTTTAGATATTTTCTTGCATACTGCAAAGCGAGTTGCTGAAGTTCTCGGTCGAATTGCAGTCTCCGTCGGTAAGATTGTTCTTGCAATTGCTGGAGGATTCGGGCGAGTTATAACCGCTATTAACAATGTCCTAGAGCGTTTGGGTGTTGCAGGTAAGGCAAAAGAGCGAATAGATGAATCTTTTGATAAGCTCAACGATCCACTCACTGCGTTTGATAAATTTGCAGATGATGCAGTTGATAAGATAGCCCATGCATTTGATTGGCTTGCAGATCGAATTGAGCATGCCGAGGAAGTTCTGGAAAAGATCGCTCCTGTTACTAGAACTGTTTCAGAGGGCTTTAAGAGTGCTGCAAGACATATAGGCGATTTTGTTGGTGGCTTACATCCCATCCAAGCGATGACAGATGCGTTTAAGGGTCTTCAACGCCAAGCAAAGTCTCCAACACAAATGAAGGTATCATCTGGTATTGACAGTGTGTTTAGGTCATATCTCGATAGCTTTACTACTGACGATTTAGTTGGAGATATCTCCAAGAAATTTGATCGGACACCAGTCAGAGGTATTACTGCGTCTGTATCGGACTTCTGTGCCCGTGTTAAGTCGGCCATGTCAGTTGGAGTTAAGACAAATACAGCTGATCTCACTAGTCCATTCGGACGAATCAAGGCTATAATCCAAGGCGGCATTAGAGGTATCGGCATCACCATTGGAACTTTGTTAGACTCTATTAATACTAATACTATTAAACGTGGTGCCATCAATCTTGGTAAAGCCATTGGTGGCATTATTGGTATGATTCCAGAGATTATTGCTGGCTCCCTTACTAATCTCGGCAAAGCGCTCGGTATTATTAGTCTTGCAATCAAGGGTTTCTTCGCTGGCTTCATACAGGGTTTATCAGGTGTTGGGTCTGGCCTTGGAGATGTATTTAAGGCGCTTTGGATAGTAGTTTATAAAATAGCCGATGTGTTAAAAGCAATCTTCCTCAACCCCACAACGGGTGTTGCTCTAATTATCTATATGATATATAAACATGTGAGTGTCTTCGGTTCTCTTGCCGATAAGACGCTTGGGCAAGTAATACAACTTAATCGATCGATCAAAAATCTTGCAGATGGTGTAAATAACATCGGTAAGGGAGTTAAATGGGTTGGACTTGCAGCATTCTTCCTTGGGTTTAGTCAAGCAATACGAACCCTCGTCGAGTGTGTTGATGTTCTTCAAACCATTTCACCAGAAAACATCGCGAAGGGAATTGTAGCGATTATATTCCTTGGCGCATTTCTGGGGGCGGTTACATATTTCTTGACCAAGTATACAGACCTTAAGACCACAATGGATGAGCTTCTTAGCGGTGAAGACCCATTTACACAACTTGCCAATGTCTTCATCAGCTTGAAGACCACTATATCGGTGTTTGCACGAGCAGCTATGTTTGCAAGTATTGCTGTAATTTTGTTCTCATTGGCAGCAGGTGTTTACGTTCTTACGCAAGCAATTGACGCTCTTGCAAAGATGGATGATGGTAAGCTAATCGAGGGTGGTAAGCGTGTGGCTATGCTCCTTGGCGGACTTACAGCTGCTTTATGGGTGCTCAGTAAGGCCGGTAAGGACATGGCTAAATCTGGTGCTGGCATTCTTATAATTAGTGCATCTATATTACTTCTTGTTAAAGCAATTAAGGAGTGGAACGAGCTTCTTGGCAGTGAGAACTTTAACATCGGAAGTGTTGCCGCGATCTTTGGAATATTCCTCGCCATGACTGGGCTTGTTGCACTGCTCAATAAGATTAGTGCTGAGGCAGGCAGTGGAGTCCTTAAGAATGCTCTTAGTGTCTTAGTATTAACCGAAGCAGTCAAAATAGCAGTAGGAGCTATAAAGGAGCTTGCCGCATCTTTTGCCGAGAACAGCGATACTACTTTGGCTTCTGTTGGATTAATCGCTTTGCTGATCATTGTATTCGGTGGTGTTCTTGCTGCCCTTACTTATGTCTCAGGACAGTTTGGAAAGGGTGGTGGCGGAGCATTTGCATCAGCCGTAGGTATGGCATTAATTATGTTTGCATTAAAAGGACTTCTTGAGATCATAATGATCATGCCAGATCCAAATAAGTGCATCCCGGTTGTTGGTATGATAATAGCAGTGATTGCGGTTATAGGTGTCGCGCTCATCTTGATCAATTCTAAATGCTCATTGCCAATGACCGTCGCAGCGGCTGCTGCAATCAGTGGCGTCATGCTATGCATGGCTCTTATGATTGCCGCACTATCACTTCTTGATGGACGGCATCTTGATCAATATGTTCCAATAATCGGAGCTATGATAGGCGTTTTAGTCGTCATTGGAGTTATGATAGGCATCTTAGTTGGGGTCATAGCTGGTACAGCTGGAGCGGCCATACCTGTCGTGGCTATAATTATAGCTTTGTTTGCTGTTATTGCATTGATGTTCGTTGCCATTGGTTGGTGTGCTGCTCAAATTGGTGAAGGCGTTCAGAAAGTCACAGATGGTGTTGAGAGATTGAGTGTATGTCTTGAACGTATAAATACTCTTGATGATAAGGCTCCACAGAAGCTTTTGGACATCCTTGGTAAACTTGCGTTGGGTACAGCTGAAGTCGGTATAAGTAATATCTTTAATGGTGCTGAGGCAATGGAGAAGCTGGCTCCTCCAATTGGATATTTGAGTTTTACCTTGGAGAAATGGAATAATGTCGACCCATCCGTCGGTGATAGAATCAAATCGGTTCTACAAGGCATCGGCGGAGGTATAGGCGCTCTTAACTTTGGTGGTTGGGGGGCAGATGCCATTGCTGCATGCGCTGAAGGCATTGGATATCTCGGTGAGCATGTCGGGTCATGGAATAGTGTCAACCCAGATGTCGGTAAGAATATAGCTTGGACTTTGGAGAATGCTGCATCTGGTCTTCGAGCACTTAATGGATCAGTTGCTGGTTCAGAGTCTATTAACGTTTCTGCTGGTGCTATCTCATATCTCGGTGAGCATATTCGAGCTTGGGAGAGTGTTAATCCAGATCTTGGTAAGAGCATTTCAGAAACCCTAAAGGGCATTGCTGGAAGTATTAATGCGTTTAATGGTACGGCGGATGGAGCTACTCAAATCGGGTACGCTGCTTCTAATCTGGATAAATTGTCTTCATCGATAGAAAGATATTCAGAAGTAGCTCCCAATTTCGATGGAGCTAAGGAATCTCAAGACGGATTCACGAATTCTCTTTCTAACTTTAATGTAACATCACCATTAACTGAAGAGAAGCTAGAAGAGCTTGCCAGTACGACAGGTACATCTTCCGAAGAGATACGTCAGCAACTTGAGGCGACCGGCATTAAGTTCTCAGATGAACTCCCTAATAATATTGAAGAGGGTGTGACTGAAGGTCATGAGAATCTAGAAGGAAAGATTCCTGACTATCAAGATTCCTTTGAGAAGTACAAACAGACCGTGGAAGATGCTGGTAATAAGATGGCTGAGAAGGGTGCCGAGGGTGGTAATGCAACCGGCACAAACCTTATCAAGGGTATTGAAAATCAGTATCCAGGCGCTAAGACGGCTGCTCAAGGACTTGGGGATAAGGCTACAGAAGGTCTTCAGAATTCTACAAGTCGTACTAACAATCTTGGTAAGATGTTTACTGATGGTTTCTTTAACGGAATCATGGGTGGACAGAACGATGTTATTAAGGCCGTCATGGGCTTTGGTGGAAATGTCATCGACGCCCTTGCTCATGTCTTGGGAATTCGATCACCTTCTAGGGAAGCCAGCTATCTTGGTGTCATGTGGAATCAGGGTTTTAAGCAGGGCATCTTAAAGAGTTCTGGTGATGTCACGTCGTCAATAGAGGCAGTGGGACTTGGAGTCATTCAGCAAGTTTCAAAGATGAACAAGTCTAATGAGTTTACTCCGAAGGTATCGCCAGTGGTTGACTGGTCAAACTATCAAAATGGAAGTAAACAGATCCAATCTACACTTAATGGGATTAGCGGAAACACCAACATCAGTCAATCTATAGCTTATTCACGTGACCAAAACATTCTGAAGGAGCTTGTAGAGGTTAAGAAGGATCTAAAGAAGTACAATGATAATTTGGCTAATCTAAGGCCTAATGTTATTATTGATGGCGATGTCCGTTCAGGCGTTACACAACAGTTCGTCGATCAAAGAATAACAGATTGGGCGAATGATATGGTCCAAGGAGGAAGGAGTTATTGATATCATGGCAACACTCATTGAATCGACCAATGGTGATACTTTTGGTCTTGCTAAGGCAGCTCATGCAGGCGAGCCTAGGGGAAATGAAATGTTCCTCTCTATGGGTGGCTTGCGTAAGGACTGTTATATTCATACTGCTGAGTTTTATCTTGGCAAACCCGTAAAAAGCGGAAAGATATTAGGATGCTGTGGTGGAGGAATTTGCTTTTGGGCGTCTCTTCATGACGGTATGATTCTTCCGTTCAAGTATCGTACGGAAATTGCCGATAGCGGTAAAGGGTCGATCAATGAGCTTGGTGGCTTTGGTATGATGCCTATTGATCACTTTGACTATACCATGAAGTACCATAACTATGAGCCGTTTGTCCTTTATGCCAAAGACGGAAATAACTATTATGTATTTGATGTTACTGGCAAAGGGCTTACGGCTCATAGCATTAGTATTAGTTCCCCTGAGGATTTAAGGACATATGCTGGTGAATGTATCTTGTTGGCTGATTGGTTGAGGCGACCTAAACCAGATATTATGTTTCGTCCCGGGGCTTTGTACGAGCTTCGAACTAAGCATGATCCGGATTTCTTAATTAATTATGGCACGGCCTTACAGCCCGATCAAATACATGCATACGTTCGTCCAGGCTCAAACGACAATAAGAACAAGTGGTATGTTGAGGTTTCTGATGATGATACGTTTGATCTGGTGAATTATAACTCAAACCAGATGATTGACGTCAATCAAAAGAGAACTTATGTCCCACTACCTAAAGAAGGTGTCCAAGTTGAAGATCCCAATGTAATTCTTTGGTATGTTCCTCATGATTGTTTCCAGATGTTTCCAAAGCGAAATGAAGGCTTTAATGAGACTCGTATGTTCCAGAAGCCACATGATACGCCAGAACACGGAACCATATCTAAGAGCATTCGACAGCTTGAGGGAATTGTCTATCAAACCGAGCTCGTCTGTGCTCATGAGTATGCTACGACAAATCGTGAGGTAGACTCTCATTACAAACTTAGGTGTTGCGCTCAATTTAATCAAAATGGGGAAGATACGAACCTTCGTTATGCAGGTAACCCAGGCACAAACTGTTTTGGGTTCTCAAGGACATATCCGTATAATAAGTGGATACCTAAGCCATCAATTCTGGGATTCATTAATGACGATGGAGAGGAAGTTCCCTTTGCTGCTTTGTCTGGTGAAGAGCACATAGAGTTTAATATTCCTCTCTTTGCTAATTATGGGGTTCAGTGTAGATATTTCGAACTTCAGAATGGCCTTAATGAGCGTCACGGCATGTGGTGTGCTCTATCCATGTGTGTTATTGGTGGCCATGTATGTTCTCTTGAGAAGATCAAAGATATTACAGACGCTCATAACATCATGCTTTATTTCAGGTTTGTAGGTGAGTTCGGGACTGGACCATGTAGTCTTCTTGAATTCAGTTGGTGGCCTTACAGGCAGACATATACCTCAGGGAAAGATGGAGTCTTTAAGTATAATGCCAAGACTCGTACTTTCCGCATGAAATATAGGTTCTCCATGTCCTTTGTGTCATTTGGAAGCCGACTAAATCTAAAGAAGCTTGATGGTCACAAGGTCACTCCTCGCTTTACCAATATGGCTACTGGTGATGGGGATCTCATTGGATATTTCAACATTCCAATTTCTAAGATGCCTGTGCTGCCAGCCGATAAGGCAACGGGTCTACTTGAGGTGTATTCCGAGTCAGTCCAAGTCCAACCAACTCTAGTTCAAGGCGTCTTGAGGGGCGACCTGAATATTAAGAAAGCACCTTACGGTGGAAATGGTGCTCTTGATTTAGGCTTTAAGTATGACCGAGATACACAGTCAGTCATACTAACTCTTCCAAATAATGGAACGTATATTGGGGGGTTAGTTATTCCAACGACTCCTGGGGGCACTAGGCTACGACCGATACCCTTTATGTCCAATAAATCAGAGATCGTAATGCCCTTACCGTATCGTTATGACGCTAAGAACATTCAATTCCAACTTGTGTTTGAACCGACAGGGGCTACGAAACCAAGTCATTATACGTTTTATGCAGATCCGACTTGGGTTGAGAAGCTTGAACCACAGGCAATCTGGTTCATCGATGGTTACCAAGGGGCTTTGACGATGCGTTGTAATGTCGATTCACCATATACAACAAATCGGTCTTTATCTTCGACAGTTACTAAGAAGAACCTTATGAATGATAGTACCGCTGCTGTCTACTACGAAGAGTCTATTGACGATAACATCAAAATAGAAGGTATGGTGCCGGATGCACAGGCGCTTTCGTTTAGGAATGCATTGTTGCAAAAGAAAGCCTTCTTTAGAGCACCAAACGGGTTCTACGGATATGTTGGGATCACGAGTGTTGATCTAGTCAGTAAACCCGGTTATGGATATATGAACGAAACTAAGGACTTCGACATGTATACGACTGTGAATATCTCCATGGTTCGTATCGCTGACTATGGCGGGACGTGGATTCTATGATTGATATTAACTATGACGATCGTGGCGTTAATCACGTCCTTAGATTCTTTAGGGTTGACCCAAGAGATGCCTTTACTGGTGGAGCTCCGGCAGGGGAATTGATATTAACCTCAGAAGACTTAGCTCGTTGCAGTATAACTTGGAGTCATACGGATTCGACACGAGTATCCAGTACGATTGAATATACCGATGCTTCTGGTGGAGATATGTGGGATTTCATTCGCATAGTCGATACTATTCCAGATCGACAATATTGGAATGTTCTTGGTACATTTATTCCCATGACGATCAAATACTCCGATTCAAATCATAATTATAGGCTGGATGGACAGAGTGTCTTATATGCTTTGAAGACTCAAATAGGGAGAGAGAATTGGCTCGTATACAAATGGGCTTCCAAGAAAGACACTCTGCATAAGCTTTTGAAATTCTGTGAGAGAGCTCACGTGATATTGTCTAATACGGGAAGTATGTATCGAAATCCAGTAGTTATGGAATATGGGGAAGATTATTTGCACCGAGTTATGTCTGTTGGATGGTCTGGTAATTATCGTCTGGATGTAACGCCATTAGGAGTTATCACAGCAGACGAATATCGAACGCCATACAGTCGAAATAACGAGTTCTCTATAGATTTCACTACTGATGAACGACTTATCAGTGGTGGAAATGATATGGACTATGATCTTATTGGCACCCCAAATGATGCTATTGTGTCTGCGCAGGGGGATAAGGAACATAAGAACCAAAAACCATTCAAAAATATCGGTGATTAATTATGAGTGAGATTGAGCAAACAAATGAAACCACTGTCTCAGCACAATATGATGTTGTTGGTTGGTATGAGAATACACCGAATATAGAGCAGCGTGGATATATTGTATCCGATTATCAAGAAACGAATTCTTTGGATGATGTTAGTCACATAAATGTATTTCGGGCAGCACGAAGTCGATTAAAGCAACTTACTGGAAATAATGTTCGGTCATGGACTAAGGAGTTCACATATTTTCCAGTCGAATGCGGGGCTGTGGGGACTATTTATACCAAAGACGTTATTACAGATACATATAGGACATTTCGAGTTATGGTTACTAAGATTGTCTTGAATCTTTCCCCTTTAACTCAGACAATCACATTCTCAGAAATAACTCCAACAATGACATTCACTGATGAAGGGAGTTGATATTTGGTGAATAATCCAAATTATATGGTTCGAGATTTGGTCGGGAAGAATAGCACTGATCGAGATGATCGGCCATCATACACATCAATAATATATGGATTAGCTCTTGGGAATTCTGAGAAGGGGTATGTGGAGGTTAAATTACTTGGAGACGGTAAGAATGAAACTAAGGACTTTTTATATTGGGAGCGTAAAGATGGACTTAATGTCAGATTCGTGGAGTCTGAGGAACGTGGGATATTCCTTCCAACGACGGTGAATGTTCAGCAAGGAGATTTGGCAGTCATCACCACAACCGGCCAAACCGAGCGGAAAATGATAGTCACTGGGGTTGCTGGTGGTGGAGATATAACTGCTGGTGAGATGAACGACATTCGCAATGAACAGATGGATATTCATAACAAGCAAGTCGGCTATGAAGCTATATTAAAGCGGTTTATGGAATTTTATGGCGATCCAGTCTGTGACGGAACCAATCTTTTTAAGAATACGACGTTTAATTCGTTAGATAATTGGACTATTGATTATGGTAAATATGCTCACCCAGATATTAGTTTTTCAAATGAATACACTGACGGCGCATATCAGTCTATCAAATTAGTTTTTGGTCGAGATAATTATCACATGGCACTAACCCAAACGTATGACTTTTCAAATCCTATGTTTAATCCTGTAGGTGATAACTGGTTTGTTGGGACTCTTTATTGGTATACTCTTGGGGATCATCCTTATGCTACATTAAGTAACGATGATGTATCTATTAGAACTAGTTTACAATTTAGTAGTAATGATAATAAAATTAGTTTTAGGTCTAATGATTTTAATGGATTAGTCACCGATTATGACTTTTCTAGAAATAATAAATGGGGCAGACATCGATCCATTATTCTTTTAGAGTATGAAAAAGGGAATGAAATGGCTTTCCCATTCTACGGATATGTAAATCCCAAAATGGAGTTTGTTGTCAGCATCAATGCTGAACGAAAATATGGTGCTTCTACAGACACAGCAACTGCATATATTAATCGTCCGAAGCTCGAATGGGGTGGACTTCCAACACCATGGACACCTTAATAATCATTAGGAGGTGATTATGCCTGATGATATTTCAAAAGAACCATTCATTGCCATACTCGTCGGGGTTCTATCGACCATAGTAGCTAGCTCCGTAGGCAGTATTCTCACAGAGATCTCAAACTCTCCGGACAAGACTGATGATATTATCATCTGGACTCTGTCTATAGGAATTACTATCCTTGGAGCTAGTTTATATTTGTTTAGGCGTCATTCAAAACTCAAGAAGATGTCCTTAGAGAAACAGAATATACAACTTAAGCAATGGGTTAGATATTTGAAGTCTCTTTATGATGATAACAAACGGACTATAAGTAATGTTGCTGACCTGACTCTGTTTGTTACCAAATCGGATCTTCTTGAGAAGGCCATTCAGTATTCAGAACGCTCCGAGGAAAGATATCCAAATGGTTGGCTCACCCTAGATGAATATAACGAATGGCAAAAGGAATATGCCGAGTATCGCAAGTTAGTTCAAAGTAAAGAATATAATCAACGAGATTATCTTAAGGTCTTAAAGAACATGATAGACAATCTATCAATTCGACAGTTAGGAGAAAACTAATGGACGAGAAGATTTACCCCATTCCTGAAAACCTCTATAAGATATTGAAGTGGCTTTCGATCACAGTTTTGCCAGTCCTTGCCGTATTTGTAGGGACTGTCGGAGAGACTTGGGGTTTGCCGTATGTACGACAAATCATGGTAACCATTAATGCAATTGGAGCCCTTATCGCGGGCTGCATCATGTATAGTCAGAACTCAGCAACGACTGTTACGACTATAGATTCTAAAGGAGAGAATGATGGAGATTAGTACGGTAAAAGATATTAATACTGATGAGAGTCTGTACAAGGAAATGCTTAATGACCAGGATAAGGTCGATCCGGCTGACGTCCAACCAGTAAAGGAGCAATTCAATGGCTAATGCAGAAGATATCCTTAACGTAGCGCGACGAGAGCTTGGATATTCTCGCTGGGATGACCCGCTTCCAGGAACTAAATATGGTCGATGGTATGCTGTAGATCACGGTGAGTATTATGGTCATTCTGGAGTAGCATTTTGTGCCATGTTTGTATCATGGGTGCTTAATCAGGCTGCTGTGCCTTGTATCGGAATTCCTGGTGCGTATTGTCCTTACATCGTTAGGGATCTGAGACGAGCTGGTGCTGCTCTTGGGGCTCGTGATGGTCGGCCTGGAGATATTATTCTCTTTGACTGGAATCACGATGGTGTAGCGGACCATATTGGTTTTGTAGAAGTTAACCATGGCTCATATTATACTACCATTGAGGGAAACACTCTTAATGGCCGTGTCGCACGGAGGAATAGGTCGTTTGGAGATGTCGTATGTTGTGGACGACCAAATTACTCCGGAGGAAGTATTGATATTCCAGACGATGGGTCTTTGTCGGTAGATGGTTGGGCTGGACCCAATACCGTTCGCAAATGGCAGGAGGTTCTTGGGACTGAGGCTGATGGTGTGATATCTGGTCAGAGTATTGACGATCGACCTTACCATGTCCGTCTCGTTAGTATGAGCTATGAGGGAGACGGGGATTCTCAGCTTGCTAAGAAAGTTCAGGAGATTGTCGGAGTTGACGTGGATGGATATATCGGGCCAAACACCATAAGTGCCATTCAGAGTAAGCTAGGCACTGACACGGATGGATATTTTGGACCTAATACGGCTAGAAGTCTGCAAGAACGTCTGAATACTGGATCTTTCTAAGGAGCTTATATGCCTATTAACGTCAATGAATATAATCCAAAACCAAAAGCAGAAGACTGGGACTGGGCCTGGGATAAAATAATTAACGAGATGCAGACTAATTATATTGAGGCTTATGAGGCTGAGACTAGAAAGAAGTCTGATAATCAAAAAATTAATTCAGCCAATAATATCAAGACTTCGTGGATGAATTATCTTATTGATAACTTTAAGAATTCACAGCATTCAATATTTAAAACCGAAGGGGCTCGATGGCTTGTTGAGCAACTTTATGTTGATGAACCAGATTATCCTTATAAAGATAAACAGCCTACGCTAGATGGTACAGAGAATATGACTATTCAACTTCGACGCCAGCACGTAGCCACGCTTAAATCACTAAAAGAGCAGAATCCATTTGGTTAAAGGAGGTGTGTTATGCCGTTTGATTTTAATGAACTGAATAAATATATCGATAAAAAGGCCAAAGCGATTGATTCGACTATTGAGGAAAAGACGACTTATCTCAAAACTATACAGAATAAACTCGATTACTATGATATTCTTCTGCGTCGTCAAAATGCTCTTAGTGCAATAAATAAGCAGCTAGGCGATGGCGATCTGACTGATGAAGTAAAAATCATGATTCGTTCAATAATCCGATCATTAGTATTTGATATTGACTCTGAGAATGTTGAGGCTAAGAAGGTATTTAATACTAAACGAAAGACTGTGGTTGAAAATGAGATAGAGGCTTTGAAGAGACGCAAACAAGAGATTATAGATCTTAAAGATTGATCTATAATCTCTTTATAGAAAGAAGAGTGTTTATTGTGTACGCCTATTCAGAAGATCAAGCAAGTCTTTACAGTTCTATTCTATGTGATATTGCCCGACACATCGACATAGGTGATCCTAAAAAGGTAGAAGAGGCTATGAATTACCTTACTCAGTTTAGGATCAAGACAGATTATAATGATGCTGGGGTATTGACTATACAGGGTGTGTCTGTGTTTGATACAGTCAAGCATGGACCAAAGCTAACTTTGTGTAATCATCCAACATAGATATTCTGAAAGCTTCCTTAAAGAGACGTCATGTAAAATTTACACGGCGTCTCTATTTTTGCATTCGCATGAAAAGCACATTCTATTATAGGAGAGAACATGGGGTTCTCTATATTCAGAAAGGAGTCATCATGACTCTATTCAAGAAGGAGAAAGTAACACTAAACGTTATCGTTGAGTATGGTAATATAAAAGAGTTCGCACAACTCATTAAAATCGCTGGATCTCCCAACATCAAACTAGATGGATATGATGATGGGATGAAGGTCGAGATTGAGTTCGAAAATGATACTGAGCGGCAGTTGTTTAGTATCCTGCTTATTGGTGGAAAGGTAGGTGATATTCTGAAGTAGTAATCCCAGTTTTACCAAAAGAAAGGTCTTGAAAAAATCAAGGCCTTTTTTTTTCGCAAATTTATCATTTCCCTTAATAGAAGGTAATGTTGACCAATGAAAAGGAGTTTCATTATGAAAGTTCTTAAAGGTATTGCGGCTGTCTTAATTATGATGAAGATGATGGAGACTATCAATGACATGCAAAGCGCATTAAGACATGATTACTTTATGAGTAAAGTCGATCATACTGAATTCGAATTGGATGAAGAGGGTGCGGTCTATTATACATTTTATATGAAAGACGGTTCGACTATCGAGCAAGATCATTATATTTATCAGGAAGACTTTAGTTGGTTTTAATATTGCCCAAACTAAAGCTTGGGAGTGACAAAATGTTCACTCCTTTGCTTTTTTCACAAATTTATATTTTTACAAAACCCCAGGTAAACGGCTTATTGTAAGGCCGTTTAAGACGTTAGAATTTTGGCCTTTAATACTTATTAGGGGTCAATATTTTTAAGCCCTTAAAATGCATCTCAGAGGCTCATTTTTAAGAATCTTATCGCAAAAATAATACACTCCTTAATAGAAGAAGGGAATCTATTAAAGGAGGAGAAAATGAAAGATATTTTGGTTGTTTTTGTGTTGGTTCCAATCATTGGGCTCGTTACCATTAATGCATGGTGCGAGTTGATTGATTGGCTGGCCAGGAAAGACCCGAATCGTTATCATAATCCTATGAGCGATTTCTAGTTCTAACCGAGAGGGTGTTAGCTATATTTTTAAACATCCTCTTGGTTTTTCGCATAAAAAAGTCACCTTAGTATAGGACTAGACTTAGAAAGGAGTCTAAGATGAAAAAGTTTATAGTTTTGTCGATATTGGGTATTGTTTATGCGGTATTGCTAACCCCAGTGACTGTGTTATTCATATGGGTAGCAACCCATATGCCCGAAACATTTGATCTTGGGTATTATGGGTTAGTATTTCTGTTGTTGTTGACGTCAATGGGCATTAGTAGTAGCAGTATACTTGTAATCGATTTTATTAATTATAAGACAGATCTATTGGACTAAGTTTTAACTAGTTCCAAGAAGAAGTTCTGAATTATATTCAGGGCTTCTTTTTTTCGCAAATTTATCATCTCCTTTAATAGAAGGTAATTCTAGAGAAAGGAATTGATATGAACAAAATCTATTGGAAGATTGCTACTATTTATTTGATTGGAGCTATTTTCGAGCAAGTCAATACAATCCAGTCTGGCATTCGTTACAATCTGTTTATGAAGAAGGTGAAGGATGTCAAGTATGAGGACAATGGCGACGGCTTGATGTATAGCTTTTATATGAAAGACGGTAGCATCATCCGGAGAAGGCATGAAGTTTATATGAGCGATTTCGAGTTTTTTAACTAGATTTTACCTGTTCTAAGTAGAAGAGTGGCTTTTAGCTGCTCTTCTATTTTTTTTTCTCACAATCTCAGATAAACAGCTTATTAGAGGTTTTTCGCAAAAATAACTCATGATATTATAGAGCAGAAAAGGTCTGCTTCTAACAGAAAGGATGTGTTAGTTATGAAGTTTATTTATAACGGCAATGAGGATTACGTAAGTAAGCAAAAGGAGGCAATCGAAGCGATTGCTATGATGATCGTTGATAGGATCAATAACGCCTATCACCAGCATATCTATAACTGGGAAAAGAAGTTCGATTATATCTTGCAAGAAGATGCGAGGTATGATTGGCATACTTTCCTGGCTAAGAAGCTGAATAAGTGGGTGTTTGATTACATCAACCCTTATCTGGATAATCTGTTTGTGGTTGTCCTCCCGAGTGCTAAGTTTGGGTACATTCTGTTGTTCGGATTCAAAGCTTATAATGATTGTACATTCTGGACTGATTGGAGTAGTGAAGACCGAGATTAGGCTCTAAAAGAAAGGTGTCAAGCCTCTGTGGAAATTCCACAGAGGTGCCTTTTTCGCAAATTTGTCATGTATCTTAATGAGAGGGAATTAACCTATTATTCCTATGCTCCAAACGAAAGGAGGTGATCTTATGACACAGGAAGCTGAGTATGGCAGCACTATGTGGTGCATGCAACGTTATCTCAATCTTCTGAACAAGGCTATGGACCATTGTGTCCAGGCTTCATCAGAGGAAGAAAGGAAGCGTTACGCACGCATCATCGCCAACAACGCACTTGTGTTGGTAACGGATGCTTTGAGTTTGGAGCGTGGAGAGGAATGACGGGTTAATATTCCCTCTCTTTTTTATTTTTTTTCTTTAGAAAGGATTGAGCATGAGTTATATTCCAGAAGGTTATTTTATTGATAAGGGATACACATTCGGGTTAGAGCAAATGTTCCGTCAAGAATTTATGACTAAATCTATGCGTGAGTTAGCAGATGAGAAACTTGCATACAACGTCCTAAGAGATACTTTCTTGGAATGCGAGAAGGGAGCTTCTAAACAAGATATTAAGAAGGTCCTTTACAAGAATTGTGACAAGGAGATTGATGCTTGGCATCGAAAGGTTTTGAATGATCCTAGATTTAAAGATTGTAGTGTACATCGTGATGAAAACCAGATTCTCATTCTATTCGGTATTGCAAATGCTCTTATTGATCTAGATGGCTATGTAGACTTTCTTGATGTGGAGGTTAATCGATGAACTTTACGAAATATATTTCTTATAAGTATTCAAGACGCAATAAGGATATGAGGACGCTTAGACTTATTAACCATCACATCAAGATTTATTGTAAGATGTTTGAAGATATCTTTATGGATCTTCTAAAGGAACGTCTGGCTCGTAAAATAAGTGACCGAGAATTGCCTTATATTTTGGATGAAGTGTTTGTAGAAACTGTCTTGAAGATGCCAACTACTTTTCCTTCCCCATATGACGGAGTACCTCCTATTAGTATCGGAGTCTCACGTGATGATAATTATAACTTCGAAGTTCATATAGATTATGATTTACTTGAACAAGACTTTGCAGAGGAATATGCTAATGGAACGTTGAGGAGGCCTTATGAAGCTCATTAACCAATCGTATAAAATTCTTGATTTTCCTTGGCTTGCTACAAACATTATAGCAAATTCAGCTCGGGTATCCCATATGAGCCAGAATGGATATTCGAATGCTGAGAATGTAGAGTTCATTAAGAAGCTAATTATGTGGGGTCATTTATCGCCTTTTGAGCATTGTTCGGCCCGAGTCAAGATAACTACAAATCGAGCAATCGCAAATGAGCTCGTACGGCATAGGCATTGCGCGTTCACTCAGGAAAGCACTAGATATTGTCAGTACGATGACCTTACAGTCATAAGACCCAGCTGGTTGGATTTTTCATTGGAAGGAAACGAATATACAATCAAAAGATATACGGAGTATCTAGATGAGACTCAATCTCTATATCGGTATATGATTAGATCTGGAATTCCAGCCGAACAGGCCCGAGGAATCTTACCACTTGATACAGCAACCACTCTAGTCATGACAGCTAATCTAAGAGAATGGATATCTGTGTTTAAGCTAAGATGCGATAAGGCCAGTCATCCACAAATGGTTGAGCTCATGACTAAGATTAAAGAAGAATTTGTAAAACGACTTCCTTGGTTTGAATATGCCGCTTGATATCTAAGGTTATAATAAAAATCTAAGAAGGAGATATATTTATGATTACTGTCTACACACCATTGTCTGAGAAAGAGGCTAGGAGAATTTTACATAAAAATATTGTCGGCGCTTCTCGAGCAACGCTCATTGATAAAATCTTGACTGGAAGAGATTTTACAGATATACTTTTGGATAATATTGCTGACACGGTACAGTGTGATCCTTCTTTTCATTCAACGGGATTGATTATATATATCGTAACCGATCCGAAGTTAATAACTGCTATAGACTTCAGTGAGTTTAGTTGGATAAATCGAGTTAAATATGTTAGTTATGACCCGGATAATCCTCCTAAATTGATTAAAAACATACAAGCGGCCCATCAACAAAACCCCAGGCAAACGGCTTATTGTAAGGCTGTTTAAGGCGTTAGAATTAAGGACCCCTAATAAGTATAGGGCTTTTATAGATTTTCGCATAAAAAAGTCACCTTAGTATAGGACTAGACTTAGAAAGGAGTCTAAGAAATGAAAACGGTTGAATACTTGTTTGGTGCGGGAACGATGTATGCTATCTATCTTGTACTTATTGTGTCAGGAGGCATGTATCTATTATCACACATTCCTGAGACATTTGATCTCGGATATGCTGGGCTAGTATTTACTTGTCTATTCACGATGTGGGGAGTGATAAGGAGCGTTTCTATCGTTCGCAAGAATCTAAATGATTATTTGGAGTTTATAAATTTAGATTAATTCATTAGTCTAGTCACCAGGAGGAGGTTCTGAATTATATTCAGGGCCTTCTCTTTTTCTTTTGAAAAGGAGAGACATTTATGAATATTGGTTTAATCAAAGGTCGTCATGAAATTCCAGAAGTAAACGGTCTTTATATATTCAATGAGCCTGTTGATCCTACAGATGTTATAGGAATTAATGAGATTGCTATAGCTCGTATAAAGCAACTATTCAATAGTCCTAATGCAGAAAAAAGCATGAATCTTTATGTAACAGGGCTTACAGTAGCATTGGTAGCTGTCATTAATGCGTGTCGGATGTATCATATTAAATTGGTTTTGTGGCATTATAATAGGGATACCAATCGTTATTTTCCACAGGTCGTATGTTAATAAAAAATAATTTAGAAGGGACTTCATTATGCGCTTTGTAACATATATTAGTTCAGTTCCTAAGAAATACCAAGCGGCTGCTGAGAATGTAAGTAATCTTATCCAAGAAACCTTTCATATAGGTTATACTACGTGGAGAAAGAATTATATTGAATCTAAGATTCGCTGGATGTTCCCTTCTTATATCGGTAATGTAACTAGTTTAACTAATATATTTGGTCCAAAGAATTCAGAATCAAAGAAATGTTATATAACTTTTATGGAGAGCGGCTGCGGGCTAACATTCTTTATAAATTACAAAAAGAAAGGTAAGGATAAAAGAAAGATGTTCTCTTGTGTCCTTCTTGATCCAGAAGACTGGTATTTTCGCCCAAGAAAAGAACAACAATTCTAATTAAGGAGACTATTATGACTAATAAAATTAAAGAGAATGACAAAAAGCGTTTGGCTAAGAGATATTTGGCGATGCATGCTTCCCTGATCAAACGAGACACAAAACCCGCTAAAAAATCACAGCCCATAATAGGAGGTAAGACTCAACGAAAGGAATAAAATGATTGAATGGTTAATCTTGTTTGCAATATCATTGCCACTAGGATTCATGCTTATATGGTTGCTTATCTGTTCGATAGGCATTATAGAAGGAGTGACGTTGTATGCGGTAATTAAGTGTATTCACGATTTAATCAATAAAAAGTAGACAATCGTAAGAGTTTTAAGCTCCAAGAGAAGGTTCTGAATTATATTCGGGGCCTTCTCTTTTCTTTTAGAAAGGCTTCATTATGCCTGGAATTGAGGATGTTGATAAGGAATATATTCCTTATATCAAATTAGTTGTTTCAATTCTTGAAAAGATAATCAACGAAGATGCTTTAGAGTGGCGCGATTGTTATAAGAAAGCTCAAATTCTCATAATGTATCAAAACACCATATTGCTTGGATCTCATTGGATACTTGACGTCCTTGACGATACCACAAAACAAGATCATATACTATCATTGACATTCCATGATGACATCTCAAGGGTGGCATATGCTGTGGCGAAATTCCTTTATGTCAATAAGCTCTAAGAGAAGGGATAATTATTATGTTAGAGGTATCACTTAAAGATGGTTATACTCTTTATATTCTAGCATTCCTTCAGCGTATCAATGATCTGGTTGCGGAGAACGATCATAAATGGGATGTTTGCTATCCAAAGATCCGAGCCATAGTTAACCGAGATAATAGTCTTCTAACTACACTTCATTGGATGCTTGATGTCCAGGAAGGCAACCCCAAAAAATCAGACAATATATTGCTATTATCTCTTTGTGTGCATGGATCTGGTAAAGAGTATCGTATAGCAAAGATTATTTTACATCGATAGATGGAGAAAGGATTATTATGCAGATATTTTTAGCCACTGTTCAGATCATACTAACTTTGATTTTAATTGAAGGTGTATACAAAATTGTCAAGATTCTAAACAGATATAAATACTAGAATACCTTCTTTTATTTTCTATCGAAAGGACTAATTATGGGCTTTTCTAATGACACGGTATCTGAATACATTAATCAAGTATGTAATGATATCAGGAATTGCTTTGTTCGAGAAGGGGCTTTTTGGTATGATGAGTGGTTTTACAATGATCGAAAGGAATATTATTCACTTGCCGAATCAGTTGTGGAGCATTCAGAACTTAAAGATATTCTTAAGACTGCCTGCGATCAATTTACCGGCATCAATATCTTAATGGTCCCTACTGATACAGCAAAGATCGAATTCTTCTGTGTTATTACCAAAGAGTCTACTATTATTGAGCATGAATTGATTTATACCCTTATGCTCACCGTATCGTAGATAGGAGAAATAATGATTGATTTTACGGACCAGCCGATTCCAGAATACCCAGAAGATAAGACGATTTCAGCACCAGAGCATTATATAGATGGAAGGCAATACGAACCTCATCTAGTGATTGAGGATTGGGGTTTGAACTTCAATCTTGGAAACGTGATTAAGTATATCTCGCGAGCAGGAAGGAAAGATGATATTCTTATAGACTTAAAGAAAGCACGTCAATATTTGGATTTTGAGTTAGCTCGATTGGAGCGTGAGTATGATGCTTGAACTTCTATTTGGTATTATTGCAATAATTATTTGGATCTCCTGTGTGGCAATGGGGTTGATATTGCTATTCTGGCCACTTATAAAAGTACTTATAATCATTTGGCTCGTCATTCGAGCAATTTGGTGGCTTTTATATTAACATTATATTTGTAGAAAGGAACTATCATGTCTGATGCAATTATAGCCTTTATTGTTTTAGCGATTCTTTATGTCATCACAACTGCTATAGAGAATAAGGGAAAGCAATTTTCTAGGAATGGAAATTATGTTCCTAAGATGGTAACAAGTCCTAACACAGGAACATCTGAGTCAGTAGTGCCTATGGGGTTTATATTCTATAAGGAAGATGACGGCGGACGTACTTACAGAATGGAGCTAAACAATTCGATGGATAATTTCGACAACGGGACCATCTTTTCCTTCACACTTCGCAAGGAAAACACCGCCTAATATAGGAGAGGGAGTATAAACCGTTGGAGGCTAAGATACTTGAGCTAGGCATGAGTTCTAGACGAGCCTTAGTTAGCCAACTATAATCGTTCAATGGTAGGATAGCTACCGTTTCGACGGTGGAAGACGCAGGTTCGAAGCCTGCACTCTCTTTCACTTTTGCGAAAGGAATGACATGATATTTAAGACTGTTAGCACAAATGCAGGAGACAACACAATCATTCATGGAGATTTGGAGGAATCGGATTGGGCTGAGCATCATGACACAAAGCACGTTAAGGACATGGAGTCAGAGGTAAAGTTCGATTTCAAAGATTTTGATATTTGCTATAAGTCAAAGTCTGGCTGGTCCGTACGAATCATTATATTTAAGGGATCTAATTCATTTGCAGCTATCTATCATCATAAAAAGTCTGATATAGTCCTAGATAACACAAAGTTGTTTGTCTGGGAGACTATAAACCGTCTTACGAAATAGGAGATACCGTGATATTTACAGCTGTACAACAAAAGAGCATCTTATCTAATGAACTAGTCGTATTTGGAGAGTTAGATGGGGATGATTGGGCTATTCAAGATACAGGCTATCTCGGTGATATGGATAAGATTGAATTTGATGACCCACTCGACTTTGTCATTAAGTTTAATCGAGAGATTGGTGACCCGATTATTGTTAGTATGTCTAAAATAAGCAATACATTTTATGTAGTCTATACGGGTGAAGATTACATAAACTTTGACAACACAAAACTGTTTGTACAAGAGACTATAAATCGTCGTATAAAATTAGAAACAGGGAAGGTGAAAATCCATGGCAAATCTTTGGCTGGATATTTACACTCGACCGACTGATGTTAAGATCTTTAGAGTCTATGACATACAGTATACCATGACCGTGGATAGCACAACCGTACGAGTAGCCATTATGGATGAAAATGAACCTCTTATTCGTCGAATATCTACACGACTTCTTACTGAATTTCAACAGAAGGATAATTGTTTTCTTGATAAGGCATTTTATGATAGAATTCCTATTAAGGTTATCATTAGAGATGACCAAGGACATGAGACGTATCACGATGATAGTGCACTCATAGATATTTGCGATAAAACGTTTTTCGGGTTTATGAGACTAGATATTTCTCACTATCCCCTAACAAAGTCCAAAATAGACTAAGGATACCAAAATGAAAATCGATTGTATTGTTCCGCATATAGACGATCGTGTAATCACAATAATTGGACGTCTTGAACGAGGTGATTGGGATTATAATCCAGCGTGTAATACCTTTGAGGCTTTAAGATCTGAAAATATAGGCGAATTATCCCAGTCATATGGAGTTGTTAGATATTATCCAAAAAGTAGCCGTCCAATTAGCAGCATCGCTGTTCAGATTAATTCTAATAGCTTCGTGATCCGTTACAAATTTACTTTTGTCGATGATTTTCTACAAATACCTTCATACGAAATGCGTGATGCAATCAAAGCGACTATTAAGAAAATGTTGGGAGCAAGTGATCCTGCCGAAAAAGATAGACGCATTTCATTAACGGCTCTTAACTGGATTAAGAGAAGCGAGTGATTCGCAAAAAAAGCACACTCCTTTATAGGAGGGATCATTGGGATCCCCTTAGAAAAGGAGAAGGTTATGTTTAAGTTTATGAAGAACGATCATGTTATCGAGTATCGTCTGCATGAGCTGGAGTCCAACGATTCGGCTAAGAAGCCGGTGGATGCAATCGATCGTCTCGCCGAGAAGGTTCGGTTTGAGATGGATCGGTGTGTTGCGCCGAAAGCTCTTAGATGGATCACGAGGAGCTAGTTGTTGAGGCGGTTACTCAAGAAGGTCTGTTGATATTTAACAGGCCTTCTTCTTTTTAAGAAAGGAGTAGTTGTGAAAATTGATTGTATCGTTCCACATATGGATGATCACATAATCACAATAATTGGGCGTCTTGAACGAGATGATTGGGATTATAACCCAACACGTAATATATTTGAGACTCTAAAATCTGAAAATATATATAAGTTATCTCGTACATTCGGGATTGTTAGATATTATCTAAAACGTGATAATCTAGTTAAAAGTATTTCCGTTCAAATCAACTCTAATAGTTTTGTAATCCATTACGAATTCAATCTTGTTGACGACTTTCTACAAATACCTTCCTATGAAATGCGTGATGCCATTAAAGCGACCATTAAGAAAATGCTTGAAGCAAGTGATTCGCAAGAAAAACCGGTTTCTTAATAGGAGGGTTCATTGGGAACTCTCAGAAAGGAGAAGGTTATGTTTAAGTTTATGAAGAATGACCTCGTTGAGGATCGACTGAAAGAACTAGAGGATAATCCTACAAAAGTGAAGGTGGATGACGAGATTATCCGACTCATCGAAGAAATTCGGAACGAGCAAAATGAAAGTAAGATTCGGCAGATGGTGAGTAATATCAAAGACTTGGCAGAGGCCAGCAACAATCTCAATACAATCGAGAGACGTGTTGACTTCCGTCGGTCCGATGATACTATTCCGACAATTGCCGCATCGGCACTGAGTTTTGTGTTCTTGGTCATCTTCGAGAACCGGCACGTCTTGCCAAAAGCAATTAATTGGATTAAACGAATCTAGCAACTAGAGTCGGTTCGCCAGAAGGTCTGTTGATATTTAACAGGCCTTCTTCTTTTTAGCAAAAAGTAAAGGAGTCTAGATGAAAATTGATTATATTGTTCCGCATATGGGTAACCATACAATAACGATAATTGGACATCTCACACAGAATGACTGGGATTATGGTCTAGAAAGCAATAAATTTGAGGCTTTAAGGTCTGAAAACATAGGCGAATTATCCCAGTCATATGGAGTGGTTAGATATTATCCAAAACATGGTAGTATGGTTAAAAATATCACCGTTCAAATCGATCTGATTAAGTTGAACCGTTTCGCAATTTGTTATGAGTTTGCTATTATTGACGATTTTCTACAAATACCTGACAGTGAGTTGCAATACGCAATCAAAGCAACTATTAAGAAGATGTTTAATGCAAACATAAAGCAAATAACTCAGCTATTTAAAAGGGAGAGTATGGAATGAAGATTGATTATATCTGTCCGCATGCTGATAACTTTACTATTACGATGGCTGGAGTAATCGACGAAGATGATTTGAAGAACACAAATAATACTAAAAACTTTGCTACGATGGAATCTGAAGTCACGGAGGAACTATCTCAAACTTGTGGAACAATTGTATACTATCCTAAGCGTCGAGGGCATGCTGTTAAAAGTGTTACTGTTCAAATACACTTCAATACATTTATAATTGAAATTGAGTCTGCTTGGATTACTTCATTTCCACAGATATGTTCAAGCGATCTTCGTTATGCCATTAGGGAGACTCTTAAGAGAATGTCTGAGGTGAGTAATTAATGATATTTAAGAAACTTTATCCATCTGATAAAGACATCACTATTATTGGTGACCTTGAAGATTCGGACTGGGATACTCCAAGACCGTTGAAGAATATTCATAACATGCTAGTGGAGATTATTAAGGAAGAGGAGTATCAACACTATCAGTTGTATCTGGATAAACAAGACCGCTCAAGCCATATAGGTATTATCATCTTTCCTCCCGACAAATTTGTAATTACTTATGTCGGAGAAAAGGTCCCTAGAGTCATAGACATTAACGATGCTCGCAAATATGTTTGGGGAATCATTCATTATATTCAGGAAGGACATTACGATGTTGCGACCGACTGATTATACTCTTGCTGAAAAGAATAGTTATGGAGATCTAACCAAGTATCGTTTTGAGGCAATTTTACCCATGAAATACCCGTATCCATCAACCATTGATATTACATATGACCGTGCAAAAAAGGAAGTTGTCGCAGCAGTTGGCTGGGGAGTGCAGCTAGTTCCCATCATTGATATTCCGCATCCACTGGTAGATGGACTGGTAGAGCATTACATTAGTCATCGATTGGAGAACTAATGGCTTCATTCAATCCATATGACTATTCATTCTATGCTAGATATTCTGGAACAGATGATAAGACAGGTAATGAATGTGACCTGTATCTGTTCTATGGGAACGTTACGGACAAATATCGCTACATACATATTTACCACGATCTAATCGAGGACACTTGGGAAGTTCTTGGTATACCGAATGAGTATATTCCTAATGAGTTGGTCCCAGTAACTGATGATGAGCGTTGGTTGATGTTTGAGCGAGTCATTCTTTGTAAGGAGTCTGAATGGTACGAATTGGACACTTCCATCTCGAAACTATACAAACGATCAATGGCGGAAGGGAGCTATGCATTGTCTTTCTACGAAACGAAGGTGCCGATGACGAACTCGACAGTCTAGTCTTGTATTATGATATCTCAGAGAAGAAGTTTTATGGGGCTTGCCGATACCCAGATTGGACCAAGCCCATGCTTAAGACAGATGTGTCGAGGATGCTTAGGCTACCCGAGATTCAAAAATTAATTAACCAATACAAGCTAAGGAGATAGTATGGATATTGACGAATTGAAAGACAAGAAAGATGAGAAGACTTTGATAAATGCTATTAGTGAACTTGCGGGAAACCTGATCGCAATCCTTGTTGTCTTGCTTGTAATAAGCATGATTCTTGGGTTCATCTATCTAATCCTGTTTATATTCTCGTCTATGATGCATCTATGGGTTTAGGAGGTAATATGAATATTCAAACAGTACTTAAATGGACTTCTAAGCGGTCCCCAGAGATCCTTACAAGCCTAGGGTGTATTGGTGTAGGGGTTACTGGATATCTCGCCGGAAAAGGGGCAATCAAGGCCTCCTATGTGTATAATCAGCTCGCTAAGTATGACGATGAAGAGAAAGCCAAGACAAGGAAGGAGAAAATCCAACGTAAGATGCGTTTGGCTGCTCCGTGTGTTAAGTATTATATTCCCGCTATGATTAGTGGCGTTGCGACAGTTACGTCTATCTTGGGTCTACATCGGACTATGTCCATACGGCACATGGCAGTGGCAGCTTCGTACGTTGCAGCAGATAACGCACTCAATCGTCTTCAAGATTCTGTGAAAGAGACTCTGGGCGAGAAGAAGAGCTCAGAGATATTCTTGAACAGTTCTAAGAAGGCTATCGCTAAAATGCCAGATGAGGAGGATATTCCAAACCTAGTTGAGAGCGGAGAACCAACAGGACATGAAAAGGCCTTGATATATGACGCGTATTCGGGTCGATATTTCAAGTCTTCGATCGAGCACCTTAAGCGCATTGAGGCCGATATGAACGCAGACCTCATGAAGCATGACTGGGTGCCTATTAACCAGATTTACGACGCAATTGGTCTTAAGCCTATTACTCTTGGTGACGATTTGGGCTTTAAGTTCGAGATGGATGATATCTCATCGAGGATTGAGTTTAACTTCGAGAGTGACATTAACGATAATGGAGATCCCTACATTATCCTAGTCATGGGTCCGAAGCCGAAGTGGACTTATTACTATGAGTCAGATAGGTTTCTATAAGAGATGGAAGTGATATGGCAGAGGTAAAGCTATCTGAGATTTCAGACAAAGATATTCCCAACAACTCAAACCGAGCGAAGAGAGAGGCAGTAGCACAGAAAGATATTTCCAAACCTCAAGTCGTGTCAGCTAAGGTGATTCCACACAAAGACTCATTGATAAAGGACTATGTATTTGATGAAGTGATCCTGCCAAATCTGAAAACCTCAATCGACTCGATCGCCATGACCTTGATATCTGGAATAGCTGATAGTCTGACAGGTATTGTCAAGACCTGTCTGTTCGGTGAGACTCCAGGACGTACAGATCCTTTGAGTCGATACACGGCATATCGAAATCAGACTAGATATTCTCATCCTCGTCTATATGAGCCGTCTAATCAGATTCGAGTTAGGCCTGCGGGACGACCTGAGGGAAACCCAAGGCGGATTGATAATATCCTATTTGACTCTCGGCAGGAGCTTGAGGACTGTCTGGTCAATGCTAATGATATTATCGAGGAATATGGTCGAATCAGCGTGGCAAAGTTCTATGATATTTGTGGCATCACTACGACTATCACTCAGTATGATTACGGTTGGTATGATTTGGTGAATGTTAGGGTTAGGCCGAGTCAAGGTAAGTGGATTCTAGAGCTGCCGCCGACAATTGTGTTTGAATAGAAAGGATATTTGCATGGAAGTAATCAATCACGACGAGAAGAAGCGTTATTCTTATGCGGGACCCGTACGAGTGTATGATAATATAGTCGAGCATAATTACAAAGGAGATACAATGGCCTTCACGCCCCAAAAGGCATTGAGTAATCTGGCCTGGAGGTTTAAGCAAGAGAATGGTTATACAGACCTTGTCAAGATTGAGCTTGATAAGAAGTATCTGAGTGTTCTTTACTAATCTAATTCGAAAGGATATTTGACATGAGTATTTCAGCGATTAAAAAGGTTGCACAGGGTGTTTATGGAGCTTCTAGGTTCTTTCTAAAGAAGAACGGCCCGACCATCGCCACGACTGTTGGTACTGGCTGCATGCTTGGAAGTGCGGTTTATGCTGGGTATGCCACTTATAAGGGATTCGACACTGTCGCTGAGGATCATCGCTATCGTATGGGTAAGCAGGAGATGGTAGAGGAGACTATGAATGACGAGGAGGGGAAGAAGCTTCTCGACTCATTTGAGCATAAAGTCTCTAAGGGCATGCTTATAAAGGAGCGTATCACCAATTATATTCTGACTGGTGCTAAGTTCGTTCAACTCTATGCACCTGCTATCGGTCTTGCTACTGCTGGTATGGGCTTGATATTTGGTGCCCATAATGTAATGGCCAAGCGTAATGCTGCTCTGAGTCTTGCTTATACAGGACTTGAGGCTGCCTATGACGCTTACCGTAAGCGCGTTCAGAACAAGCTTGGAGAGGATGAGGAGGCTCGCCTATATTCAGACGTTCCGGAGCTTAGCGATGGCTCTACGGACGAGAAGGTCGAGCAGGACAAGGTAATCATGGAGGAGACAGGTTGGGATACGCAGATGTATAGGCGTGTCCTTGATTGCCGTAATAGCAATTACGGTAGGACCTTTGCAGCCAACATGATATTTCTTATGTGCTGTGAGCAGGCTCTCAATGCCAAGCTTAAGTATCAGGGATTCCTGACTCTTAATGATGCCCTCAAGCAGCTTGATATGCGTCAGACCAATGTCGGTCAGATTATCGGCTGGACTCTTGATGGTGACCAGACTCGTACTGATGGCGATGGATATGTTCAGATTATCCCGCCTGCAATCCGTGCGCTCTATGAGAAGGGTAAGGAGCATAGCCCCATTATCCCACTTGAGTTCAACGTTGACGGTCCAATCTATAACAAGATTGATGATGTCGTCCGTGGCGGGTCTGAGTCTGATCCTGCCGTGGTTGATCCCACTGACCCTGAGCTCGCATAGATATTTGTAGTGGGAAAATCTTGTAAACTTCGACCGAAGCAAGACCCGTAAGACCTTAAGCTTTCTTTCAGCTTAGGGATTTGAGTTCGTAATTTATATTTAGACAGACTAAGGCATCGGGTAATTTACCCCTTGCCTTCCGTTTTCTTAAGGAGTTAGTTTTGATATTCTCAAAGTCAGATTTGGTAAAGTGCCTAGTAGCTGGGGTTGTTGGTGTGTGTGTTGGCTCTGGTGTGACATATGCCATCATGAAGCACAAGGCTAAGAAGCAGCAAGAGATTCTCAATGACACTGATGGAAAGGGCTATTATACATATGAAGAGTTTATGAGTAAGTCAGAGAAATGTAGTGGGAAGAAAGATAAGTCCGAGGAGTCTCTTGAAGCCTGTAAGGACACGGATGAGGACTCTAGTATTACATCTTTGCCAGTTCCAAGGGTTTCGGACGATGGATATTACCGCTATAGTAAGAAGTATCTGTTGGATGCTATGCCCTCTCTCCATCCAGTCGATTCGGATGAAGATGATGGCTCAGATGATATTGATGTGAGCCCTGAGGAGATTGCTGAGGGGCATGAGATATTGGACGGTGACCCCTTTGGTTCTCCGTCAGACGAGGATATAGCTCTCATGATTGCCCAAAAGAAGGCAGTCGATAGCATTGATATCGTTAAGGACAGTAGTGAGAATCCCCTTATGGACGAGCCCGACCAAGCTCTTGGTGAGTTGAGTGATGTTGAAAGTGAGGATGGGGAAGAACCTCTCTTTCTTGAGCCTGTGGAGGTTGATATTGACCCAAACGAACCACCGTCATACATCGGTCGTAGGACATTCTGGCAGAACGAGCCTGGATATGAGATTCGGGAGTGGAATTGGTACACTAAGGACGATACTGTCTGTATGTCTGACGAGATGGAATTGATTGATAATTGGAAAGACTTCATGCCCGATGACATTGAGAAGCATAAGGGTGCTAATTGGCTGTATGTACGGGACCCGAAGCATGCTGTTAAGATTGTGATTCGGTGTATTAATGGTGGGTATGATACCTATTTGAAGGATTTGGAGGATTAGAGTTATGGCAAAGCGTGTTTGGACGGAGCGTATTCCATATCTGCGTTGGCTTATGAACTATGCTGGTCTTGATGGGAGTGATATTCCTATACGCATTCAGTATATGTTGAATGATTTGTTCCGAGTGGAGTTTGTTCCTGTTAACCCTATGGATGTTAATAGGGCTAAGAACGGTCTTGTGTTGAGAGAGTATTACATTGATATTCAGAAGAACGTCATAGTCAGTTCCATTCCATCTGATATGGATTGTACGGTTCTGGAGATGCTCATTCGGCTTGCGTTTGATATTAGCGACATGACTGAAGGATTCGTTAAGGATGCAAGTCCACGGTATTGGGTACTTGAGATGTTGAAGAATAATGGTCTTTACTATAACCGAGATTATAGTATTGAGGACTTGAAGAATCCGGAATTGTTTAAGGGTGATTCTTTGTTTCCGGGGGTTAAAAAAGGAAATAAGGATGGGGAAATTTGGCAAAAAATGATGGGGTATTTAGTGTCAAGTTTTAACTATGCTTAGGGGTAGAAGGTTGAATTTGGCCATGGAAATTTCTATTTTTGAGAATGACATCATCAATCGACAATTTTTTGATTTTTTGCTATTTTTGAGGTATTTTTTAACGTTTTCCCAGATAAAGCCATGAAAAGTTTCTTCTAAGAGTGCAAAGCAGACTTTGCAAAAAAAAATGTATGGCTATTCCTGGGGATATGTTAAAAACGCCTATAACAATAAAAACTCATTTTAACGTTTTCCCAGATAAAGCCATGAAAAGTTTTTTTTGACAAAACAAGAAATTTCAGAAAGCTGAAAAAATGTAAATTTTCATGGCTATTCCTGGGGATATGTTAAATATGTGGGTTAAACGATAATAGGCTTTCAGATATTTTTAAGTAAACCGAAATAAAAATGAAAAACTAAAAATAGAAAAATCTTGTCAAAAACATAGAAATCTTGTCAAATATTGATTTTTAAGAAAAACAGTTAATTTTATAGCTTCTATCTGCGGATTTGATGGTTTGGTTTATATTTTAGGTATCGGTATACTGACAATTTTATTTTGACCAAAAATGAAAAAATGTATGCCTATTCCTGGTATGATATGAATGTACCTTGTCAAAATGTCATTTTTTATATCTATAAATAAAATAATAATAAAATAATAATAATAAATAGTAAAAAAACGTATAAAAGAATATAGAAGCATGTTTTTTTGACAAGGGTGATGTTTTAGAGAGGAGACGCCGTGTGTTATGGAACTTGATTTTGTTGATATTCAAATCGTGACAAAGAAGGATAAAATAATTATTTATCCAGATTTCAAAGTGATTGAATCCAAAGACCTTATGGTTCGTAATGGTGACTTTATCGGAATCTACGATGCATCGACTGGATTGTGGAATACAAACGAGATGGCTGTAGCTGATATGGTTGATCAAATGGTTTCTGAGTATGTAGATCAATCAGAATATAAAGATAATCCAAATGTTGTTGTTAGTACTATGAAATCGAATCAAACGAAATTATGGTCTAATTACATATCATATCGTAAAAGTATTTCATCTGAGAAGATCGTAGCTATGGATAAAACGATAACTTATTTTGATGAAAACACTAAACGAGAGGATTATAAGACCAAAAAACTTCCATATACTCAATCGAAGAAAGGAGAACATAAAGCATGGGATGAAATAGTAGAGACATTGTATGATCCATCAGAGCAAGAAAAGATTGAATGGTTTATCGGATCTATTGCGGCTAAAGAATCATATCTCATTGATAAATTCATGGTATTTTACGGCCCTCCAGGAAGTGGTAAATCAACAATCATCAACATCATGTCTCAGATGCTTGATGGATATTGTATGACTATCAATGCTAATTCATTGGGTAAATCTCAAGATGCTTTCTCAACGGGTGTATTTGAATCAAATCCGATATTGGGTATCCAACATGATTGTGACCTAAGTAGAATTGATGACAATACAATTCTGAATTCTATCGTTTCTCATGAACCGATAATTGTGAATCAGAAATATAAGCAAGAATATTCGAAAGAGATATTTACACTTATGGTTCTTGGTACAAATGAACCAGTAAGAATCACAAGTGATAATTCTGGTATATGTCGTCGATTACTAGATGTGGTGCCATCTGGAAGATTGATATCTCCGTCGCGATATGATGAACTTCTTGGTCAAGTGCGATTTGAGTACAGTGCAATTATGTCTGAGTGTAAAGATGTCTATTTGAAGTTGGGGCGAAAGTATTATCGAAATTATATTCCAAAAAATATGGTCGAGTCAACGGATATATTCTTCAACTTTATCATTGATATGAGTGTCGTACTGGATGATGGTGATGGAATTACTCTGAAACAGGCATGGGATACGTATAAGCAATATTGTGAAGATGCAAACATTCGATACCCTCTACAGCGTTTTCAGTTTAAGAAAGCACTCAAGTCATATTTTAGAGAATACTATGATCGAGTCACAATTAACGGAAAAGCCTTCAGATGTCTTTTTAAGGGCCTAAAAACCGAAAAGCTACTAGGACTAGGGGGTGATGATTTTAGAGCCAAAAAACGGCATCTCAGAGCCTCTGAATGGCTTTCTATGACATCTAAGACTTCGGAGTTGGATAAAGTATTGAAAAATCAACCTGCGCAGTATGCATCTGAGAGTGAAACTCCGATTAAGAAATGGGTTGATGTAAAAACTGTATTGGGGGATTTAGATACAAATAAACTCCATTATGTTAAAGTTCCAGAGAATCATATTGTAATTGATTTTGATATTAAGAATGAAAAAGGAGAGAAAGATAGAGAATTAAACATTGATGCTGCATCGTCATGGCCCCCAACATATGCGGAATTTAGTAAAAGTGGTAATGGGATACACCTTCATTATATTTACGAGTCAGATCCAAACCAATTAAGTTATATTTTCTCAGAAGGAGTTGAGATTAAAGTTTTTAAAGGCAACGGGAGTTTAAGGAGGAAACTATCGTTTTGTAATAATCATGAGATTAGTCATATCAATTCTGGATTACCACTTAAGGAGAAGAGTGCGGTGATAAATCATGAAGCAGTTAAAAGTGAAAAGCTCTTAAGAAATTTAATTAAACGAGCTATGGGAAAGGAGTTTGGTGCCACTAAACCATCGATTGATTTTATCGATCATGTTCTGAAAGAAGCGTATGAAGCTGGTACGAAGTATGATGTTTCGGACATGACCAATGCATTAGTATCATTTGCCAATGGTAGTACAAATCGATCTAACTATTGTCTTCAGAAGGTTTTGGAGATGAAACTTAGGTCTGATGAACCTGCTAAGGAGGTGAATGAGGGATACGCTGATGATCGGATGGTCTTCTATGATATTGAGGTCTTTCCAAATCTTTTCTTAGTGAACTGGAAGTATGCTGGCGAGTCAAACGTAGTGAGAATGATCAACCCGACCGCCAAAGATATTTCAAAGCTTCTGGATTACAAACTAGTCGGCTTTAATAATCTTCGGTATGATAATCATCTTCTTTATGCTCGATACATTGGATATACAAATGAACAGCTCTATGAGTTGAGTAAAGCTATCATTCATAACAACGGTCGAGGTCATACCTTTGGAGAAGCATACGGTATCTCATATACGGATGTTTATGATTTTCTATCTGCTGGAAATAAGATGTCTCTTAAGAAATGGGAGATAAAGCTTGGTATCCACCATAAAGAACTTGGATATTCATGGGATGAGCCAGTTCCAGAAGACAAATGGTATAAGGTTGCTGAGTATTGTGATAACGATGTTATAGCTACAGAAGCAGTATTTGACGCAAATCAAGGCGATTGGAAAGCTCGTGAGATGTTGGCTGCATTAGCGAAGATGACGCCTAACACGACTACCAATCATCTGACCGAAGCTGTTATATTCCAAGGTAACAAGCATCCAGGGTTGATATACACAGACCTCAAGACTGGAAAACAATACGAATCAAATGGAGAGGAGGTTAGTGAGTCTAAGTATAAAAATGCATGGCCTGAGTATGAGTACAAAGATGGTAAGAATCTTTACAAAGGTATCGATGTTGGAAGGGGCGGTTATGTTCGTGCTAAACCAGGCATGTACGGAAAGACTCTAACACTTGATGTCGAGAGCATGCATCCCCATTCAATCATTGCTATGAGAATGTTCGGCGAGTATACAGATCGATTTGAGGATATTGTAAACGCCCGAGCTCTTATTAAGCATAAGAAGTATGACGAAGCAAAGAAGGTTCTTAATGGGGAACTTGCACCATATCTTGATAACCCATCTGATATGGATGCATTGTCTAAGGCATTGAAGACAGCAGTTAATTCTGTGTATGGTCTTACTTCAGCGGGATTTCCCAATACATTTAAGGATCCACGAAACGTTAACAATATTGTTGCACTTCGTGGAGCTTTGTTCATGGCAATGCTGGCTGATGAAGTTGAGGAGAAAGGATATACAGTCATTCATGTCAAGACAGACTCAATAAAGATTCCTGATGCTGATTCTGATATTGAGGAGTATTGTCAAAAACGAGCAAAGGAGTATGGTTATAAGTTTGATATTGAAGCCAAATGGGATCGTATCTGTCTTGTTAATAATGCAGTCTTTATAGGTCATCAAACGAGTGACTCATCACAGAAGCCAAATCAATGGACTGCTACTGGTGCTCAGTTTGCGCATCCAATTATATTCAAGAGTTTGTTCTCAAAAGAGAAAATTGAGATGGATGATTATGGAGAGACTCGGGAGGTAAAGGCACCAGCATCTATTTACCTTGATATTGGTAAGGAAGGAGAACCTGACTATAAGTTTGTAGGCCGAGTTGGGAGGTTTATTCCGGTAGTAAAGGGTGGCGGAACTATGCTCCGTCATGTTATAGGAACAGATAAATATTCTTCTGTATCGAATACTAAGGGTTATCGATGGGAAGAGTTTGAGGAGGTAAATAAGGATATATTTGATGACACGGTTGATCATAAATACTATAAAGAGCTCATTGATAATGCCAAATCTACGATCGAGAAGTTTGGTTCATTTGAGCAATTTGTGGATTTACAGCAACCATTGAGTAATCAGCAAGAGATTCCATGGATGACTCCTTGCGGAAGAACTGATATTGATTGTGAAGGATGTTCTAAGTTTGTGAAAGACAATGAGTTTTGTTCTGTTGGCTATGATATTAGTGACATTATGGTTTCTAAGAAAGGAAGCAAATAATGAGTAAGTGGATTGAGAATATTTACATTGAAAATGCCAAACTTTATTTTAGGAATTTCTCAGGTGGGCCAGATAAATATAATCCAAATGGGGGGATTCGTTATTTTGGTGTTATAATTGATGAAGATAAAGTCGAGCCGCTTCGTGCAGAGGGATGGAAAATTAAAGATAGTAAGCCGAGTGAGGTTGATGGTTCGTTCGTTTCATATTTGAAAGTTAAAGTCGTGTATGGAAAACGTTCACCATCAATTCTGCTTATTAATGGAAGTAATCAGGATGATAAAAATGTTCTAAATGAAAATACAGTCAATATATTGGACTGTATTCGTATTCAGCAAGCCAAGTTGAATATACGTCCATATAAGTATAATTATAGTGGCCTTCAAGGTGTATCTGCACGATTGGAGTCAGCGGCCTTTATAATAGTCCCGGATCCGATTACTGAAGAGTATGGAATGATTGTACCGGGGGCATAATGGAGCTTCGGCCATATCAGGTCGAGGCTTTAGATAAGATTAAAACCGGCTCTATTCTCAATGGAGTCACTGGTTCTGGTAAGTCTATTACGGCCCTGGCATATTTCTTTACGAGAGTATGTCAGGGTTCGTATAAACCATATTCAGAACCTAAAAAGCCAGTTGACCTTTATATTATCACTACAGCAAAGAAACGAGATTCTGGCGAGTGGCTTGGTGATTGTGCATATTTTAGGATTGGCGAATCGACAGGTCCTATCAAATTAACTATCGATAGTTGGAATAACATAGCTCGATATCGAATGGTAGAGAATAAGTTTTTTATATTCGATGAGCAACGAGTATGTGGTAGTGGAAAGTGGGCTAATTCATTTTTGATGATTGCTAAGAAGAATAATTGGATCATTCTTTCAGCAACACCAGGGGATAGATGGTTGGACTATATTTCTGTGTTCATAGCAAATGGATTCTATAAGAACCGAACTGATTTCTATCGCCAGCATGTCGTATTCGATCGGTTTGCCAAATACCCCAAAGTTGATCGATATATTAACAAGAGTAAATTGGAATATTATAGAGATCGTATTTTAGTTAAGATGGACTATGATCGAGATACTGTTCGAAAGTATAAGGTTATTGTTACCATATTTGACAAAGACTTATATTCTAAAGTTACCAAAGATCGATGGAATCCATTCGACGATTGCCCGATAGAGAATGTTAGTCAATTCTGTTATTTACAACGACGAGTAGTAAATTCGAATTCATCACGATTGCGAAGGCTTAAGCAAATATATTTGGAACACCCGAGAATTATATTATTCTATAACTTTACATATGAATTGGAGATGTTAAGAAAATGGGCTAAACAAAATCATATTTGTATTCAAGAATGGAACGGCAAAACTCACAATCCACTCCCTACTGGTAAGTCTTGGATATATCTAGTCCAATACATGGCGGGATCAGAAGGATGGAATTGTACTACGACTGATACGGTTGTGTTTTACTCATTGCCATATTCATATAAGCAATTTGAGCAAGCTGCTGGGCGGATTGATCGAATGAATACGAAGTATAAAGTTTTGCGATACTTCATATTTCAATCCAAATCCACAATCGATTTAGCAATACGAAAATGTCTAGATGAGAAGAAAACCTTTAATGAAAAAGTATATTCGAAAAACATAGAAAAATGACCCAAAAATTCAAAAAGTCAAAATTTTTCCACGAAATGACATTTTTGATTTACGAAACCGCAGGTCAGACCCCAAACGCATAAAAAACACGCCTTAGGATAGGAGGAGATAACATTTTTATCCCCTTCTATCCTTTTTGTTAACTTTTCAGAGAGCTTATTTTGGAGGTGTTATGAAAGAGGCTGCGTATCAGAAACAATTAATAAAAAAGCTTAAAAGTATATTTCCCGGATGCATAGTTATGAAGAATGATGCAAACTATGTTCAGGGAATACCAGACTTAATTATACTTTATAAAAGTCATTGGGGATTTCTTGAAGTCAAGCAAGCCTCAGATTCTAGTCACCGACCAAATCAAGATTTCTATATTCAGAAAGCATCTGAGTGGTCTTATGGTGCTTTCGTGAATCCGGATAATGAAAAGGAGATACTTCATGATATGGAACGATCATTCAGATCTTAGAGGATGCCACGCATTTCTATCGCCAAGTCAATCTCGATGGCTTAGGTATGATATGGAGAAACTTGAGCAAGTATATTTGAATATGCAAGCAAAAGAGCGAGGAACTAAGATTCATGAACTTGCAAGTCAGTTGATAGAATTTGGCATAGGATTGCCAAAGAATCATAAAACACTTAATATGTTTGTGAATGATGCAATCGGCTATGGTATGGAATCGGAACGGGTTCTATATTACTCGGCCAATTGTTTTGGTACTGCTGATGCCATCTCATATTCTGAAAAGTTTAAGCGGGTACGTATACATGATTTGAAGACTGGTCTTATTCCTGCTAAGATGGATCAACTTGCGGTTTATGCAGCATTATTTTGTTTGGAATATAATAAGAAACCCAAAGATCTTGAAATCATCATGCGCATATATCAGTTTGACGATATTTTAGAAGAGCATCCAGAATCCGATTATATTGATGAGATTATAAATCAAATCATCATATCGGATAAGACATTGAATAAGATAGGAGGCCGATAAAAATGGAACGACCGCGTCCTGAGTATATCGTCACAGATGATGAGTATAGCGAATGGCTAGCTCATTATGGAACCCCTAGGCATTCTGGTCGATATCCTTGGGGATCGGGCGAGAATCCATATCAATCCGCCTTGAATTATTATATGCATGTCAAGGGGCTAAGGGCTAAAGGTCTTTCTGATAAAGACATAGCTTTAGGCATGGGCATGACTATACGACAAATGAAGGCGCGATATTCTAATGCTAAGAATGAAAAGAAGCTTGAAGAGTATCGAAAAGCATTGAAACTATCAGAGAAGGGATATTCTAATGAAGCAATAGCAAGAGAACTAGGCTATGCCGGAGAATCTTCAGTTCGATCTCTTCTTGATAAGAATCGTAAGGATCGAAATCTTAGGACTACAAATACTGCTAATGCATTGGAAGAGGCTATTAAGAATCAGGGCCCAATCGATATTTCTTCAGGTGTTGAAGATTATCTTGGTGTCAGTGCTACGATGAAAGATAATGCAGTTGCTATGTTGGAAGATCGTGGGTATAAAGTGTTTAATCTATATACTCGGCAGCAAGGAACTGGCAAGGATACAACCCGTAAAGTGATGGCGCCTCCTGGATCTGAGTTCAAAGAGGTCGTTAAGCAGAATGCGCATATTTCACCACCAGGTCTATATTCTAATGATGATTTTGGTCGCGATATTGTAGCTGTTAAAAAGCCAGTTAATCTTGATTCAAAACGAATTAAGATTAATTACAATGAAGATGGCGGGGTTCAAAAAGACGGTGTCATAGAACTTCGTAGGGGTGTGCCCGACCTATCGTTAGGAAAAGCTAATTATGCTCAGGTGCGTATCGCAGTAGATGGAACCCATTATTTAAAGGGCATGGCTATGTATTCTGATAATATGCCCGAGGGTGTTGATGTCGTATTTAATACGAACAAACATAAGGGCACCCCTATGACTGACGTTCTTAAACCATTAAAGATCGATAAAGCGACTGGTGAGATCGATAAATTTAATCCATTCGGGGCATCAATCAAGAATGGCGAGAAGCTGGTCAAAGCTCAGATAGACTATATTGATAAGGACGGTAAGAAGAAACAGTCGCCCATTAATATTGTTAATGAGGAAGGTGATTGGGGTAATTGGTCAAAGACACTATCGTCTCAATTCTTATCTAAACAGCCGGTAGACGTGGCAAAGAAACAGCTGGATAAGTCATATTCTTCTAGTAAGGCACGGTTCAATGACCTTGACAAACTAACAAATTCTGTGGTTCGATCTAAAATGTTGATGGACTTTGCTGAGTCATGTGATTCAGCAGCAGTTCATCTCAAGGCTGCAGCTATGCCAAGACAAGCAAGTCATGTCATTTTACCATTTCCTAAGATGAAGGACAATGAGATCTATGCTCCTGGTTATCGGAATGGTGAAGAGGTTATGCTTGTTCGCCATCCGCATGCGGGTCGGTTTGAGATTCCAACTCTTCGAGTAAACAATAATATTAAGGAAGCTAAAAAGGTTATTGGAAACTCCAGGGATGCTGTTGGTATTAATCATAAGGTGGCTGCTCAGTTATCTGGTGCTGACTTCGATGGCGATTCCGTTTTGGTTATTCCGACGAGAGGGACTGGTCTTAAAGCAAGTAAACCCCTTAAGGGATTGGCAAATTTTGATCCGACTGAAGCATATGGAATGCCGGAGAAAGATTGGAAGAAGAAGTACCCTAAGTTCCAGAAGCAACTTGAGATGGGGACCATATCTAATCTTATTACAGACATGACAATTAAAGGTGCTAGTGAACCTGAGATTGCTAGAGCGGTCCGTCATTCGATGGTTATAATTGACACTGAGAAACATAAGTTGGATTACAAGGCATCATATTTGGATAACGGCATATCTGAATTGAAGAAGAAATACCAGGTAAAAGAGAACGGCAAAGCTGGTGGGGCGTCTACTCTTATTTCTCGGGCTAAGTCTACTGATTATGTAAATACATTTCGTGAGCGGCTAAATCCTAAGACGGGTATGTATGAGCGATATTATACGAACAAAACCTTCAACAAGAAACATATTTCACCGACGGGGGAGGTCACGTATACAAAAGAATACCGTAAAACAAGACTTACCAAGATGGGGAATACCACTGATGCAAGAACCCTATCCTCGGGGTCCCCTATCGAAGAAGTATACGCCCGGTACGCAAACGATATGAAGGCCCTGGCTAGGAAGTCACGTATTAAGGCTGGGCAGGGCACATACAAGTACTCCCCTACCGCCGCCAAAGCATATGCCACTGAAGTTGCTCGTTTGAATGAAGCTCTTCGAATCGCTCGAATGAATGCTCCAAGAGAGCGCAAGGCCCAGGCTATGGCTAATGAGAGGGTACGTATGCAGTTAGGAGCCCATCCCGATCTAAAAGATGACAAAGACTTTGTACAGAGACTTAAGAACCAAGCGCTGGAGGTATGCCGTGAACGTTATGGTGCTAAGAAAGAACAGATTGTAATCTCAGACAAGGAATGGGAAGCAATCCAAGCGGGGGCTATTACTAAGACTAAACTCAATGAGATTATTAAGAATACTAACGAGGAGCGTCTTACTGAGCTGGCGACCCCCCGGTATAAAGCAGCAACCAACCCCTCTACTATTGCTCGTGCTAAGTCCATGGCAGTGAATGGTGCTACATTAGCTGAGATAGCAGATGCTATGGGACTTTCTACGTCTACTGTCTCGAAACTATTAGATGATTAAGGAGGTGCATGATGGCAAGTTATGCATTAACAACAACAGACAATCCTTACTCGCCTTTCACTAAGTTTGACGAATGGAATGCGTTTGATCAACAGAAAGGTTACAACACTTGTGCTTACTTAGCAAGAATTTCATGTGCTTCTGATGAATTGTCTGATGTTGACAATGAGCTTGAAGTGATTCAAGCAATTGAAGAGATTGCAACGTTCAATCTTAATGGAATGTACAAAGTTGTAGTTCCTGATGATTATGATTCAATTGGTTTCGCAAAGAGTTTCAGGGTAAAGTCGAACGTATAAATGGCATTATATAAA
>ERZ773011.23-NODE-23-length-52260-cov-9.91807_pt1 | contig 52260 bp, 43 predicted proteins | sample MGYA00580662_ERZ773011 | MGnify/ENA primary metagenome ERZ773011 (study PRJEB29015, sample SAMEA2738118) | human oral metagenome | biome: human oral; feature: human-associated habitat; material: saliva | place: China | collected 2169 ... | reverse complement strand
TACGGTATGCCTCCCGGACTGGGTTCGTACGTGCACTGGGACCGCCGCCTGGACGCGCGCCTTGCCGCAGCTCTGATGGGTATTCAGGCGATTAAGGGCGTTGAGGTTGGCGACGGCTTCGCGACCGCTGACCGCCCGGGCACTGCCGCTCACGACGAGATTTCCATCGGTGAGCACGGTGTTACCCGCGATACCAACCGTGCAGGTGGTATTGAGGGCGGCATGAGCATTGGTGACCTGCTGCGTGTGCGCGCGGCAATGAAGCCCATTGCGACCGTGCCGAAGGCTCTGAAGACCATTGATACTTCCACCGGTGAAGAGGCTCGCGCCCACCACCAGCGTTCGGACGTGTGTGCTGTTCCCGCCGCCGGCGTGGTGGCGGAGGCGATGGTCGCCCTGGTGCTGGCTGATGCGGCGCTGGAGAAGTTCGGCGGCGACTCCATTGGTGAGACTCGCCGCAACATGGATTCCTACCTGGACGCTATCCCGGCGTCTTTGGCGTGGGAGTCTAACGTGGCTGGTTGGGACGCGTAGTGCCCCTTCCGGTTGAGCCTGCGGGCCGTGGCGCGGAAGGTCGCGGTTCCGGGGAGGTTTCTGTGAAGCAGGGCGTTCGCCCGGTCGCTTCGAGCCCCCTTGCGCGTATTGCTGCGGCAACGCAGCGTGCGCGAGGGGGCGCTTCGCCGCGCCCGGAATCCGGCGTATCGAAACCCGGTGTATCGGAACCCGTATCTGCCGCGGCTGAGCAGGCTGTTGAGGCAGCGGGCGCTGAGACTGTCGAGGTTGCGGGCGCTGGGGCTCGTGAAGCTGTTGCTCGTGAGGTTGCCGCGTCGGTTTCTTCTGCCCGCCCGGCGTCTCGCGTGCCCACCCCGGCTGACCTGATGCGTTCTGGCACCCGCCCCCTGCCCGCCGTTGCGGCGAGTACGCAGGGTGTGCGCCTGTATGCCTCCTCGGTGTCTGAAGACGCCGACCCGGCGCTCGGCCTGGACGAGGACCTACGCCTGAAGCTGCTCAGCGCCCTGCAGGGCATGGGCACCGCCGAAGAGGAACCCGGCAAGGAGCCCGCGGAGGCGGAAGCACCCAAGCCTACTGCGCCTAAGCCTGCACCTCCCAAGCCCGCCGCACCTAAGCCCGCCGCACCTAAGCCCGCCGCACCTAAGCCTGTTGCACCCAAGCCGACTGCTCCGAAACCTGCCGCACCCAAGCCGGCACCTCCCAAGCAGGCTCAGCCTGCAGAGGCAGCGGGGGAGAACGCTACCGCTTCTGCGCCCGTAGCCCCCGTAGCCGTAACTCCCGCAGCTCCCGTAGCCGTGCCCGCGGCTGAACCCGCCAAGCCGGTGCGTCCGACCCCGGCGCTGTTCGGTAAGGTTCAGGTTGCCGCACCCGCAGTGCCCGCCGAACCTGCAGTACCGGCTGAATCTGTGGCACCCGCAGAGCTCACCGTCCCCACAGAGCTTGCTGTCCCCGCAGAGGCGCTCGGTGAAGACGAGTCCGCTGGTGCTCGCATCCATCCGCAGCAGGTGCGTGAAATGCACGAGAACTTCGCGGAACGCGCCCGCCCCATCGTTCTCATTGGCCCCATGGCGGCAGGCAAGACCTACATTGGTACGCACCTGGCGCGTTTCTACGGCTACGAGTTCCTCGACGCCGACCAGCTCATCGTGGAACGCTACGGCGAAGTCTCCGAAATCTTCGAGATTTTCGGTGAGGCGCACTTCCGCGAGCTCGAACGCAAAACCATCGAAGAGGTCCTCACCTCGCCCGTGTACCGCAACACGGTCTTCTCCCTGGGCGGCGGCGCACCCATGACCGATTCGGTCGCGGAGCTGCTCAAGGACGAATGCGTGGTGTACATCCTCGTTGATGCTGACACCGTCACCCCGCGCATTACCGGCAACAAGACCCGCCCGCTACTGCAGCCGAACCCGGTCGAGCGGTGGACCGAAATTTTTGAGCGCCGCCGCAGCCGATACGAAGAGCTGGCACACTTCACCCTGGACGCACGAGGCGGCCGCCCCATCACCGAGATGACCGCAGAAATCCAGGCGTACGTGACCGCAACCCGCACCTCCCGCGCGCAGCGCCCCCAAGCATAACCCCTCACCTGTGAAAGGACACATGATGAGCACTCAGCCCACCCCCACTTTCGGTGCCTCCGGCGCGGAAGATATTACCCGCATCCCGGTGACCGGCAGCTCCCCGCGTGAGAACTATGAGGTTCTCATCGGCCACAACCTGCTCGGTAAAATCCCCGAAATTCTGGGCAACCGCACCAAGAAGGTGCTCGTGATTCACCCGCGTGCCCTGCGTTCCACCGGTGAGCTGGTCATGGAAGACCTGCGTGCCATGGGCTACGAATCGTTCAGCGCCGAAATCCCGGACGCTGAGGAGGCGAAGCACTACCAGGTGGCGGCGTTCTGCTGGCAGGTGCTCGGCCAGAACGACTTCACCCGCACCGACGCGATCATCTCCGTGGGTGGCGGCGCTATTACCGACGTTGCCGGCTTCGTGGCGGCAACCTGGCTGCGCGGCGTGCGCGTCATCCACATTCCGACCACCCTGCTCGGCATGGTGGACGCTGCCGTGGGCGGTAAGACCGGCATCAACACCGCCGAGGGTAAGAACCTGGTCGGCGCATTCTGGCCGCCCGCCGCGGTGCTCTGCGAAATCGGCACCCTGCGCACCCTGCCCGAGCATGAGCTGCTGACCGGCATGGGTGAGGTCGTCAAGTGCGGCTTCATCGCAGACCCCGAAATCCTCGACCTGATCGAGGCGAACCCGAACGCCGTACGCGACTCGCAGTCCGCCGTGATGCGTGAACTCATCGAGCGTAGCGTGCGCGTGAAGGCTGAGGTCGTCTCCGAGGACCTGCGCGAATCCGGCCGCCGCGAAATCCTGAACTACGGCCACACCCTCGCCCACGCCATTGAACGCAACGAACGCTACCAGTGGCGTCACGGCGCGGCAGTGTCCGTCGGCATGGTCTACGCCGCCGAACTGGCGCTGGCAACCGGCCACGCCGACGAAGAACTCGTGGCACGCACCCACCGCATCCTCGAATCCCTGGGCCTGCCCACCTCCTACAAGGCAGACGCATGGCCCCAGCTGCTCGAAGCAATGCGCCGCGACAAGAAGGCACGCGGCAACCTGCTGCGCTTCATCATTCTTGACGGTTTGGCTCGTCCGCGCGTCTACGAGGTACCGGACGACTCGATCCTGTACATGACCTACCAGGAGATTACCGAGTAGGTGACGGGTCCCGTATATTCGCCGGATGCACCCGGCGCGTGTTTGCGAATACGCGCCAGCCGGGCGGGGTGTCACAGAAAAACTGTGGCGACCCTGCTAGGCAAATTCGTGCGCATCCTGTAGAATGTACGGGACATATTTTTGCTCATTGAAAACTTAGCGCCGCGCCGGGTACCACTACGGCGTGAGCGTCGATGACACGAAGGAGAGCCCCATGGCATCCACTACCGATATTAAGAACGGCGCCGTCCTGAAGATTGACGGCAACCTCTGGTCCGTCGTAGAGTTCCAGCACGTTAAGCCCGGTAAGGGCGGCGCATTCGTCCGCACCAAGCTGCGCAACGTTACCTCCGGCAAGGTCGTCGACCGCACCTTCAACGCTGGCGCTAAGATCGAAACCGCAACCGTTGACCGCTCCGACTACCAGTACCTGTACCAGGACGGCGACGACTACGTCTTCATGGACATGAAGACCTACGACCAGATCAACGTTCCCGCAACCGTTGTCGGCGACGCAGCAAACTACATGCTCGAGTCCCAGACCGCAACCATCGCAATGCACGAGGGCAACCCCCTGTACATCGAGCTGCCCGCATCCGTGGTCCTCGAAATCACCTACACCGAGCCCGGCCTGCAGGGTGACCGCTCCACCGGCGGCACCAAGCCCGCAACCGTTGAGACCGGCTACGAAATCCAGGTTCCCCTGTTCCTGGAGACCGGCACCAAGGTCAAGGTTGACACCCGCACCGGTGAGTACCTCGGTCGCGTGAACGACTAATGAATTCGCGTACGAAAGCCCGATTGCGCGCCCTCGAAGTGCTCTTCGAGGCGGATCAGCGCAACGAAGATTATATTGAGGTACTCCGCCGCCGCCGACTGTACACGGTAGCGCAGATCTCTGCATACTCTGAGGAAATCATTCGTGGCGTCCGCGACCACGACGAAGAAATCCGCGAGTTTGTGGAGACTTACGCCCGTGACTGGTCCTTCGAGCGTATGCCCGCCGTGGACCGTGCCGTGCTGCGTATTGGCACTTGGGAGCTTCTGTACAATGACGAAGTTCCGGATGCTGTCGCAATTTCTGAGGCTGTCGGTCTGGCGCGTGTGCTGTCCACGAATGAATCTCCGAAGTTCGTGAACGGTCTGCTGGATAAGCTCCGTCAGGTGAAGCCGACCCTGCTCGCGTAAGACGTCCCACCGCGGCCTGCCTGCTAGCTTTTATGGCTGGTTGGTTTGCTGCTGTTGAGGATGCACCCGCAGGGGAGCGTACGTGAAACCCCCGCCGTACTGTAGTTCGCTACAGGACGGCGGGGGTTTTCTGTGTCTAGGTTGCGTTTGGTTGGTGCAGTTCTGCGTGGGGTTCCGTATTGGGTGCGGATGGGCTCGCAGGGTTTGTGGTGCGCTCGCTGGGTTCGGTGGTACCGGCTGAGATACGTCGGGAGGTGCACCGGAGCCCGTGGGTAGGGGTAACGTTCGAGGCTTCACCGGACAACGCGGGCGGGGGAGTGCCCCCTCTGCGGCGCTGGGGCGCCTTGAGGACGGAGCCCCCGCCTCGCGTGCCCGGTATGCGCCTCGTGCAGTATCAGCTACTTGCTTTGAGCGGATGCGGTCGCCTCGCTCGTAGCGTCTGCTTCGTCTCCGCAACCGTTATGAAGGGTCTCAGACTTGATAACAACAAACGCATTATCTTCAGAACGGCGAACAACAAAGACCCGTCGCGTTAGCTGCGGGTCCTTAAATTTCTTACCCTCAGCAGAGCGAACGTTGCTCCAGTCTTCACAGAACGTGATGGTTGCGCCGGTGTTGTATGAGACAGAACCATCGTCGTTCATGGTTCCATAGGTGACTGGATCGATGTTATTGAAGGCAATTTCGCCCTTGATAGGACCGTGGTTTTCTTCTGTGAACTTTTGAATATTCTCCACTTCCTCCTTTGTGTCTTCCAGGAAGTTTTTATGCACGTATCGGAGCAGCTCTTCATCGCTCGTGTGCTCCAGGTTCCCATGCATCCATGCATTCCAAATGAGTCGGTACTGTTCCAACGCATCGTATGTAGCCTTGAGGGTCGCATCTGCTGCTTCCTTCGACGGGTTATCCAAGTCAACGTTCGCACGAATCAGCACGGGCTCATAACCCGTCGGAGTGGGTGAAGGAGTAGCAGTGGGAGTTGCGGAAGCTTCAGCGGTCGCGGAAGTGGAAGCACTCGATTCTGCACTAACCTGCGCGCCGCCGGAACATGCGGACAGGGTGAGTATCATTGCCGCCGAGAGCGCGGCAATAGAACTACGGTTAAACATCATTGTTGGTTCTTTTCTGGTGTGTGGTTGTGTAAACCGCAGAATTATCCACGCAACAACGTGTGGAATTCAGCGGAATGTTATCGGTTGATGCCATTACCCTAACATACATCTGCAGAGCACACACCCCGGCGTATTGTTTGTCCATTTTGTCGGGAGCCTGCTCGTTGTGGTGCAGGCTAGGGGCTCGGTACGCGCCTCATCTTGGCAGCCGTCTCACCGTGAGCGGTCTCTCGCCGAACCTGAACGTAGCCTGTGAACTGTGGTACCCTACTAGAAGCACAAAACCTTTAAATCCGTCCCGTGAGGCGGGGAAGGAGACGGCTATGCCTGGGTCAACTGTACCCACATCCGGCGCGAATCAGGGGCGAAATATAACCGCAGCCCCCCATTCGGCAACCCCTCAAAGCACCTCCGAGGACGCGACCACCGTCGGCCGCACCATCCTCAGCGAGGACGAAATCCGCCGCGCCCTCACCCGCATCGCCTACGAAATCATCGAAACCAACAAAGGCGTAGAAAACCTCGTACTCATCGGCATCCGCTCCCGCGGCGTGCCCCTCGCCGTACGACTCGCCGCCCGCATCCAAGCCATCGAGCCGAACTTCAACGCAGAAACCCGACTCGGCGCCCTGGACATCACCGCCTACCGCGACGACCAGCCCGTCTCGCCCAACGGCACCACCTCCCCAGATACCGCAGGGGAGAGCATCATGCCCAGCATCGGCATTGAAGGTAAAACCGTAGTCCTCGTTGACGACGTCCTCTACTCCGGCCGCACCGTACGCGCCGCCCTCGACGCACTCAACGCCCACGGACGACCCGCCCTCGTACGCCTGGCAGTCCTCGTAGACCGCGGACACCGGCAACTACCCATCCGCGCCGACCACGTGGGCAAAAACCTGCCCACCAGCGCCAGCGAAACCGTGCGCGTCGTACTGACTGAAACCGACAACGCAACAGACCGAGTTGACATTATCCAGCTGGGAGGGCTCTCATGAAGCATCTGCTCGACACCCGCGAACTAACCCGCGAAGAAGCCATCGAAATCCTTGACGTCGCCGACTACATGGCGCAGGTCAAAGCCGAAAACCGCACCCTCAACGTGCTCAACGGCAAGACCGTCGTCAACCTCTTCTTCGAGGACTCCACCCGAACCCGCCTCTCCTTCGAAGCCGCGGAGAAGCGTCTGGGTGCAGCCGTCACCAACTTCTCCGCCTCCGGCTCCTCCCTGTCTAAGGGCGAGTCGCTCAAGGACACCGCACAGACCCTCAAGGCGATTGCCGCGGATGCGTTCGTGATCCGCCACTCGGCATCCGGCGCACCGCAGCGCCTCGCCGAAGCAGGCTGGACCGACATCCCCGTGCTCAACGCGGGCGACGGCACCCACGCGCACCCCACCCAGGCACTGCTCGACGCCGTGTCCCTGCGCCAGTACAAGGCAGAACGCGACGGCCTCGACAGCCCCCGCGGCACCGACCTGTCCGGCATGCGCGTGCTCATCGTCGGCGACATCCTGCACTCGCGCGTGGCACGCTCCAACCTCTGGCTGCTGAGCACCCTCGGCGCGCAGGTCGTCTTCGTCGCACCGCCGACCCTGCTGCCGCTGAACACCGCCTCCTGGGTTGAAGAAGCCGGCCTGGAAATCTTCCACGACCTCGACGAAGCCATCGCCACCAACCCGGACGCCGTCATGCTGTTGCGCATCCAGAAGGAACGCATGAACGCTGCGTACTTCCCCTCCGCAGAGGAGTACACCGACCTGTGGGGTCTGACCGCCGAACGCTTCGCAACCCTGCAGGCGCAGCCGCAGCCGGTCGCGATCCTGCACCCGGGCCCCATGAACCGCGGCCTGGAAATCTGCACCGAAGCCGCCGACGCCACCAACTCCTGGGTCCTGCGCCAGGTCAGCAACGGCGTGGCGCTGCGCATGGCGGTGCTCTACCTGCTTCTGACCGACGGCTCCAGCGCCAAGCTCTACGCCGGCGACGAATCCTAAACGACCTTCCTAACGAGAGGAACCAACACCATGAGCAAGTACCTGATTAAGGGCGCAAGCCTCTACGGCGAAAAGGTCGCCGACATCCTCATCGAGGACGGCGTGATTAGCCGCATCGCAGAGAACATTGACGCCGCAGACGCACAGGTCGTCGAGGCGGCAGGCCAGGTGGCGCTGCCCGGCCTGGTCGACATCCACACCCACCTGCGTCAGCCCGGCTACGAGGCATCCGAAACCGTCGAGACCGGCACCCGCGCAGCAGCCCTGGGCGGCTACACCGCAGTGTTCGCCATGGCAAACTCCATGCCCGTGGCAGACACCGCCGCAGTCGTTGAGCAGGTTGACCGCCTCGGCAAGGAATCCGCATGGTGCCGCGTGCAGCCCATCGGCGCAGTGACCGTGGGTCTGAAGGGCGAGCGCCTCTCCGACATTGGCGGCATGGCGAACTCCACCGCGAACGTGCGCGTGTTCTCTGACGACGGCATGTGCGTATACGACCCCGCCGTGATGCGCCGCGCCCTCGAATACGTCAAGACCTTCGACGGCGTTATTGCGCAGCACGCGCAGGAGCCGCGCCTGACCGAAGGCGCCCAGATGAACGAAGGTAAGGTGTCCGCTGACCTCGGCCTGACCGGCTGGCCCGCCGTCGCTGAAGAGGCAATTATCGCCCGCGACGTGCTGCTGGCTGAGCACCTGGACTCCAAGCTGCACATCTGCCACCTGTCCACCAAGGGCTCCATTGAGGTTGTGCGCTGGGCTAAGTCCCGCGGCGTGAAGGTGACCGCGGAGGCAACCCCGCACCACCTGCTGCTCACCGACGAGACCGCACGCACCTACGACCCGATTTTCAAGGTGAACCCGCCGCTGCGCACCGAAGAGGACGTCATGGCGCTGCGTCAGGCTGTTGCTGACGGCATCATCGATGTGATCGGTACCGACCACGCACCGCACCCGGCAGAGACCAAGGAATGCGAGTGGGCGTGCGCCGCGAACGGTATGACCGGCCTGGAGCAGGCACTGTCCATCATCCAGATGACCCTGGTTGACACCGGCATGATCACCTGGCGCGATGTGGCGCGCATCCTCTCCGAGGAGCCCGCGAAGATTGGTCGCCTGGACCACGAGCAGGGCCGCCCGCTTGCCGAAGGTGAACCGGCAAACATTGTGCTGGTCGACCCGAAGGCAACCCGCGTCATCAAGCCGGAGGAGCAGGCAACCAAGGGTAAGAATAATCCCTACCGCGACATGGAGGTGCCCGGCTCGATTCGTGCAACCTTCTACGCTGGCCACCCGACCGTGCTGAACGGCGAGCTGGCAACCCCGCGCCGCTAACCCGCGAGGCGAACGTACGTGGTGACCGTGCCTGGCGGTGGTAGGTTCACGCCTGCCACCGCCTCGCCGGGAGCACCGCCCCCAACCTCACCAACCCAGGCCGAGATCATCGACCGAGACCCTAACCGAAAGAGAGAACCTTCGTGGGAAAGTTCCTGACCGCCGTCATCTGCATCGCCCTGGTCGCCCTGTGCATCTACGGCATGTGGCACGGATGGCGCTCGCGCCTGGCACGCCAGGCGAACATGTTCGGCTCCCTCAAGGAAGTTCCCGAACGCTACGAGGGCATGACCGCTGACGCCGCTTTCGAGGGCGAGTACGTCAGCACCACGATCTTCTGTAACTGGCTGGACCGGGTGGGTTTCGATTCGCTCGGTTTCAAGAGCAAGTCCACCCTGCTGATTTACCCGGACAGCATCATCTTCACCCGTGACGGCGCGAAGGACCTGTGGATTCCGGCGAAGAAGCTTGCCGTCATCACTACTGACCGCGGTATGGCGGGCAAGGTTGTGGAGAAGAACGGCCTGGTTGTGATTGGTTGGACGCTGGACGGTCACCGCGTGCAGACCGGCTTCCGCACCCGCTACGCCGAGGACAAGCAGGCGGTACTGCAGGAGCTGCGCCGCATCGCCCCGAACGCGGTGGATGCGCCCGAGAAGTGGGCGGCAGAACCGGAAGCCTAAACCCCGGACAAACCGCGAAACGTATAGATTTTGCCCCACGGCAGGCGAACACCCCGCCGAAGGCAACCATAGACTACCCCGGAACCTGCACGGTAGATGCCGTACAGGAAGCGGGGGAGAACACCAGAGAAAAGGAAGAAGAGCATGACTGACATGACACGATCCGGCGCCCTGCGTACGGACCGCGCGCTGCTCGTCCTGGAGGACGGCACCGTCTACCGCGGCTATGGCTACGGCGCAACCGGCGCGTCCCTGGGCGAGGCGGTTTTCTCGACCGGTATGACCGGCTACCAGGAAACCCTGACCGACCCCTCCTACGCGGGTCAGATTGTGGTTCAGACCGCTCCCCATATTGGCAACACCGGCGTGAACACCACCGACGCTGAGTCCCGCAAGATTTGGGTTGCAGGCTACGTGGTTCGCGATGCAGCACGCGTGGCATCCAACTGGCGTTCTGAGCGCACCCTCGACGAAGAGCTCATCGAGCAGGGCATCGTCGGTATTCAGGGCATTGACACTCGCGCCCTGACCCGCCGCCTGCGTTCGAGCGGTTCGATGCGTGCGGGCGTGTTCTCCGGTGAGCACGCAGAACGCCCCGAGGCTGAACTGCTGGAGGAGGTGCGCGCCTCCGAGCCGATGGCCGGCCGTAAGCTCGCTGACTCCGTTTCGGTTGATACCGCCTACACCGTTGAGCCGCACCAGTTCAACTGGTTCGCGCCCCCGGTTGCAACCATCGTTGCCCTGGACCTGGGCATTAAGTCGATGACCCCGCAGCGTTTCGCTGAGCGTGGCGTGCGCGTGCACGTGCTGCCCGCAAACGCAACCCTCGAGGACATCTACTCCTACAACCCCGACGGCGTGTTCTTCTCCAACGGCCCCGGTGACCCGGCAACCGCTGACGAGCAGGTTGAGCTGCTGCAGGGGGTGCTGCGTAAGGGCACCCCGTTCTTCGGCATCTGCTTCGGTAACCAGCTGCTCGGTCGCGCGCTGGGCTTCGGCACCTACAAGCTGCCCTTCGGCCACCGCGGCATCAACCAGCCGGTCATGGACAAGACCACCGGCAAGGTTGAAATCACCGCGCAGAACCACGGCTTCGCTGTGGACGCGCCGATTGGCGACTACGTGACTGCACCGAACGCCGAGTTCGGTCAGGTCATGGTCTCCCACGTGGGTCTGAACGACAACGTGGTTGAGGGCCTGACCTGTAAGGACATCCCCGCGTTCTCCGTGCAGTACCACCCCGAGGCTGCTGCGGGCCCGCACGATTCCGCCTACCTCTTTGACCGTTTCATCGACCTGATGGTCGCAACCAAGACTGCAAAGGAAGCATAAATGCCTCGTCGTACTGACCTTAATAGCGTCCTCGTCATCGGTTCCGGCCCCATCGTCATCGGTCAGGCAGCGGAATTCGACTACTCCGGCACTCAGGCGCTGCGCGTGCTGAAGGAGGAGGGCGTGCGCGTCATCCTCGTGAACTCGAACCCGGCAACCATCATGACCGACCCCGAGTTCGCGGACGCCACCTACATTGAACCCATCACCCCCGAGGTGATTGAGAAGATCATCGAGAAGGAAAAGCCGGACGCAATCCTGCCGACCCTGGGTGGTCAGACCGCGCTGAACGCGGCAATTTCCCTGGATGAGCGCGGCGTGCTCGCCAAGTACAATGTTGAGCTCATCGGCGCGAACATTGAGGCGATTAACCTCGGTGAGGACCGTGAAGCATTCAAGGGCGTGGTGGAGCGCGCCGGCGGCGAGTCTGCACGCTCGGTGATTGTTCACTCCATGCCGGAGGCGCTGGAAGCCGCTAAGGAGCTGGGCTACCCGATGGTGGTCCGCCCCTCCTTCACCATGGGTGGTCTCGGCTCGGGTATGGCGTACAACGAGGAAGACCTCTACCGTATTGCCGGTGCCGGTATTCAGTACTCGCCGACCAGCGAGGTCCTGCTGGAGGAGTCCATCCTCGGCTGGAAGGAATACGAGCTGGAGATGATGCGTGACACCAACGACAACGTCGTGGTCGTCTGCTCCATCGAAAACTTCGACCCCGTGGGCGTGCACACCGGTGACTCCATCACCGTGGCACCCGCACTGACCCTGACCGACCGTGAGTTCCAGAAGCTGCGCGACATCGCGATCAACGTGATTCGTGAGGTTGGCGTGGACACCGGTGGTTGTAACATCCAGTTCGCGATTGACCCGAAGACCGGCCGCATCATCGTCATTGAGATGAACCCGCGCGTGTCTCGTTCTTCGGCGCTCGCGTCGAAGGCTACCGGCTTCCCGATTGCGAAGATTGCGACCAAGCTGTCCCTGGGTTACACCCTGGATGAGATTCCGAACGATATTACTCAGAAGACCCCGGCGTCCTTCGAGCCGACCCTCGACTACGTGGTTGTGAAGGTTCCGCGTTTCGCGTTTGAGAAGTTCCCGGCTGCTGACCCGACTCTGACCACCACCATGAAGAGTGTTGGCGAGGCTATGGCTCTGGGTCGTAACTTCACTGAGGCTCTGCAGAAGGCGATGCGTTCGCTGGAGCAGAAGGGCGCGTCCTTCTCGTTCAAGCCGCTGACCCTGTCTGAGGCTGAGCTGGCTGAGCTGATTGAGAAGACTAAGGTCCCGACCACTCAGCGTATTTACCAGGTTCAGCAGGCTCTGCTGGCTGGCGCTACCGTGGAGCAGCTGCACGAGGCGACCAAGATTGACCCGTGGTTCCTGGATCAGCTGGTGTTGCTGAATGAGGTTGCCGGCGTGGTTCACGCTAAGCGCGACCACCTGGACCCGGAGACCTTGAAGCTGGCTAAGCGTCACGGTTTCTCGGACGCTCAGATTGCTGAGATTATCGGCTCTTCTGAGGATGTTGTGCGCGGTGTTCGCCACGCTCTGGGTATCCGCCCGGTCTTCAAGACTGTTGACACCTGTGCTGCCGAGTTTGAGGCGTTCACTCCGTACCACTACTCCTCCTACGACCTGGAGGATGAGGTTGCGCACCATGAGAAGCCCTCGATCATGATTCTGGGTTCGGGCCCGAACCGTATCGGTCAGGGTATCGAGTTCGACTACTCCTGTGTGCACGCTTCGCTGGTGCTGCGTTCGCTCGGTTACGAGACCGTCATGGTCAACTGCAACCCTGAGACTGTTTCGACTGACTACGATATTTCGACTCGCCTGTACTTCGAGCCGCTCACCCTTGAGGATGTGCTTGAGATTGTTGAGTCGGAGCGTCGTACTGGCGGTCTGATGGGCGTGTTCGTTCAGCTGGGCGGTCAGACTCCGCTGAAGCTGGCTCGTGCCCTGAAGGATGCGGGCGTGCCGATTCTGGGCACCACCCCGGAGGCTATTGACCTGGCTGAGGACCGCGGCGAGTTCTCCCGCGTGCTGGAGGAAGGCGGCCTGATTTCGCCCAAGAACGGTACCGCGTTCACTTTCGAGGGTGCTAAGCGCATCGCTGATGAGATTGGTTACCCGGTTCTGGTTCGTCCTTCGTACGTGCTGGGCGGCCGTGGCATGGAGATCGTCTACGATGAGGCGAACCTGGCACGCTACCTGGAGAACGCTACCGAAGTTTCGCCTTCGCAGCCTGCTCTGATTGATAAGTTCCTTGAGGACGCTATCGAGATTGACGTTGACGCCCTGTTCGACGGCGAGGAGCTGTACCTGGGTGGCGTCATGGAGCACATTGAGGAAGCCGGTATCCACTCGGGTGACTCCTCCTGTACTCTGCCTCCGATTACTCTCGGCCCGGACATCATCGCGAAGGTGAAGGACGCTACCGAGAAGATTGCTCGCGGCACCGGTGTGCGCGGCCTGATTAACATTCAGTTCGCGTACGTGTCTGAGAACCTGTACGTGATTGAGGCGAACCCGCGTGCGTCTCGTACTGTTCCGTTCGTGTCGAAGGCTACCGGCGTGCAGATGGCTAAGGCTGCTGTGCTGATTGGTCTGGGTAAGAGCATTGCTGAGCTGAAGGCTGAGGGCTACCTGCCGCAGAACATGGATGGCGCATCCCTGCCTGAGGAGACCGCGATTGCTGTGAAGGCTGCGGTTCTGCCGTTCGCTCGTTTCCGCACCCCCGAGGGTGTTGTGGTGGATTCGCTGCTGAGCCCGGAGATGCGTTCGACCGGTGAGGTCATGGGTCTGGATAAGCACTATGACACTGCGTTCGCGAAGGCTCAGGCTGGTGCTGGTTCGCCGCTGCCGACCTCCGGTAAGGTGTTCATTTCGGTGGCTAACCACGATAAGCGTAACGTCATTATTTACGCGAAGATGCTGGAGTCGCTGGGCTTTGAGATCGTTTCGACCGGTGGTACCGCTGAGATTCTGCGCCGTAACGGTCTGAACTCGGTGCTGGTGGCTTCTAAGTTCGCTGAGGCGAATGGCGACCACTCGATTGTGGACATGGTCCGCAACGGTGACATTGACCTGATTCTGAACACCCCTGCCGGTGGTGCTGCTCGTAGCGATGGTTACGAGATTCGTGCCGCTGCGGTTTCGGTGGGCTGCCCGGTCATGACCACCATTTCTGAGTTCGCTGCGGCTGTTCAGGCGATTAATGCTCTGCGTGAGCACAGCTGGGACATCATGAGCCTGCAGGAGCACGGCGTTCAGCTGGCTGCCGCTGTGGATGCTCGTTCCGAGGGTGGCGAGGCGTAATGTCCGCTGCTTTTGGTGATCGTCTGGCGAAGGCGATGGCGGAGCGCGGCCCGCTGTGTGTGGGTATTGACCCGCATCCGAACCTGCTGGAGCAGTGGGGCCTTGAGGATTCCGCTGCCGGCCTGGCTGCTTTTACTGAGGCGGTCTATGAGGGTTGCGCCCCGTTTGCGGCGGCGTTGAAGCCTCAGGTGGCGCTGTTTGAGCGTCACGGTTCGGCTGGTCTTGCTGTGCTGGAGGCGCTGTTTGCCCGCGCTGCCGCTGATGGTGTGCTGATTGTTGCTGACGCTAAGCGCGGAGATATTGGTTCGACCATGAAGGCTTACGCGGACGCGTGGCTCGGCTCCTCCTCGCCGCTGGGTACCGATTCGGTGACGTTGAGCCCGTACCTGGGTTTTGAGTCGCTGCGTCCGGCGCTGGATTTGGCGAATGAGAATGACCGCGGCACTTTCGTGCTGGCGTTGACCTCGAACCCCGAGGGTAAGAGCGTGCAGCACGTGGGCGCATCGGAGTCCGAGGGCGCTGTGGCTAAGCGTATTATCGCTGCGGCTACCGCTGAGAACGCTTCCCGCCAGTGGGAGCAGATGGGTCCGTGCGGCCTGGTGGTTGGCGCGACTGTTGGTCAGGCGCTGGTTGATTTGGGTATTGACCTGAGCGTGTTCAACGGCCCGATTCTGTCGCCGGGTTATGGTGCGCAGGGCGCTTCGGCGGCTGATCTGTACCGCGTGTTTGCTGGCGTTGAGTCGCAGGTGCTGGTGAATTCCAGCCGTGGCGTGCTGGCTGCTGGCCCGTCGGTTGAGGGTTTGGCGAAGGCTGCGCAGGCGGCTCGTGATGACCTGTTGGCGGCTCGCGGCGCATAGTTCGCGTGTTGCGTGAGGGGCGTGTGCTCCGGGTGGATTCTGTTGAGAGTCTGCTCGGGGTGCGCGCCCTTTTTGCGTGTATTGCGGGGGCTGAGGTGCTCAGCGTGATGCGAGTTTGCTCACCTCTGTAGTCGGGGAGTGCGCCTGCTCTATGAGATGCGTGCATGGCTCCACTTTTGATAGGGCGAATACTCCGCTATGCTATAGGGGTACTCCCTGATATTTACGTGCTGACGTGCGTAGACGCATTGTTGGTGTGAGGGTGAGTGCCGCGGGTAGAACGGGGGTTCTCGTGCTATCCGTGTTACATTAGTTGATAAGTAAAATTCTATAACTCGCAGAAATGGGGGACCCAACCATGCCGCTGACTCCGCTAACTGAAGATGCGCGCGCCTCCGCCCGCGAGAAGGCAGTACTTGCCCGAGCACACCGCCAGGAAATTAAGCGTGCACTGAGTGACCGTGAACTTTCCGTACGTCAGGTGCTCGACATGGTCGATTCCGACCCTGCACTGGCTAAAATGCCGGTGGGGCAGATGTTGCGCGCACTTCCGGGCATTGGTGCCGTTCGAGCTGAACGCATCATTGAAGAACTTCATATTGCACCGACTCGCCGCCTTGGCGGCCTGGGTGTACACCAGCGTCGCAAGATGGTGGAGTACTTCAACCGTAATTCGCGGTATTTGAACCGTGCACGTCGTAAGACTGCTGGTCAGTCTTCCGAGTCTTCTCAGTCCTAATACCTCGTGCCTTCAGCCGATGAAGGCGCAGTAAGGAAGCTATGTCTCAGCCGACTCTCACCGTACTGGCTGGCCCCACTGCTGTTGGCAAGGGTACGGTGTGCCAGTACATTCGTGAGAACTACCCGAACGTGTGGTTCTCTGTTTCCGCTACTACTCGTGATCCTCGCCCCGGTGAGGTTGACGGTACTCACTACTATTTCGTTTCGATGGAAGAGTTTGACCAGATGATTGCTGACGGTCAGATGCTTGAGTACGCTGTGGTGCACGGTAAGAACAAGTACGGTACTCCGCGCGCTAAGGTCCAGGAGGCCCTGGACGCTGGCCGCCCGGTGATTCTTGAGATTGACCTGCAGGGTGCTCGCCAGATTCGCGAGACCATGCCTGATGCCCGCCTAATTTTCTTGGCTCCTCCGAGCTGGGATGAGCTGGTGTCGCGTCTGGTGGGTCGAGGTACCGAGAGTGAGCAGGAGCAGGCTCGTCGCCTTGAAACCGCGAAGATTGAGCTGGCTGCTGAGAAGGAATTTGACGTCACGGTCGTCAACGACTCTGTTGAGCGTGCGGCGAAGGAGATTGCTGAGCTGATTGGCGCCGCCTAATCTGCATGCTTTGCGTTTGCGGTGGGGCTAGAGTTTCTTCCGACCTGTAGTTCTGCCGTGAGACGTTGTGAAGGGTGGGGGTTTCGAAGAGTTTTCTTCGGAGTCCCCACCTTTTTGTCCGGGCTGACATCTTTTTGACTGGCCTGATACCTTTTTGTCCGGGCTAACATCTTTTGTCTGGGCTGGTACGTGCGTTTTAGCCGTTGAGAGGGTAGAATGGTTCTTTAGTTTTGACCGTGCCCTCAGTGTGCCCGGTTTGCGCCATAGCGCGAACGGTGTGCGGGGGCGTTCGGTACGTACATTCCATCAAGCTATTTGGAGTTTTTAGTGGCAAACGAAAACAAGGAACACGAGGACTACAACTTCGTTGACGGTGTCGCTCCCGAGGGCATCGTGAGCCCCAGCGCTGACGCGCTGATTGAGAAGGCGGAGTCCAAGTACGGCCTGGTGATTTTCGGTGCCCGCCGTGCACGCCAGATTAACGCGTACTACGCTAACCTGCAGGACAATACTGCTGCGCACGTTGGCCCGCTGGTTGACGCTGAGTCGAACGAGAAGTCCCTGTCGGTGGCAATGCGTGAAATCATTGCTGACCGTGTTGTGGCAGAGCACCGCCCGGACGCAAAGTTCGACGAGGACGGCTACCCGATTCCCGAGGATCTGTCCGCTGTGATCGATTTCAGCGCGGCTGAGTTCCCCGGCGCTATCGAGGAGGAGTACATCCCCGCAGGTAGCGAAGAGGTTATTGCTATCGAAGAGGTTATCCTCGACGAGTCCGCTGAGTAATCTGCTTCTACAAGGATTCTTTGACGTACCATGCGCATTATCGTTGGTATTGGAGGGGGCATTGCTGCGTACAAGGCGGCGATGCTCCTTCGTCTTTTTGCGAAGAATGGCGACGAGGTGATCGCCATGCCCACCCCGAACGCGACGAAGTTCGTGGGTGTTCCCACCCTGGAGGCGCTGAGCGGCAACCCCGTCTCAACGGACGTGTTTGACCGCGTGCCGGAGGTGAACCACGTGCGTCAGGCTGAACAGGCTGACGCTGTGGTGATTGCCCCGGCGACCGCTGATTTGCTGGCTCGTTTGGCGGCTGGTCGTGCGGATGATCTGCTGTCCTCCACGGTGTTGACCACGCACGCCCCGGTGATTTTGGCGCCGGCGATGCATACCCAGATGTGGGAGCATCCGGCGACTCAGGCGAATGTGCAGACTCTGCGTTCGTGGGGTTATCACGTGATTGAGCCTGCGATTGGGCGTTTGACGGGCCCGGATTCTGGTCCCGGTCGCATGCCTGAGCCGGAGGATATTTTCGCGGTGGCGCTGGATGTGATTACGCGCTTCCCGAAGGGTCAGGTGCACCCGGTGTACACGCCCGGTTACGCGCCGACTGAGCCCCTGTACACGGGCACGGAGCAGGAGCGTCTGGCGGCGGCACGTGCGGCAACGCTGACCTCGGCGCTGCTGGGTCAGGTTGAACCCAGCCAGGCTGATTCGGGTCGGGAAACTGGCGCATCCGAATCGCTGCGTGGTCCTCTTGCCGGTCGCCTCGTGGTCATTACCGCCGGCGGCACCCGTGAGGCGCTGGACCCGGTACGCTTCCTCGGCAACCGTTCGACCGGCAAGCAGGGCGTGGCGCTCGCGGAGGCGGCACGCGACCTGAGCGCGACCGTGCACCTGATTTGCGCGAACCTTGAGGTTCCCGCGCCGGAGGGTGTGCAGGTAACCCGCGTGGTCAGCGCCCTGGAGCTGCGTGAGGCGACCCTTGAGGCGAGCGCGACGGCGGATGTGCTGATCATGTCTGCGGCGGTGGCTGATTTTAGACCCGCCGAGTTTGCCGAGTTCAAGATTAAGAAGAGCGCCGACTCTGAGGACGCGCCGGTGATTCAGCTGGTGCGCAACCCGGATATTCTGCGTGAGGTCGTGGTGCGCCGCCAGCAGGCTCGTGAGGCGGGGGAGAGCACCCTCGGTCCGAAGCTCATTGTTGGTTTTGCGGCGGAGACCGGTTCGGCGGAGAAGACTCCGTTGGAGCTGGGTCGTGAGAAGCTGCAGCGTAAGGGTACGGACTTCTTGGCGGTCAATGCGGTGGGTGTGAATCGTGGTTTCGGCACGGACGATAACACGATTACGCTGCTGTCGACTCTGAATGATGAGGCGCCGGTGTTCTCCGGTTCGAAGAAGGAGCTGTCGGTGCGTCTGTTGGAGCATGTGGCGGCTTTCCTGCCGGAGCTTTCTGCCTAAGCTTTTGGCCTGAGCTTTCTGTCTAAGGCAACCTGGCGCATCCGCGTATAGTTGCGGAGCGTTCATAGTTCGAAACGTTCGTAGCGTGGAGCCCGTGCGGTGCCTCCTGTGGGAGGTATCGTGCGGGCTTTGCTGTACCCTCCGATTTGCTATACCTTCCGGCTCCGCTGCACCCGCAGGCTCTGCCGCCTGCCCGCCTTCTTCTGTAACCCCCTTGGAGAGCATTATGTGCAAGCACTTGTGATGCGGGTTTCTTTCTTCTGGGGTTCGCTCGGGGGAGCATCTCATATTTCTGTCATACTGGTGAAATTTCTGACCGTACCCCTGAACCGTCAGATAAAGGTCTTGTATCATGGCATAGAGAGTATTTCGCGTTGAAGGGGAAGAAACACCATGCCCGAGAATCAGAGCAAGCCCGCCACGGTAGAGTCCGCCCAGAGTGAGGAGCGCCCTCAGATTCTGGTGATCACCGGTATTTCCGGTGCAGGCCGCAGTACTGTCGCAAATGTACTGGAGGATGAGGGCTGGTACGTTATCGATAACATCCCGCCGCAGATGCTCGGTTCCCTGGCTGAACTGGTGACCCGCGACGGTGCGCGAGTTCCGAAGGTGGCGCTCGGTATTGACGTTCGCGCCCGCGCCCTGTTCTCCGATCTTCCCGCTGCGATTGAGACTCTGCGCAAGTCCGATATTGACTTCTCCATGCTCTTCCTTGACGCCAAGGATGAGACCATTATTGCCCGCTACGAGGCTCAGCGCCGCCCGCACCCGCTACAGGGTGAGGGTCGCGTCCTCGATGGTATCCGCGCTGAACGCACTCTCTTTGAAGGTCTGCGCCTCGCTTCTGACCGCACCATTGACACCACCGGCATGAACGTTCACGAGCTGGCTCGTACCGTGCGTGAAATGTTCGCTGAGGGTGCGGATAAGAAGCTGAACCTGACCGTGATGAGCTTCGGCTTCAAGTATGGTGCGCCTTCGGACGCTAACTACATGGCTGATATGCGTTTCATCCCGAACCCGCACTGGGTTCCGGAGCTGCGCCCCCTGACCGGTCAGGACGCCCCGGTGCGCGACTACGTGCTGGAGCACGCAGGCACCGAGGAGTTCATCAGCAACTACCTTGCGGCTCTTCGCCCCGTGCTTGAGGGCTACCGCCGTGAGGGTAAGTACTACGCCACCATCGCAATTGGCTGCACCGGTGGTAAGCACCGTTCCGTGGCTGTGACGGAGGAACTGGCTCGTCGTCTCTCTGCTTTCGGTGAGCTGAACGTGAATGTTCAGCACCGTGACAAGGGCCGCGAGTAAGTTTTTCCCGGCGCGTCCCAACCACCGCGTCGTGATTCATTAGCCGCCGTCCGGCCCCGCACCCGTGGGGCCGGCATACCGTTCCTTCCGGGTATGTGAGGTATTACTATGTCCACCCATTCGACCAGTTATGACACTCAGGGTATTCCGCGCCTGCCGGCTCTGCCGACTCAGGCTCTGCGCCTGTTGAAGACCACGCACCGTTCGCCGAAGGTCACGGCGATGGGCGGCGGTCACGGGCTGTACGGTTCCCTGTCTGCGCTTCGCCACGTCACGCCTGATTTGACGGCTGTTGTGACGGTTGCTGACGATGGCGGCTCGTCGGGTCGTTTGCGTGAGGAGATGGGTATTCTCCCTCCCGGAGATTTGCGTATGGCGCTTTCTGCGCTGTGTGATGACACCGATTGGGGTCGCACGTGGCGTGATGTGATGCAGCATCGTTTTAGCGCGCCTGAGGGTTATGAGGGTGAGTTCCCGCTGGATTACCATGCTCTCGGTAACCTGCTGATTGCGACTCTCTGGCAGCTTCTGGATGACCCGGTTGCCGGTCTGGACTGGGCGGGTGCCCTGCTGAATGCGCGCGGCCGCGTGCTGCCGATGGCGCTGGATCCGATGGTCATTTACGGCACCGTGTTGCGTGAGCATAACGGCGGCGGTATTGAGCGTGTGAAGGTGGTCGGCCAGGTGAACCTCTCGAAGGAGGAGCGGGTTCACGATATTGGTCTGACCCCTGAGAATGCGCGTCCTTGCCCGGAGGCGCTCTCCGCTATTGAGGAATCCGATTGGATTGTTTTGGGTCCGGGTTCGTGGCGTACGTCGGTTCTGCCGCATCTGCTGCTGGACGCTCAGCGTGAGGCGATTATCCGCACGGAGGCGCGCCGCTGCGTGGTTATGAACCTCTCCGACGACAAGGAGACGGTCGGCTTCACCCCGGCAACGCACCTGGATTTGTTGCGCCAGTACGCCCCGAAGCTTCACCTGGATGCGGTGATTGCTGACGCTGACATGCAGGCTGATCACCGTTCCGAGCTGGAGCGTGAGGCTTCTGCGATGGGTGCGAAGGTTGTGTGGGCGCATCTGCGTTCGAGCTCCCAGCCGAATGTGCACGACCCGCTGAAGCTTGCGGCTGCGTATAACGAAGCGTTTGAGCTGAGCTCTTAGATTGACTGGCTTGGATTTGCGGCTCAGGCGTGATGCTTGAGCTGGCTGTTTTGTGCGCTCTTTTCCTGATTTTTAGACTTTAACACTACGCCCAGAAGGACCTTTCATGGCATTAACCACGCTCGTCAAGGACGAACTCGCCAACTACGAGGCAACGAAAGTCTCTGCTCGTAAGGCAGAAATCTCTACGATTCTGCGTTTTACCGGAGGCCTGCACATCGTCTCGGGGCGAATCGTGGTGGAGTCTGAGGTCGACCACGAGGCAACCGCCCACCGCATGCGCCGCACCATCGCGGAGATTTACGGCCACGACTCTGAGCTGACCAGCGTCAGCGGTGGTGGTCTGCGTCGAGGCGGCCGCTACATTGTGCGTGTGGATCACGGCGGTGAGGCGCTGGCTCGCCAGACCGGTCTGCTGGATTTGCGTGGCCGCCCGGTGCGTGGCCTGCCGCCGGCTGTGGTGAACGGCTCTCTGCAGGATGCCGAAGCGGTCATGCGCGGTGCGTTCTTGGCGCACGGTTCGCTGACTGAGCCGGGTCGTTCCTCCTCCCTGGAGATTACCTGCCCCGGCCCGGAGGCGGCGCTCGCGCTGGTGGGTGCGGCTCGTCGCCTGGAGATTATTGCGAAGGCACGCGAGGTGCGCGGCACCGACCGCGTGGTGGTGCGTGACGGCGAGACCATTTCGCAGCTGCTGGAGCGTATGGGCGCGACTAGCACCCTGACCACGTGGCGTGAGGCGCGCACCCGCAAGGAGGTTCGTGCGACCGCGAACCGTCTGGCGAATTTTGATGATGCAAACCTGCGCCGTAGCGCTCAGGCGGCTGTTGCGGCGAGCGCTCGCGTGGAGCGTGCCCTACAGATTCTGGGGCATGAGGCGCCGGATCATCTGCGTTATGCCGGTGAGTTGCGTGTGTTGCATAAGCATGCGTCGTTGGATGAGCTGGGTCGTCTGGCTGATCCGCCGATGACGAAGGACGCGATTGCGGGCCGTATTCGTCGCCTGCTGGTGATGGCTGATAAGCGTGCTTCGGAGCTGGGCGTTCCGGGTACTGAGCTTCCGCGCGAGGACTAGGCGAAGGCTAGATTCTGCTCTCAAACGGCGTGGGAAGCTCGTGTGGCTGAGGTGTTTGTGACGGTTTTGTGACAAGCCGTAACCAGCTGTTTTTGAACAAAAACCGCATATTTTTCAAAAATGAGCCTGTGGATGGCTCCTTTCGCGCCGATCGAGGGGAGTTATCCACAGGTTCTTTGCGTGCGCTCGTGCGTTCGCGCGCGTGAGCCTAGGGTAGGGGTATGACGAGCATGACCCCCAACCCCGACCCGAATGCTGTACAGAGCCCCGTGCAGGACAGCGCAACCGATCAGGGCGGCGCACCCCAGCAGAGCGGCGCGCAGCGTAGCGCCCGCTCTCTGATGAACAGCCTCTACCGCAGCCCGCGTGCCCGCAAGAACGGTGCGTCGGATGCCGAGGACACCGTGCCGCTGGCTATTGCCGCTGAGGTAACGCCGGCGGAGATACCTGCCGAAGAAGCACCAGCCGAGCCCGCGCCTGCCAGCCAGCATGTATCTACCACTCAGCCAGCGCCATCCCACCCGGAGTCGAATGGCTGGGCTGACTGGGATCAACAGCCCGATTGGAACGAGGTGGACGACTGGGCGGAGTGGGAGCAGGCCGATCAGCCCGGCACCACCCGCAGTGCCCGTTGGGGCTTGTCGCCGCGCGTGCTGCTTCTGGTGGCGGTGTTGGCGTTGGTTGCTGTGGTGTGGGGTGTGACCCAGTTTTCGGCGGCGCCGCGTGCCGAGCAGATTGCCTCCCCGAGTGCTTCCGCCGAGTCGGTGCAGGCGATGGGCGCCCAGCAGAGCACCCAGTCCACCGCCCAGCCGGGCGCGAGTGAATCCGCGCAGGGTGGCGCCTCCGGTGAGGCTACCGTGCGGGTGCACGTGGCGGGTGCCGTGAACAACCCCGGCGTGTACACGCTGCCCGCGCAGGGTCGTACCGTGGATGCGATTGCCGCCGCCTCCGGTGCCGCCGCGGATGCTGACCTGGACCGCGTGAACCTTGCCGGTACGCTGAGTGACGGGGTGCAGATTTATGTGCCGCATCGTGGTGAGACGGCCGCCCCGGCGCAGATTCAGCCCAATGGTGGCACGGCGAATGCCGGTCAGGGTAACGCGGCGAATGGTGCGGCGCAGAACGGCGCATCTCAGGGCGGCGCTCAGCCTCAGCCTGCACGCACGCTGACCGCTTCGGGTAGCGCCCAGAAGGGCTCAACCCCGGTGAACATTAATACCGCCACCGCTGAGGAGCTGCAGTCCCTGCCGCGTATTGGCCCGGCGATGGCTCAGCGCATTATTGCCTGGCGTGAGGCGCACGGCGGTTTCCGTAGCGTGGATGAGCTGGATGCGGTGCCCGGCATTGGTCCGTCGATGCTGGAGAATCTGCGCCCGCTGGTGACGGTCTAATGCACCGCCAGCAGAACCACCGGCAAAACCGCCGCCAGAACCGCCAACAGGCGGGGGCTCGGGCACTCTTTCCCGGGTCCTTGCGCCTCACCGGGGCCGCGGCTGCGGCGTATCGCCGCGCCCGCTACCGCTGGAGTATCGGCGCTGAACGGTGGCGTACCCGCCGCGACGAGCAGGAGCTGCGCGCCCAGGGAAGCCTCATTCACCTGGACTTTCGCCTGAGTTTCACGGTGCTGGCGCTGTGGGCTTTTACCGCGGCGGCGCTGACCGTGGGCACGTGGCGGGTGGTGCATCCGCTGGCGTGCGTACTCATTGCCCTGCTGGGGTGCCTGTCGATTCTGCTTTTCTTTCCGCCGCGTGCGGCAATGCCCTACAGTTTGCTGTTTCGTACGACGGGTCAGCTGGTTTTTCTGACGTGTATTGTGACGGTTCAGGCGGTGCTTTTGTGCGCTACGGGGGTGGATGCATCCCGAGCCACGCTGCAGCAGGCGCAGGGTGCCTCGCTTCGTCTGAATGGCACGGTTGAGCAGGTCCGTCGCGTGGATCCGCGCACTACCCTGGTGGTTATTAAGCTGGAGGAAATTCAGGGGCGGAGCGTGCGTGCGCTGGTGAATGAGCGGGTGCGCGTGTACCGGCGTGATGGTTCGGCTAAGAGCGCCGCGCAGCGTCCGGAGGTAAGTTCGGAGGTAAGCAGCTCGGAGGGGAACTCAGCGGCTAAGCAACGGGGGAGCGGCACCTCGCGCTCGCAGGCGATCTATCCGGGCATGAAGGTGACCGCCCTCGGCACGGTGGAGTTCAATGGCTCCACGGCGAAGCTGAGCGGCGCGACTATTTTCCCGATGCCTGCCCCCGCCTACGGTACCGGGTCGAACACTGCCACTCGCACTGCGGAGGAGCCGTACCTGTCCACGGTCAAGGAGCAGTTGCGCACCCGCGCCCTGGACACCCTCGGCACGGAGTCGGCGGCGCTGGTTTTGGGCACCGCCTACGGGGACGATTCGCTGATGAGTTCCACCGCGCGGGAGGACTATAAGCTCAGCGGGCTCAGCCACATTACGGCGGTGTCCGGGGCGAATATTGCCATTGTATTTTTGGGCGCGTACCGGCTGGTGCTGGCGATTCGCCCGTACCGTTTCGCCAGTGCATACCTGCTGATTCGTTCCTGGAAGCGGCGGTTGCGGGGGAGAGGCGCGGGTCATTCCCGACCACAGCAAGCTACCCCGCCAAACGCGCACGCCCTGCCGCCGCTCGTGCATCGGCTGAGTACCCTCGCCATTCCGCACCGCGTCATGGTGCTGTGCGGGGTTGCGGCGGTGCTCGCCTACGCCATGCTGCTGGAGACTGAGGGTTCCGTGATTCGTTCCCTCGCCATGGGTCTGCTCGGTGCTTACGCGATGCTGTGCGGTTCGGGTCGTCAGTCCTTGGCGGCGCTTCAAACGACGGTGCTGATGTGTTTGCTTGCCGCCCCGCACCTTGCCGTGGATATGGGGTTCGCCCTGTCGGTGACGGCAACCTCCGCGCTGATTCTGCTGGGTCCGCCGCTGATTCGCCTGCTCATGCGCCTCATGCCGGTGTTCTGCGCGGAAATGCTCGCCGCGCCAATCGTGGCGTCCCTGTGGTGTACTCCGCTGATTTTGGCGATGAGCGGTAAAGTGCCGCTCTACTCTGTTCCGGCGAACCTGATTGCCGCTCCTTTGGCGCCGCTGAGCATGCTCGCCGGGCTGGGGGCGCTCGGATTCATGCTCCTGGGTCTGCCCGCTCTGGCGGATGTGTGCCTTCGTGCCGGTGGTCTTGCCGCGCAGGGTATTGAGTGGGCGGCGCACACTGCCGCGCACGCGCCGGGTAACCCGTGGGAGCCCGGTTCGAGCGTGCCGGCGGTGGTGTGTAGCGCCCTCTGCGTACTGGGTCTGAGCGTTGTCCTCTGGTGGGTGGATGCGCGCCGCTACCGTGCGGTCACGCACCGGCAGTATGTGCGGGTGGTACCGCACACCGCGCCCGCCTATCAGCACCCCCATCAGCCCGCCCGTTCTTAACCATCTCGCCCTGCCCAATTCACCCTGACCAATGCTAGGAGGCACCCGAGAAGAAAACGCTATGATGGATACTCGAGACTCTACCCGCGCCGCACCCCCGTGCGCAGTGGGGCCGAGTTCAGCCCGTACCCTGCAGATAAAGGCGAGTGATAAGCGTGTCCGAGCGTAAGCGTTCAACCCAACGTGGTGGTTCCCGAGGCTACGCCCGCCGAGGCGGCCCCGCCCTCGACACCGCGTGGCGTACCGTCACCCCGGCGCCCGCCGTCATGCTCTACGGCCCGGAGGAGTACTTCGCCTCCCGTGCCGCGGCACGCCTGCGTGAGCTGTTCCGCAGCATCCACCCGGAGGTGGACCGCGTTCAGATTAACGCCGCTACCTACACGGCGGGGGAGCTGATTCTGCACGCTTCGCCCTCCCTGTTCGGTTCTGCGAAGATCATTGAGGTTGAGAACCTCGCCTCCATGAGCGACGAGTTTTTGACCGATACGCTCGCCTACCTGAACGCCCCCGAGCCGGACATCATGCTCATTCTGAACCACTCGGGCGGTAACCGCGGCAAGAAGCTCATCGACCTGGTGCGCTCCCAGTTCGTGCTCATTAACTGCAAGGCGCTCAAGACCGATCGCGAGAAGAGCGAGTTCTTGGCGGGGGAGTTCGCCGCCGCCCAGCGCCCGATTACCGGCGGCGCCCTGGCGTTGCTGACTGCCGCCTCCTCCGACACTGCGGAGCTTGCCGCCGCCTGCCAGCAGCTGCTCTCTGACGTACCCGGCGAAATCACCGAGGAGGTGGTGAACCGCTACTACGGCGGCCGCACCGAGGTCACCGCGTTCCGTGTCAGTGACGCGGCGATTTCCGGTAACGCCCCGGAGGCTCTGCGTCTGCTCCGCCACTCCCTTGCGACCGGCACGGAGCCGATTCCGATGCTTGGCGCGCTCGCTATGCGTATCCGCAATATTGCGCGCGTTCACCACGTGCGTATGAGCGCTAATGAGCTGGCGCGTGAGGTGGGTATGTCACCGTGGCAGGTTGAGCAGGCTCAGCGTGACGGCCGCCGTTTTACCGGCGCCCAGTTGGCGCATATTGTGCAGCTTCTGGCTGATGCGGACGCGCAGCTGAAGGGCGAGTCGCAGGATGCTGTGTATGCGGTGGAGCAGGCTGTTTTGGCGATTGCTCTACCTCCGCGCCTGTAGTGCATAATAGAGCCCATGCTCGAAATTCTGAAGAAAATTTTCTTTGCCCTGCTGCCCTTCCTGCAGAAGGCGGCAGAGGATGCCCTCAACGAGGCTACTGCGTCTAAGGGCGGCTCCGAGTCCTCCCAGAAGAGTGAGTCCCGCAAGGATGAATCTCGTCAGCGTGAATCTCGTCAGGGTGAGGCTCGCACCTCCGGCTCTTCGGCGCCTAAGCCGAGCGCCCCGAAGTCTTCCTCGGCACCTAAGCCTTCCGCACCGGCCTCGACCGGCGCATCCGACGGTTCGGATTACCCGGGCGATTACCGTGACATGATCAACTTTGAGTACTCGCCTTCCCTGGATGGCGACGCTGACCCGGGTGAAATCGTGTGGACGTGGGTTCCTTTCGAGGAGGACCACTCGCAGGGTAAGGACCGCCCGGTGCTTCTGGTGGGTCGTGACGGTGAGTACCTGCTGGCGCTGATGATGACCAGCAAGGATCATAATAACCGTGAGCACGCTGATCCGAATTACCTTGATATTGGTTCGGGCCCGTGGGATCCGCAGGGCCGCGCCTCTGAGGTGAAGCTGAACCGTGTGATTCGTGTTCGCCCGGATGCGATGCGCCGCGAGGGTGCGATTATGCCGGAGGATACGTTCCGCCTGATTGAGCGTGCGTGGACTCGCCATAACGGCTAACATCCTGTGCCGGTAGTTTCACCGGCGACCGGTGCCGATTATCTGCGCCGGATGTGGAGGCTGCGTGTAGCGGTTTTCACAGTATTTTTCTCTCCGCGAGGGTCTGTCGTGGAGGCTGTTCATCTGGTATTATGTGTGGTTGAGTGTCCGATGGTCATCGGGCACTGCTGGCCGGTTGCCATAGGCATCCCCACGCCGCTCAGTCGATGATCGGCCAGCGTCGCCCTCACCGACCAATAAGACAAAACAGAAAGTTTAATTGTGGCTAACATTAAGTCTCAGAAGAAGCGTATCCTCACCAACGAGAAGGCTCGTCTGCGCAACAACATTGTAAAGTCCGAGCTGAAGACCGCGACCCGCAAGGTCAAGGCTGCTGTTGAGGCACAGAACAAGGAAGCAGCTGTTGAGGCTCTGCGTTTTGTGAACCGTAAGCTGGACAAGGCTGTTTCCAAGGGTGTTCTGCACAAGAAGACCGCTGCAAACAAGAAGTCCGGTCTTGCTACGCTGGTAAACAAGGCTTTCTAAAACTTGCGGGGTACGTGAGTACCTCTCTGGTTTAAGGGCAGAGACCCCCTGTGTTCCCCCTCCTCTAAGGGGAACGCAGGGGGTCTCTTTTTCGTGTATACTTGGGCTCAAGGAGTTAAACGACCCCTCTGAAACCCTGAGCCTCACCTGTTGGTGCGGCAATAACGCTTGGGCGGCCGCGGCTTTTATGCTTCGGTCTAGAAGACACCGGAGGCACCACCGGCTAACTCCTCATAACTTTTGTGAAAGGCATCCTGCTAAGTGGCAGGGTGCCTTTCTCTATGCCCGCACGCCGTGGTTTTATGACGCACAGATTTGGGGGAGGCGCCCGCCCGGTGACGAAACCGCTTGCGGGTCGCGCGGGAGCCCGTATAGTGGGAACTATCGGCGGTACCGCACACCGCCCGCGCCCTAGCAATAGTGCCGTATAGACGGCACCGGGGGAGTGAGCACCGCCGATACACACCACACAACCACCGATGGTTTACCGGCAACTTTCCATACCCCATGTACCCGGTGAACCGACCACGAGCTAAGGACCAACGATGAGCCAGCCGAACTTCCCGCCCGCCCGACTCTTTGACGCTTTCGCCAAGCCCGCCTCCGCAGAACAGCCCGCGAAGAAGGGCCTGCTCGGCAAGCTGCGCCTGAGCGAATCCTCCGAGGAGGACAACTACACGACCGTCATGCTGGTCGGTTTCAACTCCGCGAAGGAACCCCCGGGCAATGGTGAGGACGCCCTCGACGTGATTCACCGCGCGTTCGACCCGTGCGATGAGAGCCCCGGCTTCGACATGGACGACTTCTACGACTATGCCTCCGTCGCCCCGCAGCTGCTGAACAATGACGACTCCGAATCCACGGTTCTGGTGTGGCCCAAGATGTTCTACAACATGGTCACTATCCCGGAGCGCCGCCTGCGCCTGCTCGTGGTGACCGGCCCCGCCCCGAGCCTGTGCCTGCAGCGGTTCATGACCCGCTTCTTCAAGTACGTGAAGAAGCTCCACGTGGACCACGCGATTTTCGTTGAGACCTTTGAGGATCAGGTGGCGCACACCCGCCCGTACCCGTACACGCTGACCACTCACGACGAGAAGCTGGCGGCTATCCCCGGTATTCTGCACGAGGACTACACCGGCCCCACCTCGGTGACGATGGCTATGTCTGCGCTCGCCGCTGAGCACGGCCTGTCTTCCTCGGTCATGCTGCGTATGAGCATCCCGGGGTACCTGAGCTTTGATCAGCAGAACCCGCGCGCGGTCGTGAGCCTGATCGAGGCGCTGGAAGTCATCCTCGGCATTAAGGTTGAGTCGGAGGAGTACGACCGCCTGCGCGCCCACGCTGATGAGTGGGAGGCGGAGCTCGCCGAAGAAATGGCGAAGGACTACGAGAAGGTTGAGCTGGTGCGTGAGATTGAGCAGAAGATGGATTCGACTCTGCGCACTGTCTCCGGTGAGGTGATCGCCGAGGATATTGAGGGCTACCTGGATTCCCTCAGCGGCACCTCCGAGGGTGTAAATCCTGCCGATGATGGTGCAGGATCCGCGGAGGATTCTTCGGAACGCTAGGTCCGTTCGCACATATGGCGCGGGTATGGGAAAATGATAGGTAACTATGCCCATACCCGCAGCCAGCATCTCGAAAGGATGATGTGATTGGCACCGATGTCGAAGAACCCGCCCGTTCCGGCGGCGACCGACCCCGCGATTATTCGCAATTTCTGCATTATCGCCCATATTGACCACGGTAAGTCCACCCTCGCAGACCGTATGCTGCAGGCCACCGGCGTGGTTGCCCCGCGCGATATGAAGGCGCAGTACCTGGACCGCATGGACATTGAACGTGAACGCGGTATCACCATTAAGTCTCAGGCTGTGCGCATGCCCTGGGATGTTGACGGCACCTCCTACGCGCTGAACATGATTGACACCCCCGGCCACGTGGACTTCACCTATGAAGTGTCCCGCTCCCTGGCCGCGTGTGAAGGTGCGCTTCTGCTTGTGGACGCCGCCCAGGGTATTGAGGCTCAGACCCTGGCGAACCTGTACCTGGCGATGGAGAACGACCTGACCATCATCCCGGTGCTGAACAAGATTGATCTTCCCGCGGCTCAGCCCGATAAGTACGCTGAGGAGCTGGCGAACCTGATTGGTTGCGAGCCGGACGAAGTTCTGCGCGTATCGGGTAAGACCGGTGAGGGTGTTGAGGCTCTGCTGGACCGTATTGTGGAGGCGATTCCCGCCCCGCAGGGTGACGCATCCGCCCCGGCGCGTGCCATGATTTTTGACTCGGTGTACGACTCGTACCGCGGTGTGGTCACCTATGTGCGTGTTGTGGACGGTAGCCTGCAGCCGCGTCAGAAGATTAAGATGATGTCCACCGGCGCTGAGCATGACCTGCTCGAAATCGGCGTGATTTCCCCTGAGCCTGTCCCGTCGAAGGGCCTGGGTGTGGGCGAGGTGGGTTACCTCATTACCGGTGTGAAGGACGTCCGTCAGTCTCGTGTGGGTGACACCGTCACCTCCGCCGCGAAGCCTGCGCAGGAGTCCCTGGGCGGTTACGAGGACCCGAAGCCGATGGTGTTCTCTGGCCTGTTCCCGATTGATGGTTCTGACTACCCGGCGCTGCGTGACGCACTGGATAAGCTGAAGCTCAACGACGCCGCGCTGATTTACGAGCCGGAAACTTCTGCCGCTCTGGGCTTTGGTTTCCGCTGTGGCTTCTTGGGTCTACTGCACCTGGAGATTGTGCGTGAGCGCCTGGAACGTGAGTTCAACCTGGACCTGATTTCGACTGCACCGAACGTTATTTACGACGTGGTGGACGAGGCTGGCAACGCTAAGCGCGTGACCAACCCGAGCGAATTCCCCGAGGGTAAGGTCGCGACGATTCGCGAGCCCATGGTGGCGTGTACGATTATTGCCCCGAGCGAGTACATTGGCGCGATTATGGAGCTGTGCCAGGCTCGCCGCGGCCAGATTGGCGGCATGGATTACCTGTCCGAGGATCGTGTGGAGATGCGTTACCGCCTGCCCCTGGCAGAGATCGTGTTCGACTTCTTCGATCAGTTGAAGTCCCGTACCCGCGGTTACGCGTCGCTGGACTGGAAGTTCGACGGCGAGGAAGAAGCCGACCTGGTGAAGGTCGACATCCTGCTGCAGGGTGAGAAGGTGGATGCGTTCAGCGCCATTACTCACCGCGATAAGGCGTACTCGTACGGCCTGATGATGACTTCTAAGCTGCGTGAGCTGATTCCTCGTCAGCAGTTTGAGGTGCCGATTCAGGCGGCTATCGGTTCGCGTATTATTGCCCGCGAGAATATTCGCGCGATGCGTAAGGACGTTCTGTCGAAGTGTTACGGTGGCGATATTTCGCGTAAGCGTAAGCTGCTGGAGAAGCAGAAGGAAGGCAAGAAGCGCATGAAGATGGTCGGTCGTGTGGAGGTTCCTCAGGAAGCCTTCATTGCGGCACTGTCTTCGGGCGAGGAGAAGGAAAAGAAGAAGTAGCCTTTCGCTGCTGTAGCTTTTCCGGCTGTGTGCTGACCTGTTTGAGTGGAGAACCCGGCTGGTGCCTCGTGTACCGCCGGGTTCTCTGCTGTCCAGCTTAGAAAACACAGCAATTTGAGTAGGACATTCCTGAGATGACGAACTAACTTGGCACACATCAGGGGTACAGTTACCCTTGAAGTATGGAATTTGTGGAACGCGCTGAGATACGACGACAGCAGGCTATGAGCGCTCTCGATGAGAAGAGCCAAAGCGACCAAGGTCAGTTTTTTACCCCGCTCGCAGTCGCACAGATGATGGCGCAGATGTTGCCTCTTCCAACTTCTAATAAAGTTCGTATCCTAGACCCTGGCGCAGGATCTGGCATATTGACAGCAGCAGTTGTGGACCGGTTTACACGCGAATCTCCAGAAACCAATCTTGAGATTGTTGCTGTAGAAAAAGATTCTGAGCTCATTCCTGCGTTGAAGAATACTTTGAAAGATTGTTCTCGTCCCGGGGTACATCTTGAATACGTTAATCAAGATTTTATTGAATGGGCTTTGCAAGGTCAGAGCCTGTTTGATTATGTTATTCAGAATCCACCGTATTTTAAGCTTGCAAGTAAGTCAGAAGTAGCCCAAATTCTACGCTCGCATGGGTGCAATGTACCCAATATGTATGCTGCCTTCATGTCCCTAGGTGAGCGCCTTTTGAAGGATGGTGGCTATCAGGTGTCCATTACTCCGCGTTCATGGATGAATGGAACCTACTACACTGCTTTTCGCCAAGATTTACTCAAAAAATCTAGTATTGACTCTATCCATAGTTTTGAGTCCCGTTCTTCTGTTTTTGGAGAGTCTGGAGTACTCCAAGAAACAGTTATCACTGGTATGTATAAGGGAGTAGCAAAATCTCATGTGCAGCTAAGCGTATCGCATGACCATAAGGGAACAGTCTCTACGCGTTCGGTTCCGTACACTCAAGTTGTAACTGGTGATTTTATCTTTGTCCCCAATACAGATTATGACGGGGAGATTATTGAGCGAATGTCCCATGCCAAGGAAACGTTATCCTCTTTGAATCTGAATGTTTCGACGGGTAAAGTGGTGGGTTTCCGCTCTCGTGAGATTCTTCTTGAGAATCAACTTGTTGGTTCTCTACCTCTCATTCATGCTTCCCATATATTTAATGGACAAGTAATCCATCCTCTTGAATCTTGCAAGAAAGAACAGTGGGTCGATGGGTTCCATCCAAATACGGCAAAAAATGTCATTCCGTCAGGCTGGTATGTCCTTGTGAAGCGTTTCTCTGCAAAAGAAGAGAAGCGTCGCATAAGCGCAGCCTTGTACCATTCAAATAACTTGTTCGCAATAGATAATAAGGTGAACTATATTCACAATAATGGCTCAGGTCTTGAAAAGGACGTCGCTATAGGAATTGAGCGATGGCTAAATTCAGCCCAAGTAGACGATTATTTTCGCATTTTCAGTGGACATACCCAGGTAAATGCTGGAGATTTGCGTCAACTCCCCTTTCCCTCAATAAGTTCTTTGCGAAAACTTGCCCATTCAAAACAACCGACTCAGGACATTTCTGAGATTCTTTCAGATAAGATCGAATCTCTACAGATTAGGAAGGAGAAAGCCGTATGAGCATACATGAAGAAGCTAAAAGACTTTTGAAACTCTTTGATTTTGATGAAAAACGAACTAATGATATGGCAGCAAGGACTCTTCTGTCGCTCTTGAACCTCCGTGAAGGAGATACCTGGGACAAAGCAACAAATAGTCGAATCGGAGTGCATGGTCTGATGGATTGGATGAGAAATAATCTCAATTTCCCAATTGCAGAAAACTCCAGGGAGACTATACGCAGAGAGGTTCTTCATCAGTTTGTGGCAGCAACTTTTTGCGAACACAATGATGATGATCCGGATCGCACAACTAACTCACCCAAGAATGTTTATAGGGTTAGCCCCAATGCACTAAGCGTGATTCGTATGTACTCGGGAAGCAACGATGATACTTCTAGTGAATTTCGTATTGCTCTTGAAGAATATCTAGCATATGCTCCGAGCCTAGTGGAATTGCAACGTGAAGAGCGTAGAATGGCTAAGATTCCTGTTCGTATGCCCTCGAATGAAATTGCATACATTAACCCTGGTGGTCAAAATAAATTAATTAAATCTATGGTTGAGGAATTTTGTCCTCGTTTTGCGCCAGGGGGCCAGGTTCTGTATATAGGTGACGCGGATAATAAAACATCAAATTATAACAAAGATTTACTTTCCTCTCTTGGTATTAATCTTGATATGCACGGAAAGATGCCCGACTTGGTTGTGTACCAGAAGGATAAAAACTGGCTCTTTTTAATGGAGGCAGTAACAACTCATGGTCCAGTAAATCCTCTCCGTAAGAAAAATTTGGAATCACTTTTTGGAGGGTCGCAAGCTGGAATCGTGTATGTTTCCTGTTTCCCGAACCGACAAGTGCTCCGCTCTCATCTAATGGATATTGCCTGGGAGACAGAAGTCTGGCTGGAGAGCGACCCGACTCATATGATTCATTTCAATGGCTCACGATTTATGGGGCCCTACGAAAGTTAGACATATGAGAACCCGGCTGGTGCCTCGTGTACCGCCGGGTTCTCTGCACGCTGTCTGTTAATATACCGCCTGTTGATACGCCGCCGTTGATGCTACCCGCGTAGCCGCATGCGCGGTACCCACATTGTTGATTCTCTACCCGTACACCTAGTTCCAGGAGGCAGAATGCCCGCCCAGCCCACCGGCGCCCCCGCACCCCGCGACGGGCGCATCCCCGCCACCAGCGCGGCAGGATGCGAAACCCGCGACTTCAGCCTCTACGTACACATCCCCTTCTGCTCCGTACGCTGCGGCTACTGCGACTTCAACACCTACGCCACCGAAGACTTCGGCAACGGCATCGGACTCGGCACCTACGCCGATGATGCCATCGCAGAAATCCTCTTCGCCGCCCGCACCCTCGAAACCTCCGGCGTCGCAAAACGCCCCATGCACACCGTCTTCTTCGGAGGCGGCACCCCCACCAAACTACCCGCCCGCGACCTCGTGCGCATCCTGCAAGCAGCCATCGACGTATTCGGCCTGGTCGAAGGCGCAGAAGTCACCACCGAAGCGAACCCCGACTCCGTCACCCTCGAAGACCTGCAAACCCTCAAGGACGGCGGCTTCACCCGCGTATCCTTCGGCATGCAGTCCGTCGTACCCGAGGTGCTACAGGTACTCGACCGCACCCACACGCCCTCCAACGTGCCGAAGGTCGTCGCCTGGGCTAAGGAGGTCGGCCTGCAGGTGTCCGTGGACCTGATTTACGGTTCGCCGGGGGAGACCCTGCAGCAGTGGGAGCGCAGCGTGCGCGCCGCAATCTCTTACGAACCGGACCATATTTCCGCCTACTCGCTGATCGTGGAGGACGGCACCAAGCTTGCCGCGCAGATTCGCCGCGGCGAATACACCATGCCCGATGAAGACCTCATGGCGGACATGTACCTGCTCGCCGAGGAGCTACTCACCGAAGCTGGCTACACCTGGTACGAGGTCTCCAACTATTCGCGCAGCGAGGACACCCGCAGCGACCACAACCTCGCCTACTGGCGCAACCAGGACTGGTGGGGCATCGGCCCCGGCGCGCACTCGCACGTGAACGGTACCCGCTGGTGGAACGTGAAGCACCCGGTGCCGTACGCGCAGAAGGTGCGTGCGGGGGAGTCCCCGGCGGCGGCACGTGAGGTACTGGACACCGCCACTCGTGCTTTTGAGACGATTATGCTCATGATCCGTGTGCGTGAGGGCCTGGCGATGCGCGAGCTACTCGCCGTGCACGATGAGGCGCAGCTGGGCGCCTCCCTACGTTGGCTGGTTTCTCAAGCTCTGATTGAGCCTGATGCTTTAACTTCTCAGGCTGAACCTGACCCTGAAGCTCACGTGCGTCTGACCCTCAAGGGTCGCCTGCTGGGGGATGCGGTCACCCGTGAGTTGCTCCCGGAAGTCTCGGAAGAGCTCTCGGAAGAGCATGAGGAGCACTAAGAAATACTGCGTGATAAGGGGCTTTTCAGGTGGGGCTGTGCCTTGGTTCAGATCTGTCGTAGCTTCGTATGAGCCCCGCCCCTGCCGCCGCCTGCGTCCGGCGTACACCCCGGAATTGCCGTAATATTTCGGTGATTTCGGGGTGTTTTTGTGGGTTCAGAAAAATTTTTAAAAATTTTTTCGGGGCTTTTTGGAGGAGTGTCAGGGGAGTACTAAACCTTACACGGGCGTGCTAATTGTTCGCATTTGTGCTGGACTAGCTGAAAGAATTTTCCACTCTTTCATACCATTTTTAGGGTGCGTATTTTTCGAATACTTTCCTGAGAAAAATTTTCCCAAAACCTCTAATTTCAAGTTGTGGTTGAAGGTTACGCTGTGCCATAATAGGTTATGGCAGGACGGTATATGTCTAACAGCGTGTTCTCGTCTTTGCTGAAGTTGAGTGAATACGGTTGTGGGCTCCTGGCAACAGGGGCCCACGATCGTTTAACAACGATTATCTACAGCACCATTCGGTAGAGTTTGCGACAATTCACGCGCACTAGGCAAAGAAGCCCCGGAAGCGGAGCCCTGACAGAAAAACCTCAGCAAAAAAGCGCCCGGAAGCAAAGCTCCGGCAAGGTAGCGCCTCCGCCAGTAGCCTCTAGAGCAGCAGTACTTAAACACGGAACGCCCCGCACACAACGTGCGGGGCGTTCATCGTCAAAGCTGCGCGGTTTAGGACCGGCAATTCTTAGGACTCTGCAGACTCTGCGTTCTCGGTGGAGTAGAAGCGGTCCAGCAGGCGCGGGTTAAAGCGGTAGCTGTACGGCTCACCGCGGTTCACCTCAATGCCGGCACGCAGCGACGCAATAGCCATGAACAGCCACACGAGCGCGCCCAGAACCATGGCAATGTTGCCCATGCCGGGCAGGAACGATACAACCCACAGCACCACCAGAGCAATGGAGGGCAGGAGGGTGAAGTTCATCGCCTCGCGAGCTTCCTGCTCAGCGAAAGGCGCGTTATTGCGGCTGACGTAGAAAACCGCTGCGGAAGGGATGATGCCGAGAATACCGCCGAAGTGAGCGAGAGTCGCACGGTTGCGGTCCTGAATCACGCTAATCTTACGGGTTTTCTGGGGCCCGGTTGCCGGGCGAACATCGTTAGTCACGAAAATCCTGGTTCGATAGAAGTTTCTTGTGGCGATCACCTAAGCCGGTGGAAATACCCTCCGAAGAGGCAAATCGTCTGAGCGGCGGTGACCTAAGAGTGTAGTGATGGTGCGGCAAAACCCACAGGGGCAACGCCACACGCTCAACCATTGTACCGCTTTAGCGGGCAAAACCCACAGGATAATGCCTTCGAGGGAAAGGTTCTGAGCAAACTCACACCTGCGCCCGCAGACGGGGGCGGAATAACGGGTTGCAGGTGCGATTAGGGTGGGGTTAGGCGCCCGGCTCGGTCAGAAAATCGATGAGCGATTCCACCGGGCCGAGCAACGTCGGATCCAGGTCAGCGTAGGAGTCAACGCGGGAGAGGATGTGCTTCCACGCCTGCGCCACATCCGCCTGCGTTTCATGCGGCTGACCTAGACGACGCAGCGTACCCTTCTTGAAGTCCTCACCGCGCGGCACCTGCGGCCACGCCTTCAAACCCAGCACCGAGGGCTTGACTGCCTGCCAAATATCAATGAACGGGTGGCCCACAATCTTCACGTGCCCGGCGGCACCGGGCACAGCCATCGCCTCCGCGACAATGCGCTGCTCCTTCGTGCCCTCAATCAGGTGGTCGACCAGAATACCCAGGCGGCGGCCCGGGCCCGGCGCGAACTCACGAATAGCGCCGGCAAGGTCATCTACGCCGTGCAGCGGCTCCACGACAATGCCCTCAACGCGCAGATCGTGGCCCCAGACCTTCTCCACGAGCTCGGCGTCGTGCAGGCCCTCAACCCAGATGCGGGAGGCGCGCGCCACCTTAGCCGGGGCGTTCTTCACCGCAATAGAACCGGAGCGAGAAATTGTACGTTTCGGCTCCTTCGCAGCCACCGGGGCGACAATCTCAACGGGCTCACCCTCAATCAGGTAGCCAGGGCCCAGCGGGAAGTTCTTCACGCGCCCCTTCGCGTCCTCGAGTCCGAAGAAGAGGGCACCGCCGATGCGTTCAGCCTTTACGACCTCACCCACCCAGCCGTTAATATCCTCAATGAGCAGGCCGCGGCGCAGCGGCACCTTACGCGGGGGCGGCGCCTGGCGGCTCATGCGGGCGGTGTTTAGATCCTGGGCACCCCAGCCGTAGGGGGAGTGGTGGGTACTCAACGTATTCTCCTTTGGGGCGGTAGGGGCAGCAGAGCCGGTAGGGCGGTGGCAGTGCCGGAACAGTTTAGAGAGAACCGGCAGGGGAACTAAAACGGGGTTCGGGCGCCCAGCAGATTAAGCGGATAGCGGGAGCGGCCCCTTTCAGCCTAGCCATTGTATCGGGTCGGGGGTAGTATCCCCTAGAATTGATACGACCATTGTTGGCGGTGCACTCATCGAGCACCGCCATCGTCTCGAGAGGAAGGAAACGCATGAGCCACTACGATACTCTCGGCGTATCGAACGACGCCAGCCCCGAAGAGATCAAGAAGGCGTACCGAAAGAAGGCACGCCAGCTGCACCCCGACGTGAACCCCTCCGAGGAGGCAGCCGAAGAGTTCAAGCGCGTCACCCTCGCCTACGAGGTGCTCTCCGACCCCGAAAAGCGCCGCAACTATGACACCACCGGCGACGAACAGGGCCGCGCAGGCTACCCCGGAGGCGGCGGCTACCCGGGCGGCGGATTCAGCGGCTTCGGCGGTTTCGAGGACCTGCTGAACATGTTCACCGGCGGCGCGGCAGGTGCCCGCGGCCCCGCATCCCGCATGCGTCAGGGCCAGGACGACCTGATTACCGTCTCCATCAGCCTGCAGGACGCCGTGTTCGGTGTTGAGAAGACCATTGAGCGTCGCTCCGCCGTGACCTGCAAGTCCTGTAACGGCGAAGGCACCGCAGAGGGCACCCAGCCCGAAACCTGCACCACCTGCTCCGGTCACGGTTTCATGCAGCGCCGTGTGCAGTCCATCCTTGGTACCGTCATGCAGCAGGTCGAATGCCCCGACTGCCACGGCTACGGCACCGTCATCAAGACCCCCTGCCCTGAATGCCACGGTCAGGGTCGCGTCCGTGAAGACGTGCCGCTGACCTTCAACGTTCCCGCCGGTGTGCACGACCAGGCGCGTATCCGCCTGCGCGGTAAGGGCGAGGCTGGTCTGTACGGTGGCCCCAACGGTGACCTGTACATTGACCTGAACGTCAAGCGCGACAAGTACTTTAGCCGCGAGGGCGACAACCTGGCCACCACCGTGAACATCCCCATGGTCGCAGCGGCACTGGGTACCACCATTCCGCTGAAGACCTTCGACGGCGACCAGGAAGTTGTTATCCCGGCGGGCACTCAGAGCGGTGACGTGATTACCCTCAACGGCCTGGGCGCAACCGTGCTCGGCACCGAGCGTCGCGGCGACCTGCTGGTGCGTATCCAGGTGGTCACCCCCACCGACATGACCGAAGAACAGCGTGAACTGCTGCGCCAGTTCGCCGCCCTGCGCGGTGAATCCCTCACCGAAGGTTCGCAGGTCAAGCACCGCGGTGGTCTCTTCTCCCGCCTGAAGGACCAGTTCAAGAAGGACCAGTTCAAGTAGGATTCCTACACCAAGCTGAGGATGCGGCGGGTGCGGTACTCAACCCGCACCCGCCGCATTCCTGTCAGTACCGCTGTCAGCACTGTTGACAGGAAAGCGCTGTACGCGCCCGCGCTAAGCTACACCTATTTCACACTCCACCCACACACCCACGCTTTCAGCCCGCACCTCAAGGAGAACCATGAGCGCCCCCATCTTCTACATCAGCACGGAAGAATACGACGCACTCACCCCCGGCGCCACCTGCGCGCTCGGCGGCTCCGAAGGCAAGCACGCCCTCGTCAAGCGCCTTGAGCTCGGCGAACGCATCGACCTGGGTGACGGCACCGGCCGCCGCGCACTCGGTACGGTCGCCTCCATTAACGCGGACGGCGTGAGCGTACAGGTGCAGGAGCTGCGCGAGGAACGTAGCGTGCCCTCCATCTACCTGGTGCAGGCGCTCGCGAAGGACGGCCGCGACCTGCTCGCCATCGAGACCGCGACCGAGCTGGGCGTGTACGGTGTGCTTCCGTGGAGTGCTGACCGCTCCATCGTGCGTTGGAAGGGGGAGCGCGCCTCCAAGGCACACACCAAGTGGCAGAACACCGTCACCGCCGCCGCGAAGCAGTCGCGCCGCGCACTCATTCCCGAAGTGTACGACCTGTACAACACCGCCGACCTGGTGGAACTCATTGAAGAAGTAGCCGGCTCGGAGCAGTCCGCCGCCGTGTTCATCCTGCACGAGCAGGCGACCGAACGCCTCAGCGCCCTGGCACGCAAGCTTGTCGAGGCAGAGAACCTGCCCGAAGAAATCTACCTACTCGTCGGTCCCGAAGGCGGCATTAGTGACCGCGAAGTGCAGCTCTTCACCGACGCCGGCGCGCAGCTGGCACTACTCGGCGACGAGGTGCTACGTTCCTCCACCGCCGGTTCTGCCGCCATGTGCACCCTGAACGTGGTGCTGGGCCGCTGGTAGAGCACCTCCGGTAGAGCGCCGCCGCTCAAGTCCAGCCCCGGCACAGTCCAGCCGGTAAAAGCGCCTGCTAGAACCCAGCTGATAGAGCCCACCCCGAGCGTGGCGCATCACGCACATCTATACTTGTAAATACATCACTAGCCAAGGAGCCCATATGACTACCTCCCGACCTCTATCAACCGCGCGCACCGTATCCTTCAAGAGCGCCGCAGAAATGATTGCCGTGCTCGGCCCGCAGGACGCCCACCTGGCGATTATCGAGGACTACTTCGAGCAGATTAGCCTGCGCCCCAAGGACCTGGACGTGCTCATCACCGGCCCCTCCGAGGCCGTGAACACCGCCGCTAAGCTGCTGAACGAACTGCGCGTGCTCTCCAGCCACGACACGCAGATTACCGTGCAGGTCATTCACCGCCTCATGGGTATGCTCGGCGACGAACTGAGTAACCCGGCACACTCGCTGTCCACCAGCATCCTCTCCACCCGCGGCACCACGATTCGCCCCAAGACCATTAACCAGAAGAAGTACGTGGACGCTATCGACGCGAATACCGTCATCTTCGGCATCGGCCCGGCGGGTACCGGTAAGACCTACCTCGCCATGGCGAAGGCTGTGCAGGCGCTGCAGACCCACGAAGTGAACCGCATTATCCTCACCCGCCCCGCCGTGGAAGCCGGCGAGCGTCTGGGCTTCCTGCCCGGCACCCTCAACGAGAAGATCGACCCGTACCTGCGCCCGCTCTACGACGCACTGCACGACATGCTCGAACCCGAAACCATCCCCAAGCTCATGGAGGCGGGCACCATTGAGGTCGCACCGCTGGCGTACATGCGCGGCCGCACCCTCAACGACGCGTTCATCATCCTTGACGAGGCGCAGAACACCACCGCCGAGCAGATGAAGATGTTCCTGACCCGCCTGGGCTTCGGCTCGAAGATGGTCATTACCGGTGACATCACCCAGATTGACCTGCCCGGTGGCGCCGCATCCGGTCTGAAGCAGGTGCGCAACATTCTGCAGGGTGTGGAGGATATTCACTTCAGCATCCTGGAATCCTCTGACGTGGTGCGACACACCCTGGTGTCGAACATTGTGTCCGCCTACGATCAGTGGGGCGAAGACCAGAAGGCGATGGAACGCAAGCGCAACCGCAAGGTCAAGCGCGCCACCATCGAGGCGGCAGCCGAGAAGCTGCTGGACCGCGCCGGCATCAACGGCGGATCCGAAAAGAACGCTGAAAAGAACGCCGCGCAGAACACCGACAACGCACAGACCACCCCGGAAGGACGCTAAACGGTGGCAGAGATCGAATTCGACTGTGAAGAACCCGCAACCGGTGCCGACCCGGCAACCGATGCTTTCATCCGCGAATCTTTCGAAGCGGTAGACACCGAGGTGCTCACCCGCCTCGTCGAGCACGCCTTCAAGCGCATGCACCTTGCCGATGACACCTACCTGTCCATCGCCATCGTGAACGAAGACGAAATGGAGCGCGTGCACATCGAATGGATGGACCTGCCCGGCGCAACCGACGTAATGAGCTTCCCCATGGACGAGCTGGAACCGGGAACCCCCGAAAACCCCTCCAGCGGCATGCTCGGCGACATCATCCTCTGCCCGCCCGTCGCCGCACGTCAGGGCGCAGATGCGGGTCACAGCACCCTCGACGAGCTGTGCCTGCTCACCACCCACGGTATTCTGCACTGCCTCGGCTACGACCACGGCACCGCCGAAGAGGAAGCTGAAATGTTCGGCATTCAGCGCTCCATCCTCGAAGAGTTCCTGGGCCGCCCGGCACCGGTCGAAACCCGACACTAGGGGAGCGGCGTGGATATTCTACTCATAGCCCTCCTCGCCGTTCTCGCGCTCTGCCTGACCGTGGTTGCGGCGATTGCCGAAACCGCGTTCACCTACCTGCCGCACAACGAGGCTGAGGAAGCGGTGGAGGCACACCCGGACACCCTCGGTGCCCGCGTCCTGCAGCGCACCCTCGACGGTGACTCTGAGGCGTACACGCACCCGCTGCGTCTGACCCGCCTCATTGCCGCCGCCGCCGCGGTGCTCGCCACCATGACCTGCCTGCTGAACCTGGTCGAGGTGCACGCGCTCGCCGCCGTGCTGACCCTCGTGTTTGTTGCGCTGGTGGGCTACCCGATTCTGCACGTGCTGGCGCGTTCGGTGGGTCGTAACCGCCCGGTTGCGTCGATTCGTGTGCTGGCTCGCCCGGTGCACTACCTGTCGGTTTTGCTGAGCCCGGCGACCGGTCTGCTTGATAAGCTCAGCGTGCGCCTGGCACCGGAGCGTTCGGCTGAGGCCCCGGTGGGCGTGTTCGATGAGGAGGAGTTGCGCGAGTTCCTGGACCGCGCATCCGACGCTGAAACCATTGAGGATGACGAGGCGCAGATGGTGCAGTCCGTCTTTGAGATGGACGATACCCGCATCCGTTCGCTCATGGTGCCGCGTACCGACATGCTCACCGCCAGCCGCGATACCACTCTGCGTGAGGCGCTGAGCCTGTTCCTGCGTTCGGGTTATTCGCGTATGCCGGTGATTGGTGATTCGAGCGATGAGATTCTGGGCGTGCTCTACCTGAAGGACGCAATGCGCGCCTTCATTCTGCATTCGGAGTCTCCGGAGGGTACCGCCCTGCCGACCGTGGTTGAGCTGATGCGCCCGGCTCGTTTTGAGCCCGAGTCGAAGCGCGCCATGGACCTGCTGCGTGAGATGCAGCGCGAGTCCACGCACGTGGCGATCATTGTTGATGAGTACGGCGGCACCGCCGGTCTGATCACCCTTGAGGACCTGATCGAGGAGCTGGTCGGTGACATCTCTGATGAGTACGACCACGAGCGCCCCGAGTACACGCTGAACGATGACGGCACGTTCCGCCTGTCTGCCCGTCTGGGTATTGATGAGCTGGGCGAGATTTTCGGTCGTGAACTCGACGATGAAGATGTTGACACGGTGGGCGGTCTGCTCGCTAAGCATCTGGGCATGGTGCCGATTGTTGGTTCTGAGATTGAGATTGACGGTATCCATATTCGTGCGATTGGTTCTTCGGGCCGCCGCCACCAGGTGGATATGTTGCAGGCGTGGTATGAGCCGCCTCGTGATGAGCAGCAGAGCGCTGAAGGTTCCCCGGAATCTTCGGAGTTTAGTTCCCCGGAGTCTAGTTCCCCGGAGTCTAGTTCACCGGAGCCTCGTTCCCTGAACTCTGAGGCTGCTGACATTCTCACCGTGGATACCGAGCCGCCCGCTGTGGCTGAGCCGCACGCGCATCCGGATCTTCCGGCAGATACTGCAGAGGCTGAGCCTGCCACCGATACGCACGGCAACCGCTAGATACCGAACATAGATGCACAGCATCTTCCCTAACACGCTTTGAGTCGGCCGCCCGCCCCGGAAGGCGCAGGCAGATGAGGCTGGCACCCCACACACCCCGCCCGGGGTTTGACCCCGGGATTTAATAAGGAGAAACACATGGACCAGGAGTATACCCCGCTCGATTTGAGCACTCTGGATTTGAGCACCCCGCTGCCGACCTACCCCGAGAATTTCCGTTCGGGTTTCGCGTCGCTGGTGGGCCGCCCGAATGCGGGTAAGTCTACTTTGACGAACGCTATGGTCGGTCAGAAGGTGGCTATCACCTCGAACCGTCCGCAGACGACCCGCCACACGATCCGCGGTATTGTACACAAGGATGAGTACCAGCTGATTCTGGTGGACACCCCGGGTATTCACCGCCCCCGCACGCTGCTGGGTGAGCGTCTGAACGACCTGGTCGCTAGCACCCTTTCGCAGGTGGATGTGCTGGGCTTCTGTATTCCGGCGAATGAGAAGATCGGTCCGGGTGACCGTTACATTGCCTCGCAGCTGGTGGCGTCGAGCAATAAGCCGGTGGTTGCTATTGTGACGAAGGCTGACACTGTGAGCTCCGAGGAGTTGCGTGAGCAGCTGCTGGCTGTTGAGGCGCTCGGCGAGGAGGTCATGAGTGCTGAGCGTGCGGCTCGTGCTAAGCGTGCCGCGCATCGTGCGAAGCAGAAGGGTAAGGGCGGCAAGAATGATGCTGTGCCTTTCGCGAAGGGTTCGGGTCCTGCGGCTAAGCGCCGCGCCGGTGAGGTTGCTGAGCCGATGCCGGTTGACGGTAAGGGCGGCTGGGCTGCGATTATCCCGGTGTCTGCTGTGAAGCACTTCCAGGTGGATGCGGTTGCTGACCTGCTGGCGCAGTACACTCCGCTGTCGCCTCCGCTGTACCCGGAGGGTGAGCTGACCGATGAACCGGAGGCAACCCTCATCGCGGAACTGGTGCGTGAGGCCGCCCTGGAGGGTGCACGTGAGGAGCTGCCTCACTCGATTGCTGTGACGGTTGAGGAGATGGAGTTCCGTGAGGGCCGCCCGGCGGATAACCCGCTGCTGGATGTGCACGTGAACCTGTTTGTGGAGCGTGAGTCGCAGAAGTACATCATTATCGGTAAGGGCGGCTCGAATCTGCGCAAGATTGGTACGAAGGCTCGTGAGCAGATCGAGGCGATGCTCGGTACCCGCATTTATTTGAATATTCATGTGAAGGTTGCGAAGGAATGGCAGTCTGACGCGCGTGCGTTGAACCGCCTGGGATTCTAGTAGCTTTCCTGAGCGCATCGCCCGAGAAGTTGCTCTGAGGGACTACCCCGAGAGGCTCCCTTGGGGGCGGTCGCGCCTCCTTGTTTTCACCCGGTGGCTTGCGGAAATATGTGCATGCCTCCGGGTGAAACTTTTCACTCTCATTCGGCGCTCATAGGGAAGAGTGTTACTCTGAGAAAGCACTTGCTCACCGGCAGAAAGAGAAAAGGTATGCCCCAGGCACCTCGTTTACGAAGCACCGGTCGTCATATGCGCACGACGGTCATGACTTCAAACCGCAATAAGTGGATTGCTCTGCTCGTTGCTTGCATGCTCGTCGTTGTTGTTGGCTATGGCGGTGTGGTGGCTCTGCGTATGCGCAATAATCTGCATACTCAGGAGCTGAACATCAGCAATTACAAGGACGGCCTGGAGAACGGCGCCTTGGACATTCTCGTGATTGGTTCCGATACCCGTAAGGGTAATAACGGGGCGTACGGTGATGAGGACGACCGCAATTCTGAGGCTCGCGCGGACGTGATGATGCTGCTTCAGATCAGCAAGGACCGTAAGAACGTGAGCGTGCTGTCGTTCCCGCGTGACTTGATGGTTGACGTTCCGCAGTGTACTGACCCTGAGACCGGCACCGTGTACCCGGCTGAGGAGAATGTTCAGATCAACGAGTCTCTGTCTCGCGGTGGTGCCGGTTGTACTGTGGCGACCATTAGCAAGCTGACCGGTGTGAATATTGACCACTTCATGTTGGTGGACTTTAACGCTGTGAAGGAGCTGTCGAAGGTCGTTGGCGGCGTTCAGGTGTGTGTGGACGCTCCGATTGATGACGAGTACAGTGGCCTGAAGCTTCCTGCGGGTACTTCTACTGTTGAGGGTGAGCAGGCTCTTGCGTTCTTGCGTAGCCGCCACGGCTTCTCGGATGGTTCCGATATTGGTCGTATTCAGGCTCAGCAGGGCTTCTTGTCTTCGCTGCTGCGTAAGGTGAAGAGCGAGGGTACCCTGTCGAATCCGGGCCGTCTGATTAACATTTCTGAGGCGATTACTCAGAACGTGACGGTGGATAAGAACCTGGCTAATATCAGCACTCTGGTGGGTGTTGGCGCGACTCTTGGTGGCGTGGACCTGTCGAATGTTGTGTTTGCGACGGTGCCGACTGAGCCGTGGAGCCAGGACGCGAACCGCCTGCAGCTTTCTGCGGATGCTGCGAACGTGTTCCAGCGTCTGCGTGATGATAAGTCGCTGAAGGAGGAGAAGGCTCCGGCAGCTGAGGCTACTTCTGCCGCTCCGGTTCAGCTTGATCGTACGGTTCCGGTGAGCGTGTACAACGCGACCGGCCTGGATGGTCGCTCGGCTACGATTGCTCCGGTGATTGAGGGCCTGGGCTACTCGAATGTTACTCCGGGTACCTCCGCTAACCCGACGAACTTCACCACGGTCTTCTACTCGACTGGTTACGAGGCGGAGGCGAAGGAAATCGCCGCGAAGCTGAACGTGACCCGTGTGGTGGCGACCGAAGAGGTTCTGGGCGTTTCGGTGACGATTGGTACTGACTTCCCGTCCGGTGAGGCGATGGAAAAGCAGGAGGCTGCGATTGCGGGTAACGCGACCGGTCAGACTGCTGATCAGAACAAGTGCCAGACTGCTTTCGCCTACTAGGTTGTAGCTAGTAGAACCTAGTAGGGCACAGCACAGATGCGTGAATATTGAGTGAAGGGGCGTAGCGCCAGAAATGGTGGCTGCGCCCCTTTGCCGTTAATTCTTTCCAGATGATGGACGGCGTCCCGTGTGCCCTGCCACCGCCTCCGGCGCCTGTGATAGCGTGGAGGCATGACTATTGACGGTGAGAGCATGCGCGGGGTTACCCGCCAGGCAGTGAACCTGCTGCTTATTCGCCGGAACGGGGCACGCTAGAATCTGCCGCAACCGTTCCGGCTTTTTGACGCGGCATCTCACCTTTGCATCCTTTCTGATGCACCGCCTTGACCACGGCTGCCGGGGACCGATACCCGGCACGGTACGAGCCCCACAATTGGGGTAGAGCGAGACGGACCAACCAACAGGAATTCATGATGAAAAACCACCAGAAGCCCAGCCCCATGCCGGTACACAAGTACCGCCCTTTCCACGAGCAGATTGTTGTTGACCTGCCGGACCGCACCTGGCCGGATAAGGTCATTGAGAAGGCTCCGCGCTGGTGCGCCGTGGATCTGCGTGACGGCAACCAGGCGCTGATTGACCCCATGGACACCGACCGTAAGCTTGCCATGTTCAAGCTGCTGGTGAAGATGGGTTACAAGGAAATTGAGGTTGGTTTCCCCTCGGCGTCGCAGACTGACTTTGATTTTGTGCGTACCCTCGTTGAGGACGGCCACATCCCCGCAGATGTAACCATTCAGGTTCTGGTGCAGGCGCGTGAGCACCTGATTGCCCGCACTTTTGAGGCGATTGAGGGCGCACCGCAGGCGATTGTGCACTTCTACAACTCGACCTCCGTGCTGCAGCGTCGCGTGGTGTTCAACCAGGACCAGGAGGGCGTACTGGATATCGCCCTGCAGGGTGCGCGCCTGTGCCGCAAGTACGAAGAGCAGATGGTCTCTGATACTAAGGTCATCTACGAGTACTCGCCCGAGTCCTTCACCGGCACCGAGCTGGAGTATGCGGCTCGCGTGGTGAACGCTGTGGCTGAGGAGCTGGAGATTGGTCAGAACGGCCGCGAGCTGATTGTGAACCTGCCCGCTACCGTTGAGATGGCTACCCCGAACGTGTACGCCGACTCGGTCGAGTGGATGCACCGCAACCTGAACCACCGCGAGCACATTGTGCTGTCGCTGCACCCGCATAATGACCGCGGTACCGGCGTGGCTGCTGCTGAGCTGGGTTACCTGGCGGGTGCTGACCGTATTGAGGGTTGCCTCTTCGGTAATGGCGAGCGCACCGGTAACGTTGACCTGGTGACTTTGGGTCTGAACATGTACACCCAGGGTATTGATCCGCAGATTGATTTCTCTGATATTGACGGTATCCGTAAGACTGTTGAGTACTGCAACCAGTTGAAGGTGCACGAGCGTTCGCCGTACGGTGGCGACCTGGTGTTCACTGCGTTCTCTGGTTCTCATCAGGATGCTATTAAGAAGGGCTTTGAGGCTCTGGAGCGTACTGCTGCTGAGGCGGGTAAGACCGTGGATGAGGTGTACTGGGAGGTTCCGTACCTGCCGATTGATCCTCGCGATCTGGGTCGTACCTATGAGGCGATTATTCGTGTGAACTCGCAGTCCGGTAAGGGCGGTATGGCGTACCTGCTGAAGCAGGATCACGGTCTGGATCTGCCGCGTCGTGCTCAGGTTGAGTTCTCGAAGATTGTTCAGGCTCGTACTGACGCTGAGGGTGGCGAGATGACCAGTGAGAAGCTGTGGAACATCTTCGCGGATGAGTACCTGCCTGCTGCGGATCCGCAGAACCGTTGGGGTAAGTACCGTATTGAGTCGATTAATATTGATTCAGCTGATACTGGTGCGACGACTCTGCGTGTTGGTTTGAATATTGATGGTCACACCTACACTCGTTCTGCTTCGGGTACCGGCCCGGTGGATGCTCTGCAGAACATCCTGTCGGGTGAGGGCGTGGATATTCGTGTGATGGATTATTCAGAGCACACGATGTCGTCTTCGTCGACTGCTAACGCGGCTTGCTACGTTGAGGCTGCTGTTGGTTCTCGCGTGCTGTGGGGTATTGGTGTGGACAGCTCGACTACTCGTGCGGCGTTGAAGGCGATGATTTCGGCTGTGAACCGTGCGCTGCGTGATGAGCGCCAGGCGTAGGCGATGACCGTTATGTTTTGTGCGGGGTTCACGGGTGACCGTTAACCGCGCATGATGCGGGGGCGGGATGCATACTTAGAGTATGTATCCCGCCCCTTAGGCGTTTAATGTGCGCAGGTGTTGCGCGCATTGGCGGTTTGTGGGGTGAATAATCTGTAGAGAGGAACTCTCATGAAAAGCTACGCGATGGTGTTTAGCCCCGTTGATGCGGCGGGCACCGATTCTTCTACTCGTGCCTGGAATTATGAGCTGCGCGGTGGTGATGATACTGCTCTGCCTGCCGGTTTTGCCGAGGTGTGGGAGGCTGGCTGGGTGGGTTCGACTGGTCCCGGTATTGAGCAGGATCAGTGGCCGCGCAGTACGTTTACTGGTTTGCCGATGCAGCATATTTTTACGGTGAAGTTGCCGGAGGAGTACCTGCCGGATGCGCAGAAGTATCCGGGCGTTGTGGCGTTCTCTTTCTTCGCTGGTGATGGCCAGTTCGCTGAGGATGAGGCGACTGAGGGTGTTGCTAATGCGGCAAGTGATGACCCGTTTGAGGTGCAGTATGCGCAGGCGCGGGTGCATCCGTATCAGCTTCTGTTGCGCGATATTTTGGATGCCGAGTTTGCGGTGCTGTACCTGACTGAGGCTGAGTTCGCTTCCCGCACCCAGCCGCCTGAGGATGTGCGCCGTCCCGGTGAGCATCGCGGTGAGGAGGAGAGCTTCAGCGCCTGGGCGTTGGCGGATTCTCAGCAGCCGCTGGCTCGTAAGCCTGCTCTGGTGGGGTGGGTTCCGACGGATGACCCGAATGCCGGTAAGGTTCCGAGCGATGTGTTTGAGAATGTTGACCCGGATACCGGTTATCTGAGTCCTTTCGATTGGGATGCTGAGGATTCGGCGTGGTTTGAGTGGGCTAAGCCGCTGATTGCGGTGGGTACTCACCTGGGTGGCACCCATTTTTATGCGCAGAGCCTGCCGGAGGGCATGACGGCTCGTTATATTGAGTTCGATGAGTTTGATGTGCTGAATTTTGGGTGCGGTAGCGCTGTCTTTGATTTTGAGACCGGTGTTTTTGACTGGTCGTGCGACTAGTGCGTTTGCGCCGAAAAGCACGCCTGTAACCCACATTTGACACGCATGTGAGGCATTTGCGCGGCTTCCTCAAGTCGTGGATGAGCCGTAGATGCACCGCGGTGTACCGCCCGAACCGGCACCCTGAGCGTTTCACAGTGTGGACGGGGCGGTTTGCGGAGGTTCCACATCACCTTCCGCGAACCGCTCCGGGCGGGCGCGCCTCCTGTATCCTTGAAACCGTGGAATGGATTCAAGCGATTATTTTGGGCTTCGTTCAGGGCCTGACCGAATTTCTGCCGATTTCGTCATCGGCGCATCTGAACATTGTTGGCCAGATTCTGCCGGAGAAGGCTGACCCGGGCGCTGCGTTTACCGCAATCACCCAGCTGGGTACTGAGACTGCGGTTCTGATTTTCTTCTGGCGCGATATTGTGCGCATTGTCAAGGCGTGGTTTGGTGCTCTTGCCGGCCGCGTGCCGCGCAATGATCCGGATGCCCGCATGGGTTGGCTGATTATTATTGGCTCCCTGCCGATCGGTGTTCTGGGTCTGTTGCTGGAAGACTACATTGACACGCAGTTCCGTAGCCTGTGGATTGTGGCGACCATGCTGATTGTCTTTGCCGTGTTCCTGGGTCTTGCGGACCGTTTTGGCCGCGAGCAGCGTGAGCTGAAGGACCTGACGTTCCGTCACGGCCTGCTGTACGGTTGCGCGCAGGCGCTGGCACTGATTCCGGGCGTTTCTCGTTCGGGCGGCACCATTACTGCGGGTCTGTTCATGGGTTACACCCGTGAGGCTGCGGCTCGTTACTCGTTCCTTCTGGCCATGCCCGCCGTGTTCATGTCTGGTCTGTACAAGACCTTTAAGGTGGTCACCGGTGAGGAGGCGACCGGCTACTACGGTATCCCGTCGACTATCGTTGCGACTCTGGTCGCGTTCGTGGTGGGTTACCTGATGATCGGCTGGTTCTTGAAGTACGTGTCTTCGAAGTCCTACGGCATTTTCATTTGGTACCGCATTGCGCTCGGTATCCTGATTTTCGTTGGTCTGGGCACTGGCGTTCTGAACGCTACTTCTTCGGCGTTCTAAGGCTTTAGCCCTCAGCGTGATATGACATACCCGTCCGTGAGTTTCTCACGGGCGGGTATTCTTATTGGAGTAGATTTTTTGGCACCCGCATGCCTTGAGGTTGGGCGGCGGGTGTGGCGCGTCCACCGGTGTGGGCGTTTTTACGGAAAGGAAACCCATGCGAGCTTGGGATGCCCCCGCCTCTGTGACTCTGCCCGGTCAGGCTGCGCTGCCGCGCATTTTTGATACTTCTGCCGGTGAGATTGTTCAGGTTCAGGAGGATAAGGCGGCGAGCCTGTACGTTTGCGGTATCACCCCGTACGACGCGACGCATATGGGTCACGCCTCCACCTATGTTGCTTTTGACTTGCTGCACCGTGCCTGGCTGGATGCGGGCGTTCCGGTGACGTACGTGCAGAATGTGACTGATGTGGACGACCCGCTGCTGGAGCGTGCGACCGCCACGAATGTGGATTGGCGTGAGCTGGCTGAGGATCAGACGGAGCTGTTCCGCACCGACATGAAGGCGCTGAACGTGATTCCGCCGGCGCACTATGTGGGTGTGGTGGAGTCCATTGAGTGGCTGTTCCCGCTGATTGAGGATTTGCTGCGCCGCGGCCTGGCGTACCGCGTGCCCGGTTTCACGGACGAGCAGGGTGTGGTGCATCCTGACGGTGACGTGTACCTGGACTTGAAGGCTGTGCGTGAGCTGCCCGCGAACGCTGAGGGCTACTCGTGGGAGCCGGGCGAGGTCTGCCACCTGAGCCGTGATGAGATGCTGGAGATTTTTGCTGAGCGCGGCGGCGACCCGAACCGTGCCGGTAAGCGTGACGCACTGGATCCACTGCTGTGGCGTGTTGAGCGTGAGGGCGAGCCGAGCTGGGATGCCGGCGAGCTGGGCGCGGGCCGCCCCGGCTGGCACATCGAGTGCACGATGATTGCCCGCCGTTTTGTGGATGGTTCGCTGACCGTTCAGGCGGGCGGTAACGACCTGACTTTCCCGCACCACGATTTGGGTGCGGGCCATTCGTGGGCTGTGTCTGCACGCCCGCACGCTAAGCATTACGCGCACACCGGCATGGTCGGTTTGGACGGCCACAAGATGAGCAAGTCCCGCGGCAACCTGGTGCTGGTTTCGCGTCTGCGTGCGGCCGGTGAGGATGCGAACGCGGTGCGCCTGGCGATTATGGGTCAGCATTACCGTTCGGATTGGTTCTGGACTGATGAGCTGCTGGAGCACGCGAAGGCTCGCCTAGACACGTACCGTCATGCGGTGTCGGTGGCTGAGGGCCGTGAGGGCGCAAGTGATGAGGCGGCGGTTGAGCTGCTGGCCGCTGTGCGTGAGGCGCTCGGCGAGGACTTGAACGCTCCGGCGGCGTTGGCGGCTGTGGATGCGTGGGCTGTGAAGGCTCTGGCGGACACCACCGTCGGCGGTGGCGCGCTGGTGCGTGACATCCTGGCGGCACGCCTGGGCGTGGTCCTCTA